>Ga0182013_10000623_pt1 | contig 48647 bp, 44 predicted proteins | sample 612S2MmetaG_FD_120487 | JGI IMG/M metagenome (GOLD analysis project Ga0182013, IMG submission 120487) | Permafrost microbial communities from Stordalen Mire, Sweden - 612S2M metaG | ecosystem: Environmental > Terrestrial > Soil > Wetlands > Permafrost | place: Sweden: Stordalen | collected...
CCCAGATGGAACAGGTCATGGGGACCTGCCTGGACCGGGGCATCAAGGTCGTGTCGAACGCCGGAGGACTCGACCCCGACCACTGCGCCGACGCCGTGGCCCAGTTAGCGGCCAAACTCGGTCTCTCGCCCACCATTGCCTATGTCAATGGCGACGATCTCCTGCCGCGTTTGGGCGAACTTCAGGCGGCCGGTGTGGACTTGGCGAACTACGAAACCGGCGAACCCGTGGGCGATATTTCACGCTTCATCACCGCCAACGCGTACTTGGGCTGCTTTGGAATCGTCGAGGCGCTGGCGCAGGGCGCCGACATCGTGATCACCGGGCGCGTCACTGACGCCGCGGTGGTGTGCGGTCCCGCCGCGTGGCATCACGGATGGTCACGCGACAACTGGGACGCGCTGGCCGGTGCGGTGGTGGCCGGTCACGTGATCGAGTGCGGGGCCCAGGTGACCGGAGGGAACTACTCGTTCTTCACCGAGGTTTCCGGCATGGCACGCGTGGGCTTTCCGTGGGTGGAGATTGCCGAGGACGGTTCATCGGTCGTCGGCAAGCACGACGGCACGGGGGGCGAGGTCTCGATCGGCACGGTGACATCGCAGTTGCTCTACGAGATAGCCAGTCCCACGTACCTGGGTCCGGACGTCTCGGCACGTTTTGACACGATTCGACTCGACCAGGTTGCGACAGACCGCGTTCGTATCAGCGGCACCAAGGGGGAGTTACCACCGCCGACCTTGAAGGTGGCCATGAACGAGATAGGTGGCTATCGAAAGGACCTCAACGTCGCCCTCACTGGTCTTGACATCGAAGCCAAGGCCCGCCTCGTCGAGGACGCGTTTTGGGCGGCGTGCCCCTACCGCCGCGAGGATTTTGACAGCGTCTCGACGAAACTGATTCGCACCGACAAGCCCGATCCGGCGACCAACGAAGAAGCGGTGGCGCTGTGGCGCATCACCTTGAAAGACCACGACGAACGAAAGGTTGGCCGCGCCCTCGCCGACGCCGCCGTGGAGATTGCGCTCGCCACGATTCCCGGATTCTTCAACGTCGGAGGAAGCCCCTCGGCCGGATCACCCTTCGGGGTCTACCGTCCGGCCGTGGTCCCCGCCGAGCTCGTGCCGCAGTATGTCGTCGTGCTGGGCGGTGAACGAACAGTGATCGACTCGGTCGCCCCCCAGGGTGAGGTGCACGTCGTGGCGGACCTCGGGCCACTCGTGAGCGCCCCCACCGGTGCGACCACGCCATCACCGCTGGGCCGGTTATTCGGAGCCCGATCGGGCGACAAGGGCGGCAACGCCAACGTGGGGGTCTTCGCCCGCAGCGACGAGGCGTGGGTCTGGCTGGACGGTTTCTTGACCGATGAGGAGTTTCGCCGACTACTGCCCGAGACGGCACCCCTGGCGATCGATCGCTACCGCTTGCCGGCCCTCCGATCGCTCAACTTCGTCATTCACGGTCTTCTCGAAGAGGGAGTCGCCGCCTCCACGCGCCAAGACGCCCAAGCCAAGGGACTCGGTGAATGGCTGCGCAGCCGGGTGGTCGAAGTGCCCAGTTCGCTGCTGGCTTCATTATGAGCGAACTTGACGACGTTCGTAGGGATCTCGTTGCCGAGCAGGAGTCCCTGGACGCGGTGGTGGCCGCCATCACCGACGAACAGTGGCTACTGTCGACGCCGAGTCGGGGCTGGGACGTCGCCGACCAGATCGGACATTTGACCTTCTTCGATGACACCGCGGCCGCCGCCATTGTCGAGCCCGAACTCTTTCGGGCCAGCGTGAGCGAACTCTTCGAGGGCGCGCTGGAAATGGGTGTTGACGAGTACACGCTCGGGGCTTTTCGAAAGTTGGCCCCGCGCGAACAGCTCGCCGCGTGGCGAGGCACTCGCGCCGCGCTCGAAGCCGCCGCCGCCTCGCTGCACGACGACACCCGCATTGCATGGTACGGACCGTCCATGGGCGCCAAATCGTTCCTCACGGCGCGGCTCATGGAGGTGTGGGCGCACGGGACCGATATTGTCGACGCCCTCGGCGTGACCCGCCCCGCCACCGACCGGATTCGCCACATCGCCCAGCTCGGTTTCATAACGAGGAACTGGTCCTACGTGGTGCGCGGCGAAGAACCCCCCGCGGGCGAGGTCCGACTCGAGCTCGTCAGCCCCTCGGGCCACCTGTGGACATGGGGATCCGAGGGATCCGACGACACGGTGCGTGGTTCGGCGGAGGAGTTCTGCCTGGTGGTGACCCAACGTCGTCACGTTGACGACACGTCACTGAAGACCGGCGAACTCGCTCACCACTGGCTCATGCGGGCCCAGGCCTTCGCCGGGGCTCCGAGCACTGGTCCCGAGCCCCGAGCGGCCTGATGGCGCTCATCGACACCACCCTGGCCCACGGCGTGATGACCCTCACGCTGCGCGACGAGGAACGACGTAACGCGCTAAGTCGTCAGCTCCTGAGTGAATTCGTCGACGCCATCGATTTCGCAGAAAACGACTCGGACGTTCGCGTCGTCGTGCTGACCAATGAGGGAAGAGTCTTTTGCGCCGGCGCGAATCTCGCCGAGCGGTCCTCCAGCCGTTCCCCCACCGAACTGCGCACCATCGAACTGAGCGAACTCTTTCAACGAATCCGCTACTCGCCCCTGCCATTCGTCGGGCGCATAAATGGGCACTGTGTCGCCGGCGGTGTGGGGCTGAGCGCGGTGATGGACATCTCGGTGGCCGTTGATACGGCGCTCTTTGGCTTCACCGAGGTGCGCATCGGCGTGGCGCCTTCGATGATCTCGGTGGTCTGTCTGCCCAAGATGCGTCTCGCCGACGCCAACGCCGCCTTCTTGCGGGGCAACCGTTTCCCCGCCACCGAGGCCGCGCGCATGGGCCTGATCAATCAAGTGGCCACGAGCGAAACGATTGACGTCGAGATCGCCGCGATCGTCAACGACCTGCTCGCGGGCGAACCGCACGCGATCGCCGCCGCCAAGCGGCTGACGGTCACGGTGCCCTCGCTCACGATCGACGAGGCGTTCGCCTGGACGACAGAACTGTCCGCGTCCTTGTTCGCGAGTGACCAAGCCCGTGAGGGCATATCCGCCTTCTTGGAGAAGCGTCCCGCCGCGTGGGTGCAACGACTCCCTGGTGAGAGCAGCTAGTTCGCACCCGCTCGAACGAGGTTGGCTCTCGTTCGGATGTCTTCAACGGGTCAACGGGGACTAGTCCCAGTCGTGATCGAGGACGGCGGTGATGTCGGTCACGCTGATCGCTCCTTCTCGAATGATCCGCCATGAGCTCTCCGTGAGTTCGATCACCGTGGACACTTTCTCGACGCGCTCGCCACCGTCCACGACGCCCGCGAGTTCGCCACGACCGGCGAAGGTGCTCAGCACCTGAGCGGCACTCTGGCAGGGGGAATCGCCATGTTCGTTCGCGCTCGTCAGCGCCACGGCACCGACGCGAGACAGCACGGTGCGCAGTTCAGCGTCATTGGGAATGCGAAAGCCAGCGCTGGAGGACGCGCCGCCGACCAGCGTCGCAATTGCTCGGGGAACGGGCACGACGATGGTGAGGGCACCCGGCCAGAACGCCCGGGCCAGGCGACGGGCCTTCTCAGGCCACGCCACCCCCAGGGATTCAATCTGTTCAATCGAATCAACGAGTACCGGCAGGGCCAGCGAACCCGGACGCCGTTTGAGCCTGAAGAGGGTGGCGACCGCCGACGGTATCGCCAGCACCGCGCCGACACCGTAGACGGTGTCGGTCGGCAGCGCCACCACCTCGCCACCGGCCAAGAGGCTCACCGCTCGCTCGAGATCGACCACGGCGGTCATCCGCGTCGCGCCACCAGTATCCGCGGATGACCGGCCACGTCATCAAGGTCCTCGACCGACGTGAATCCCGCGCCCGCCGCGGCCGTCGTCGTCGCCTCACGTTGGGTGTTCGCGTGCTCACAGACAAGCACGCCCGTCGACGAAAGCCATCGGGGTGCTCCGCTGATGATGACCGCGAGATCGGCGAACCCGACGACACCTTCCGCGTCCGGCGCGACGATCGCGCTCTGGGGTTCGTAGCCGAGCACCGGATCGAGATGGTCGAACTCCTCACGCCCGACGTAGGGCGGGTTGGCCACGATGAGATCGATGCGACCCCTGAGTGAAGGGTCCACTTCCTCGAACCACGACGAGTGCACGAACGAGACGGCGTGCAGCTGGTGCTTCAGCGCGTTTCGCCGGGCAATCACCAGGGCCTCGGCGGACTCATCAACGGCCACCAGCGTTGCCACGACCCCACGCTCGCGAAGTTCGCTCAGCAGCGCCAATCCAATGGCACCCGACCCGCAGCCGAGGTCCATGATGGTCGGAGCCACGACGCCCATTTTGGCCAACTCCACCAGCGCGACGCCGACGAGCTCTTCGGTTTCGGGGCGGGGAATCAGTACTCGGGGATCCACGTCGAGGTCAAGGGTCCGAAAGGGCCAGTGCCCGATGATGTACTGGAGCGGTTCTCCGTCGAGACGTCGCTTGGCCGCGGCGTTGAGCGCGCCGGCCGCGTCGAGGTCGCCCCCGGGCACAAACTCTTCGACCAGCCAACGCGCTTCGCGTCGGTCGAGACCCGACGCGACGAGCTCGGCGACGAGGTCGTTGTTAACGTCCGTCACTCTCGGCCAATTGGCGCGCGCGTTTGTCGGCGAGCAACGCGTCAACGTACGGGTCGAGGTCGCCGTTCAGCACGGCGTCCAAGGTGTACGTCGTCAAGTTGATCCGGTGATCGGTGACGCGGTTCTCTTTGAAGTTGTAGGTTCGGATCTTCTCGCTGCGTCCGCCGCTGCCGAGTTGCGAACGCTTAAGGTCGCCCAACTCGTTCGCCTGGGCGTCCTGGGCGGCCTTCAACAGACGCGAGCGGAGCACGATCAGCGCCTTCGCGCGGTTCTGAATCTGACTCTTCTCGTCCTGCATCGAAACGACGATGCCGGTAGGCAGGTGCGTGATGCGTACCGCGGAGTCGGTGGTGTTGACGCTCTGTCCACCGGGGCCGGATGAGCGGTAGACGTCGATCTTCAAATCACTGGGGTCAATCGCCACGTCGACCTCCTCGGCTTCGGGCAGGATCGACACGGTCGCCGATGACGTGTGCACGCGGCCCTTGGCTTCGGTCGTGGGAACACGCTGCACCCGGTGCACGCCCGCCTCTTGCTCGAGCCGGGCCCACGCGTCCTCGCCCTTGATGAGGTACGTCGCTTCGTCGAGGCCGCCCTGTTCGGAGTCCCGCTCTTGGACCACTTCGAGCTTCCAACCGCGTAGCGCCGCGTAGCGGCGGTACATCTCGGCGAGGTCGCTCGCGAACAAGTTCGCCTCCTCGCCGCCTTCGGCGCCTCGAATCTCCAAGATGACGTTGCGACCCACGTTGGGGTCGCGCGGCAGGAGCAGCGTCTCGAGCGTCAACTCGAGATCGGGAATCTGCGCCTCGGCGTTGTTCATCTCCACGCGCCACTGCTCGCGATCGTCGCCGCTCGACTCGTTGAACATCTCTCGCGCGGTGGAAAAATCTTCTTGCGCGGCCTTTACCTGCTGCCAGGCGTTGTTGATCTCAGCGAGCTCCTTGTGGCGCCGTGAGAGATCACGCAGGCGCGTGAGGTCGCTCGCGACGTCGGGCTCGGCCAAGGCCGATTCGACGGAGCGAAGTTCGTCCTGAAGAACGTTCAGGGTCTCGTCAACGGAGCGCACGAAGGTTGGTGAGCGCTCGGGGGCTTACGCCTTTGGAGCGCGCGCCTTGTTGGTCTTTTGTGCGTAGCGACGCTGGAAGCGCTCCACGCGACCACCGGTGTCGACCAACTTCTGCTTACCGGTGAAGAAGGGGTGGCACTCGTTACAAAGCTCGACAGTCATCACGGCCTTGGTCGACTCGGTCGTGAAGGTGTTGCCACACGAGCAGGTGACGGTAGCTTCGCCGTACTTAGGGTGAATATCTGGCTTCATGAGTGCTCCTTGTTGCGAATAACGAGTTTACAGGAAAATCAACTGGTCGGAGCGGGGCCCCGGGCGATCTCGGACAGGAACTCGTCATTACTGCGTGTGGACTTGAGTTTGTCGATCAGAAGCTCGAGTCCGGCGGCCTCGCGGCCCTCGGACGCCAAGCCGTTCAGCACGCGGCGCAACTTCCACACCTGGGGCAGGGCCTCGCGGCTGAAGAGCAGTTCTTCGTGCCGGGTCGACGAGGCGTTGACGTCGATCGCCGGGTAGAGGCGACGCTCGGCGAGCCGGCGGTCGAGTTTCAGCTCCATGTTGCCGGTGCCCTTGAACTCCTCGAAAATGACCTCGTCCATCTTGGAGCCGGTCTCTACGAGCGCGCTCGCGAGGATGGTCAGCGAGCCGCCCTCCTCGATGTTGCGCGCGGCGCCGAAGAACTTCTTCGGCGGGTAGAGCGCTCCCGAGTCGACGCCACCGGACATGATGCGTCCGGTCGCCGGGGCAGCGAGGTTGTAGGCGCGCGCGAGACGCGTGATGCCGTCGAGGATGATGACGACGTCACGGCCCTGCTCGACGAGGCGCTTGGCGCGCTCGATGCAGAGTTCGGCGACGTGGGTGTGCTCCTCCGCGGGTCGGTCGAAGGTCGAGGCGATCACTTCACCGTGCACGCTTCGGCGCATGTCGGTCACTTCCTCGGGACGCTCGTCGACCAAGAGCACCATCAGGTGCACTTCGGGGTTGTTCTCCTCGATGGACTGCGCGATCTGCTTCATGACCGTGGTCTTGCCGGCCTTGGGCGGCGACACGATGAGACCGCGCTGGCCCTTTCCGATAGGCGCCAAGAGGTCGACGATGCGCGGCGTGAGGTCGGTCTTTCCCGCGGGAGTCTCCATCTTCAGCTTCTCGTCGGGGAACAACGGCGTGAGGTCTTCGAAACGAGGCCGCAGGCGCGCGACTTCGGGGTCGACCCCGGCGACGCTGTCGACACGCAGCAGCGCGGGGTACTTCTCGTTCGACGCCGCCGGACGGAATCCGCCGACGATGGAGTCGCCCTTTCGCAGGTGGTAGCGACGGACCTGGTTGATCGAGACGTAGACGTCGTTGGGCGACGGGTGGAAGCCCTTCGTACGCAAGAAGCCGTAGCCGTCGTCGCGAAGGTCGAGCAGACCCTCCACCTCGACGAGCTCGCCCGCGTAGGGCTGGTCGGCGTTGGGCATCGCTTCGCCGGCGAAGCGCTCGCGGCCGGTGGGGCGGTTACGACGGTTGCGGCGATTGCGACCGCCGGGCTCGTTCGAGAAGTCACGGGGCTGGCGCTCGCGCGACTGGTTACCTTGGCTGCCCTGGCTGTTCTGGTTGTTCTGGTTGTTCTGACGAGCCTGGCGCTCGACGGGGGCCTGGCGCTCGACGGGGGCTTCGTTGGAGGCGGGCGCGGCCTCAGCCAACGGGGAGGTGGCGACGCTCGGGGCGTCAACCTTGCCGTTCGACTTGACACTCGACTTGGCGTCCTGGGCGAACTCGCCGAGCAGGGCGTCGAAGTCGTCGTCGGGGGTCGCGACCGTGCGCCGCGAGCGAACGGCCCGGGTGCTCGGCTGGTCGCTCGACGCGGGGGCGCTCGGCTTGGACGAGGGTGCGTCGCCCATGATCGACTCGATGAGGGCGGCCTTGCTCGCGCGCGTGGAGACTTCCACGCCCTTCACTTTGGCGATGGTTTGGAGATCTTCGCGAGTCTTCGACTCGAGATCTGAACGGTCTGGGGTGGGCTTTGCAGCCATTGGTGTTCCTTTCTCACCGCTCGCAAAAGTTCAGCAGAACGGAGAAGAAAAACAAGAGATGTCGTGTTAGGAAGAGTTCCGCACGTCGGCGAGAGGCCGGACGCGTACGACATTTAGAAGTGTAGCCGACGTTCGACGCAACGCAAGCAATACATGAATTACATGGAAAGTTCGCCGAGCAGCGCCTTGAGTGTGGCGTCGACGACCACCGGCTTCGCGCTGGTGTCGACCGCAGTATCGGGGTCCTTCAGTCCGTTGCCCGTCAGCACGCACACGACCGTCGAGCCCTTCGGAACACCGAACTTCAAGATTCCGGCCACCGAGGCCGCCGAAGCGGGCTCGCAGAAGATTGACTCGTAGCGGGCGACAAAGCGGTAGGCGTCCAGGATTTCGTCGTCGGTGACCGCGCGGATGTCACCGAGCGACTCGCGGATCACTTCGAGCGCCGGCACCCAACTCGCGGGGTTGCCGATGCGGATGGCGGTGGCGATGGTTTCGGGGTTCGCCACTGGGTGGCCGAGCACGATGGGGGCGGCACCCGCCGCCTGAAAGCCCCACATCTTCGGCAGCGTCTTGGCGTTACCGGCGAAGTGGTACTGCGTGAAACCCCGCCAGTAGGCGGTGATATTGCCCGCGTTCCCGACGGGGATCGACAGAATGTCGGGAGCCTTGCCGAGCACGTCGACGATCTCGAACGCCCCCGTCTTCTGGCCCTCGATGCGGTCGGGGTTGATCGAGTTCACGATGGTGATGGGAAGATGCTGGGTGAGTTCACGCGCAAGGTTAAGCGCCTGATCAAAATTGCCGCGGATCTGAATGACCTGGGCTCCGTAGACAATCGCCTGGGCCAGCTTGCCCATGGCGATCTTTCCCTCCGGCACCAGCACGACACAGTCCATGCCGGCCTTTGCGGCGTACGCCGCCGCGGAGGCGGACGTGTTACCCGTGGAGCCGCAGATGACGGTCTTCGCGCCCTTGGCCTTGGCTTTCGTGATCGCCATGGTCATACCGCGGTCCTTGAAAGAGCCCGATGGGTTAAGGCCTTCGTATTTGAGCCATATGTCCGCTTCGAGGCGCTCGGAGAGACGCTCGGCGTACAGAAGCGGCGTGTTGCCCTCTTGCAGCGTGACGATGTCGGTCACCCCTTCGAGATCAAACCACTGGGCGTATTCCTTGAGTAGACCGTTCCAACCAATCATGCGATTCCTCCATCGATCACGCGAAAGCAGGCACCAACCGAGTCGACCGACTCCAACTTGGCCAGTTCATCAATCGTGGCGCGCACGTTATTCGTCACGGCCGAGTGGGTGACGAACGAGAGCCGCGCTTCATCGCCAAAACCAGACTGTTCCATTGACTGAATAGAGACCCCGTGCTGACCAAAGATGCTCGCGACGCTCGCGAGCACGCCCGGCTCGTCCATTACGTCCAGACTGATGTAGAACACGCTCGCGATCTCTCCTGCGGGCACGCTTTCCAGCCGGTCGTCAACGCTGAAGGGAACGTCGTGTCGACCGCTCACGCGATTGCGAGCGACGTGAAGAACGTCACCCAGTACTGCCGTGGCGGTGGGCTCGCCGCCGGCGCCTTGACCGAGCCACATGAGTGGACCGCTCATGGAGCCTTCGACGAACACCGCGTTCATGGCGCCGTGGACCGACGCCAGGGGGTGCTCCGCGGGAATCATTGCGGGATGGGTGTGGCGCGAAATGCCGTGCTCGCCCACTCGCTCGGCGACGCCGACCAGCTTGATGACGTAGCCTGCGCGGCCCGCGAAGTCCACGTCGATCGAGCGCACACCGGTGATGCCTTCACGAGAGATCTCCTCGCCGCAAAGCTCGGTCCCGAAAGCGAGTGACGAGAGAATCTGCACCTTGGCCGCTGCGTCAAAAGCCTCGACGTCAGCGGTGGGGTCTGCTTCGGCGTAGCCCAGCGCCTGCGCTTCGGCGAGCGCGACGGCGTAGTCGCTGCCCTCACTGGTCATCTTCGAAAGGATGAAGTTCGTCGTACCGTTCACGATGCCCATCACGCGCTCGATACGCTCGCCCGCGAGCGACGTGCGCAGCGCCCGCAGAATCGGTATGCCGCCGCCCACGGCGGCCTCGTAGCAAAGGTCCGCCCCGTTTTGGTGGGCGAGCTGGCTGAGTTCGGTCCCGCACTCAGCCATCAGGGTCTTGTTGGCCGTCACGACCGATACCCCGCGGCGCAGCGCCGCTTCAATGTAGGTACGCGCCGGTTCAATGCCGCCCACGAGCTCGACCAGAATGTCGAGGTCTTCGCGACCGGCGAGCGCCAAGGCGTCGGTGGTCAGAAGGGCCGCATCGATGCCTGGACGAGACTTTTCGAGGTCCCGGACCGCCACGCCCACCACTTCGAGCGACGCCGTCGCGGCGTCAATCAGTGCGATATGACGAGATTCGTCGTTCAAGAGCTGGACGAGGGCACTGCCCACGTTGCCCGCCCCAATAACTCCGACGCGAATTTTCGGCGTGTTCATTGAACAAGGCTAACCGCTACTACGCCGTTGAAAACTTCACACTTCGAGCCGTGCGAGGTCGTCAAAGGTCTCGCGGCGCAGCACTTCGCGCGCGGAACCGTTCGCCACGAACACGACCGCGGGACGCGGCACCCGGTTGTAGTTCGACGCCATGGAATAGCCGTAGGCCCCCGTCACTGGCGTCGCGATCACGCTCCCCACGCCAGTTTCAATCGGCAGCCACGCTTCATCGATGAGAACGTCCCCGCTCTCGCAGTGTTTGCCCACGAGACGAACCTTCTGCGGGCGACCCTCGAGAGGGCGGTCGACATCGAACGCTTCGTAGCCCGATCCGTAGAGGACGGGCCGGGGATTGTCGCTCATCCCACCGTCAGCCGCCATGTAGGTTCGCTGCGTGACCGGCTTCACCGCGCCCACGCGGTACAAAGTGACTCCCGCTTGAGCCACGATGGCCCGGCCGGGCTCGGCGAGCAGGCGGATCGTCGAGGCGAATCCAATCTCCTGGGCGGCCTTGCGGATTGCTACTCCCCACTCGGTGAGTGACGGCGCCTCCTCCACGGCCACGTAGGCAACGCCGAGACCCCCGCCAACGCAGAGCTCGTCAAAACTGTCATCACTCGTGAATCTCCAAAGGATCTCCATGGTCTCGCGGTAACCCGCGACCTCGAAGATCTGCGAACCAATGTGCGCGTGCACGCCGTGCAGGGTGACCCCCGGGATCTCACGAAGCGACGAAATCGCCATTCGCGCGTCACCCGTCGCCACCGAAAACCCGAACTTGGAGTCCTCTTGGCCGGTGCGGACGAATTCGTGCGTGTGCGCTTCCACTCCCGGTGTCACACGAACAAGGCAGTCGAGCGTCGCGCTCGGCGTAACCAGCGAGCGAATTCGCTCGATCTCGTGGAAGTTGTCGACCACGAGCCGATGCACCCCAACGGCTACAGCACGCTCCAACTCGTCGTGCGACTTGTTGTTGCCGTGCATGATGACGCGACTCGCGGGAACCCCCGATCGCAGGACCAGGTCGAGCTCTCCCCCGGTCGCAACGTCAATGCAGAGACCTTCTTCGAAGGCCAGACGAGCCATGGCCCCGCAGAGGAACGACTTCGACGCGAAGGCCACGCCGTCGTCAAAGACGCTCGCGGCTTCGCGACAGCGTGAACGCAGCGTCGCTTCGTCGTAGACGAAGAGTGGCGTGCCGTACGTGGCGGCGAGGTCGCGCAGCGACACGCCACCAATCGTGACGTCGTCACTCTTCAACGTGGCGGTATCGGGAAGTAGCGAAGCAAGTATCGGTTCAGCGCTCATACGTGCACATTAGAAGTTCACGAGACTCGTCCCAAGGTGAGGGGCGCAAACTCGTCCGGTAGGCTGGCTCGGAAGCCTCCGTAGCTCAGCGGATAGAGCATTGGCCTCCGAAGCCATGTGCCCGGGTTCGATTCCCGGCGGGGGCACCAGCCGCTACACGCATTTCGTTCGTACCGCATCATCTGAACCGCTGCGCGATGCGGACGCTCGGTGAAGCACGATCATGACCAGCGTTCGACGTATGAGGTTATCCGTCACTGACGTTGAAGGGGACTCGCCAGAGGGAAGATGCGAGCGCGAGCGCGCCACCACGGCCCGCCTACGACGAACGTGACGGGCCTCAATCTATCGACTGAGCGGGGCGAGGCCGAGTTCGAGGGCCGTATCGGCGACGTGCGCACCGGTCGTTTCGGCCGCAGCGGTGACGTCACCTCGCTCGATCGCGTCCACAATCGAGGCGTGCTGGACCATGTTCTCGGATCCGCGGCTCGGGTTCTTTCGCAGCGCCAGCGACCCTCCACGCAACTGGCGGTCACGCAGTGACGAGTAAAACACCGTCATCAACCCGTTTCCCGCAGCCCTCACCATGCACTGATGAAAATCACGGTCGGCCTCTTGGTAGCCACAATCATCGCCGCGGGCCAGCGCTTCGGTCGAGCGTGCGATGAGTTCTCGTAGCTCGACAACGAGATCGGAGCGATTCGCGCGCCCGGCAACCACCGCGGCCGCCCACGGCTCGATTAACTCACGGGCGTCGAGCACTTCGCGCAACTCGGTCATGCTCACCGACACGACCAACGCGCCTCTCTTCGGATAGAGCTCGAGCATGTTCTCGGCTGCCAGCTGCAAGAAGGCTTCGCGCACCGGCGTGCGCGACACCTGCACTGCTGCAGCGATTTCACCCTCGCTGAGCAGCGTCCCGCCAACGAACGTACCGTCGAGGATCCGCGAACGCGTCCACTCGTACACCCGTTGGCTCGCAGACCCGATCTCAGCACGCAATACCATCACACCATCATGCCCCTTCAAAGTTCGCCCCCAGCCACCCAGTGTCGGTTCCGCAACCACGACAACGACCACCCCACTGTCGACAAGTAGACGCCGAGGACAACCAGCCACCTCTGAGCTCACTCGCCCATGAAAAACGGCGAAACAGCGACTGATTCGCAACGGAAAACCCAATTGCTTGACAGTCGTTATCGCGTATGAGTATCATAGATACTACATAGATACAAGTAAGACTCCCGAAGGAGATACGCAAATGAGCAGCCAATTAACAGATTCCAAGAAGCAGTCGAAGCGAAGCGACTCGAAAGTGCAGCAGTTTCAAACAACCAATACGACACCTGCTCCCACCAGCCAAAAGTTGCCCCGAGACGCCTCAGGTGAGACTCCCGCAAAAACTCAGCGCTCTTCCAGCCGGTTCGACGTGCTCGGTGGAGCCGACAAGATCGACTACGACGTACTCGGTGGAGCCGACAAGATTGACTACGACATCGTTGGTGGAGCCGACAAGATTGACTTTGACGTCATTGGTGGAGCCGACAAGATCGACTACGACGTACTCGGCGGAGCCGACAAGATTGACTACGACGTCGTTGGTTATCAGCGTTAAGTGACTTGGTCACGAAGCGCCAGATCAGTCGACGACATCGAACGTGACTCGTGTCAACTGATCCAGGGTTACTGACCAGCCAGTCTCGCCGCCCCCCGAACCCCACAGTGGTTGGGGGGCGGCGAGACTGGCTGAAGGTCTCCTTCGTGATGTTCGGCGTCGGCTGGGGTGCCAACCAATTCGCCTCGATGCTCGTTGCCTACCACCGGTACCTCGGCTTCACGATCAGGATCAACGAGGCGCTCCTTGTCGTCTACGCCCTCGGCCTGATGCCCGCGCTCCTGCTCGGAGGACCCGCGTCGGACCGCTGGGGCAGGCGCACCGTCGTCCGTCCAGCGGCGGTTCTCTCCTTAGTTGCGACGTTGATGCTCATGGACGGCGCTCATAGCGTTCTCCTGCTCGGCGGCGGTCGCTTCGTGGCCGGTGTCGCCAGCGGAGCGGTGCTCGCGGCCGGGACTGCCTGGGTGAAGGAGTTGTCGGTCCCCCCGTTCGACCTCGCCGCCGGGGAGCAGACCGGCGCGCGGCGCGCGGCGATCGCGCTCACGGCCGGCTTCGGTATGGGTCCCGTGATTGCGAGCCTCATCGCCCAGTGGGGACCGGCTCCCTTGGTGATGGCGTACTTGCCACACTTGGCGGTGATGGTGCTGGTGCTGCCGGGACTGTGGAGGGTGCCCGAGACGGTTCGCCGCGACAACGACTCCGGTGTAGGGCTGACGGCGCGCTTACGAGTCCCCAGTGCCGGTCATCCCCGATTTCTCTCCGTCGTGGTGCCGCTCGCGCCGTGGGTATTCGCCGCAACCAACGTTTCAATCGCCGTACTCCCGTCGGTTGTGAGCAACCGGACCCACGGACTCGGCATCGCCTTCGCCGGGCTGGTGGCCGGTGTGACCTTGGCCGCTGGGGTGGTCGTCCAACCGCTCGCGAGAAGACTCGACGAGCAGGGCGCCCGCGGCGCATCGGTCGGGCTCGCCGTAGTCGTCCTCGGAATGATGGTGGCGTCCCTGGCCGTTCATCTGAAGAGCCCGGCGCTGGTCCTCGTGGCGGCCACAACCCTCGGTGCCGGGTACGGCTTCTGCTTGGTCGCCGGGCTACTGGAGGTGCAGCGACTCGCGGGCCCGGACGATTTAGCTGGATTGACCGCCGTGTTCTATGTCCTCACCTACGCGGGCTTTTGCACCCCCGTCGTCCTCGCCGAGCTCGACCATCTGGCCAGTTACCCGGTGCTGCTCTTGTATCTAGCTGGGCTGGCCCTCATCAGCCTGGTAATCGTCGCCACCCAGTCCCCCCGATTCCCCATCACGCGTCGCCCGGGCGCATCATTGGGCTGATCGGTCAGGCTCACTGTTCGTGAAGACGACCGACAGATCCTGCTCGCCGAGCCCGTTCGCCACAGCGCGGTGCCACGACCCAATGAAACTCTCGGTCACCCGCAGCTCAATCCCAGCGTCTCGACCAGCCGCCACCGAGAGGTCCGCATCCTTCAGCGCATGCTTGAGCGCGAAACTCGGTGCGAACTCTCCCGCCAACATCTGACGGGCTTTACCTACGGCGTAGGGCGAGCCAATCGGGGCTTCGTCAAGGAGCCCGATAATGAGCTGGGGATCAAGCCCGAGCGCCTCGCTGAAGTGCAGGGTCTCGGCGGTCGCTTCAACGAGATCGACGAGCCAGTTGTTGAGCACCAATTTCGCCTTGCTCCCGGCTCCCACCGGGCCCAACCAGACCGTCTGTCGACTCATCGCATCGAGCACGGGTGCCACCTGATCGCGGGCCTCGATCGGACCACCGGCCAGTACCAGCAGTGTGCCGGCCTCAGCTGGGCCAACGCTGCCTGACACCGGTGCGTCCACGAACAGAACACCACTGTGAGCGGCGAGTTCACTCAGTCGATTGGTCCAATCGGCGCCGATGCTACTCATCTGAAGCCACACCGCGCCGCTGCGCAAGGTGGACAGTGCGCCCTGTGCGCCGCTCATCACCGCCTCGACCGACGGCCCATCGGGCAACATCGTCACGAGGAAGTCAGCGCCAATCGCCGCCTCTGCCGACGAGGCAGCTTCAACCGCCCCCGCCTCAACGAGCGGTGCCACTCGTTGAGGCGAACGATTCCAGACCCGCACCAAGAATCCGGCGGCGACCAGGCGGGTGGCCATTGGCGACCCCATCCGCCCCACCCCCAGAAACGCGATGGTCGTATTTGAATTGGTCCTCATTGTCATCGTTGATCCTCTCCTTCAGACGGTTTCGAGAAAAGATTCACCTCGTAGCGATGGCCACATCGTGCGGCTCGAACGGCACCGTCCTTTTTGCAACCATAGAACGGGGGATCGGTGCGAGCCTCGCTGACGGAGGCGTCAGCGAACTACGCAGGACCAACAACTATCGCTGCGAGATGTTTCGGGTCACGAGCGTTGGCGACTGCCCCAGGATCAGTAGGCACCCAGCCGGTTGACATCACCTGGCTCTTGCAATCGAAAGGTTGTCAGCGTTGCCGGGACCAGGAGTTTTCGTCACCTACACCATGTTCGTAAGCTCGAAGTCTCACTGGCGACGTCATCACGATCAGGGAACGATGACCATTCGAACGGTGTCGGTAATTGCCGCGCCGCCTGATTGTGATCCGGCCATGATCACGACAGGGTCACCCGATTGGGCAATCCCCGCCTTCACGATTTGAGCCACCGCAAAGTCGCAGAGTTCGTCGATATCGGACGAGGGTGACATGAAGACTTCCTGAACGCCCCACGAACTGCGCAACTGGCGAGCGGTCGACTCACTCGGCGTGATCGCAATGATCGGCATCGGTGGACGGAAGCGTGAGATTGCCCGCGCGGTCATACCCGAACGGGTGCAGGCCACGATGGCGACGGCCTTCTCCTCCATCGCGGCACGCCAGGCGGCGCCCGTAATGGCGGCGGTGATTCGTGTTGACTGCGTCCCGGTCCCGACGATCTGCTGCACGCCGAGCGATGATCCCCACTTGGCGTAGTCGAACGACTCCTCGGCGCGGCTCACGATGCGGTCCATCGTGATCACGGTGCCGACGGGATCGTCACCGATGGCCGTCTCTCCACTCAACATGACTGCGCTCGCCCCGTCGAGGACCGCGTTCGCGACGTCGGTCACCTCGGCGCGCGTCGGCACCTGGGCGTGGGTCATCGACTCGAGCATCTGGGTCGCCACCACGACGGGACGGGCGTAGCGAATCCCGTGTCGAACAATCAGCTTCTGCAGGTGGGGAACCTCTTCGATCGGCATTCGAACGCCGAGGTCACCTCGGGCAACCATGATCGCGTCCGAGACGGCGATGATCTCGTCCAGGTTCTCGACTCCTTCACCGGTCTCGATCTTCGCCATCATCATGACGTCGTCACGCGACAGCACCGTTCGAACCGACACCATGTCAAAGGCCGAGCGCACGAACGACACCGCCAGAATCTCAAACCGTTCCGGGCGCAACGCCTCGAGACGAGCGCGGTCGTCATCGGTGGGCAACCGGTCGTTCAGAATCGATGACGGAAGCGACAGACCGGGCTTACCCATGACTGCACCACCGGAAGTGACCACCGCCTTCGTCACCTTGCCCCTCGCGATCACTTGGAGCGACACGCCGCCATCACCAATGTGAATACGGTCGCCCGACTTCAGCTGCGCCAGTATGTCCTGGCGTTCAACGGCGATTCGCTCGGCGGATGACGCCTCGCCAAAAGCCTCGAACAGCTCGATCTCATGTCCGACCGTCAAGGTCACGGGCGAAGTGCCAAAGGAGCCGGCGCGAATCTTCGGTCCGGGAATGTCAACCATGATCGCCAGGTCCGGCGCCAGCTCGCGCACGCGACGAAGGCGCTCGATGCACGATGGGATGTCACCGTGAGCCATGGACAGACGAAAGACGTCCACCCCAGCCTCGACTAGTTGCAAGAGGACCTCGTCACTATCCGAGGCCGGTCCGATGGTGGCTACGATTCGCGTGCGTCGCACGGTTTTCCCTTCGTTGCTTTTGCCAAGTCTATTGGAAAGAACGTTGTCACTAATTGGCCAGGACGAGCGAACGCACGCGTTTCGTGTCACCGGTGTGAAGCCCGCGAGTACCGGTGAGTAACTCTTGACTCTGAAAACTCCCATGCAGCGAGTGACGGGCCGACGGTTTTGACCAGCGACAGTTGCTCGCAAGGGCGCCACGTCGCTCAATGACTTCGCGAGTCTCATCGGTCACTCGTGGTCCACGAGGAGGTAACGGGATGCGGCGTGTTCTCACGAACACGAGTTGGACCTGATTCAGGCGAAGTTCACTGCGGCGAACCTTCGACCAGCTCCCAGAGGAGATCGGTGTCGAGGTGCTCGTCGATGGCTTCGGCCAAACTCTCAAACGTGGCCTCCAATACCGGCTGAGGGCGAGCGCCGCACAGCGCCTCGACCACCCGCGGATCTTCAAGAAGACCGTGAACGGTCGTCGCCAAGATCGCACGATGACCCCACAGCATCGGCGCCAATTCACAGTTCTGGGTCTTGACTCGTCCATTTCGGATCTCGTAGCCGGACGCAACGACGCCGCTGAGACCCTCGAACGGGAAGCGCATCTGAGGAAACCCAACCGTCACCGCGCGAGTCAGCTTTGTTGGCTCTAGATCGGTGGTCATCGAAAGCAACCCGAGGCCCACGGCTCCACCTTCGACGCCGTGGTCATCGTTGATTGTTTCTCCCAGCATCATGCAGCCTCCGCAGATGCCAATGATTGGCTCATCGTCCTCGGCCCTCTTTATGATTGCGGTGTCGAGTTGTTGCGCGCGAAGCCACTCAACGTCTGCGGCGACGTGCTTGGACCCCGGCAAGATCACCAGATCACAATCGCGCAGGTGACGAGGATTCGTGATCCAACTGACCTCACCAATCTGGGCGAGCAGGTGAAACTCGTCAAGGTTCGAGGCATAGGGATAGCGGACGATTCCAACCGTGTACGAGCTCGCCGATGTGCCCGCTCGAATCGTGGCGCCCTCTTCATCGGGCAGATTGTGCGCCAGGACTGGAAGCGTCCCCGCGTGGCGCATTCCGGTCCGCCCACTGATCATCGATGGCCCGGGCTCCAACAGCGAGGCGTCGCCGCGAAATTTGTTCAATACAAAGCCCGCAATCCGGTCCCGGGTGGTCTCTGGGACCAGCAACCACGTACCGAAGAGATGCGCGAAGGCGCCACCTCGATCGATGTCGACAACGAGCAGCCCCGCGGCGTCAGCGTAGTCAATCATCCGATTGTTGACCAGATCCTCGAGGTTTATCTCCGCGGGGCTCCCCGCCCCCTCGAGAAGCACGAGATCGTGTCGAGCACTGAGTTCATCAAAGGCGTTCGTCATCGCCGGCCACAGATGGCTCCCTCGATCGCGCCACGGCATCGAAGAGAGATCGTGACGAACCTGGCCGTTGACGACAACCTGACTCTGCGTGTCCGCTTCAGGTTTGAGGAGCACGGGGTTCATCGTCACGTCGGGCGTCACGCCCGCGGCGAGGGCTTGGAGCCACTGGGCAACACCGATCTCTCCTCCATCCACAACTCGCGCATTGTTCGACATGTTTTGAGCCTTGAACGGCGCCACGTCGACGCCCTGACGGGCGAACCACCTCGCGAGGGCCGTGACCATGAGACTCTTGCCCGCCGACGAAGTGCATCCAACGACCATCAGAGGGCGAAGACGGGACGTCACGCCTCGTCGGCCTTCTCAACGCCCGCTTCTTTGAAGCGTTGCATCTGGGCGTGAAGATTCGCCGCAAGGCCCAGCAGCGGCAGGGCCAGCGCCGCCCCGCTCGCCTCGCCCAGACGTAACCGGAGATCCAAGAGCGGCTCCAAACCCAACTCGGTGAGCACCCGCTGGTGCGCTGGCTCGGCAGAACAGTGCCCCGCGATGAGATAGTCACGAAGTGATGGCCGTAATCGACAGGCCAGCAATGCCGCCACGCCCGTCGCGAAACCGTCCAGAAGAACCGGGCGGTGAGCCGAAGCCGCGCCAATCATGGCCCCCACCAACGCCGCGAACTCCAGACCACCCACGAGACGAAGGCACTCGAGCGGATCGGCGCCATTGGGAGAGTTGACGGCGAGCGCCTGACTCACTGCCTCGCGCTTTCGCTGCAGTCCTTGGGCGTCGAGTCCGGTGCCGCGCCCGCACACCTCGTACGCCGAGGAGTTGGTGAGAGCGGCGAGTAGCGCCGCCGCCACCGTCGTATTGCCGATTCCAATCTCTCCCACGAGGATGACGTCATGGCGTGAGGCCAAGTCGGTTGCCAACCCGTAGCCCGCCTCGATTGCCTCGCGTACCTGCTGGGCGGAGAGCGCCGGACCTTTGGTGATATCGGCGCTGCCGTTGGCGACTCGACGGTCGCTCACTCCGCTCGGGTGCTCACCATCGAGGCCGACATCTACGACCAGTAACTCGGCTCCCTGGACTCGGGCCAGTACCCCGATGGCGGTTTCCCCCCTTGACGCCGCGGCGGCAATCTGCGAACTCACCCGCGACGGGAACAGGCTTACCCCGTGTGCGACAACCGCGTGATCAGCCGCGAACACCACGATCCCGGGAGAGATTTCCAATGGCGGCGCAGACCCTGTCGCCAGGGCCCAGCGTTCGAGAACGGATTCGAGAACGCCGAGGCTGCCGAGCGGCTTCACCAACTCGTCCTCGCGGTCGCGAATTCGAAGCGCGGCGGACGAATCACCGGGCTCCACTCGAGACGAGAGCTCCGAGAGCCACTGCGGGCTCTGCACGAGCGGCGCTAGTTCACCGGTGTCTTCGGGCGGTCCCGCGACCAAGCCGTGCGGGTTTCCCCATCGCTCGTCGAAGATGAACTGCTCAAGCGGTCGACGAAGCTGCCAGCCATTTGACTCGAGCCCGGGTCGGACCGGTCGCTCGTCGGGGTAGCCAACGCAGAGCCACGCGATTGGCACCACCCGATCAGGCAGTCCCAGTAACGCGCTGACGTCTTCGGGCTTGTAGAAGGAAACCCAGCCCACACCGATACCCTCGGCTCGAGCAGCGAGCCACAGGTTTTCGATGGCGAGACAGGTGCTGTAGATATCGGCGTCACGGATGGTGTGGCGGCCGAGTATCTCTTCATCGGGCTCACCTCGATCACAACAGACGCAGATGCTGATTGGAGCCTCGCGGATTCCTTCGATCTTCAGATCCAAGAACTGGCTCGCTTGTTCGTCGAAGAATTCGGACTGGACCAGTCGCTCCTTCTGCACGAACGACTGCATGGCCGCCTTCGTCTCCTCACTCCTCACGACCACGAAACGCCAAGGCTGACTGAGGCCCACTGATGGTGCGGCGTGCGCTCCTTCCAGCAGTCGCATCAGTGTGTCCTCGGCGATGGGGTCGGGACGGAATCGGCGAATGTCGCGGCGCTCCCTGATGGCGCGCCAGACCCCGGCCCGTTCGCCGTCATCAAAACTCCACCCCGCGGGCTGGCTACGGCGAGAACTCGCGCGTGATTCATCGAATCCCGCGGGAAGTCTTGGCCGCTCAAATGATTCAGTCATGACGTCTCCTCTGCGCTGTCCTCAGTCTTGAAACCAAACGCGTACGGGGCGATGAACCCTTCGTCACGACACGCCACCATGGCGGCGGTGGCGTTCATGACTCGAAGCAGTGGCGCTGAATCGACCCAGTCGATGATGTTGATCGCGCCGTAGCTCTGCTCGAGGCGAAATGCCGCGTGGTCGGACATTTCGAGCCCGGCGACCAGGATGGAACGCAGGACCCCGCCGTGGGTGACGATCGCCACCACGTCGCCGCTGTGCCTCTCGACAATCGAGTTCACCGAAGCCCAGGCGCGCAGCTTGACGTCCTCGAAACTCTCGCCGCTTGGAAATCTGATCTTCGTCGGCGATTCCATCCACGCCGCAAAGAGATCAGGGTACCGCTGCTCTATCTCTTCATACGACCGACCTTCAAAGTCACCAAAGCTGATCTCGCGCAGACCTTGATCGACCAGCAACTCTCTTCGAGCGGCCCGCGCCAGCGGGGCCGCAGTGTCGCGGGCTCGAGTCAGCGGGCTCGAGTAAATCGCTGCGAAGCCAATGCCACGCAGCGACTCCGCGATGTTCCTCGCGTCGTCGATCCCCGATGACGAGAGCGCCACGTCGAGCGAACCGTAGCAACGACCGCTCATGCTGCGTTGGGGCTGGGTGTGGCGAATCATTACCAGACGTGTGAAGGTCGTCATGCGTGACCCATCAGGGCGACCATCAGTACCAATACCGATACTTCGACAACCTCCGAGGCCGCTCCGAGCATGTCGCCGGTGACGCCACTCAACCAGTGCTGGTAGAAAATGCCGACGACCCCCGTGAGACAGAGCGCCGCTACCACAGCCACCGCGCCCCTATTGGCGCCGAGCACGATCGCAATGCTCACGGCCATGACCACGGCTATGACGGCTCGCGTGCGACCCCCTCGAGTGAAGGGTTGACCGAGGCCCGCGCCGGCTCGCGCGTAGGGAAGAAGCGACGACAAGATCACCGGTGACATTCGAGAGAGCGCCCCCGCCATCGCCGCCACGACGATGGCATCATGACGGACTACCAGTTCGTCGAGCACACTGACTCGCACCACGAGGTCCAGCACGATCGCCACGACCCCGTACGCGCCCACCGTGGACTCGCGCATCACCTCCAGGGATCGTTCGCGTGTGCGTGCGCCCAAACCATCGGCGGTGTCGCCGATTCCGTCGATATGCATGGCTCCGGTCAGCAACGTTCCCACGGCGACGGCGAGCGCGGCGGCCAAGAGCGGCGTCAACGAATGCGCGAGCCCCGTCGCCACCGCGCCGACCGCCGCGCCAGCGCCCGCGCCAATCAGTGGGAACCAGAGCGACGAGCGCGCGACGTCGTCCCCGTCGAACTCCGCCAGGCTTCCCAGGGGAATTCGAGTCAAGAACGTCAACGATGCGCCGAGGGCTCGAAGCTCCCTTTCGATCGGGCCGCGAGCGGTCTCAGTCGCTGAACTCATCGAGATCCTCGATCAAAGAAAATGGCGACTCCAGCGCGAGCGCCCGCCCTGCGACCATGAAGAGTACCCTGGTCGCGACCTCGGCCCATCGAGCGTTGACCCGTCCCAGAAGATCGCTGTAGGACCTCGCGAGTCGATTCTCCCCAACGATCCCTAACCCGACCTCATTCGTGACGACCACCGTGGTCCCTTCGCGAGCGGCCGCGTACAGCGCGAGCGCGGCCGACTGCTCCTCAATCTCTGGCGCGCTGAAACGCTCCAGGGAGTTCGCGGTCCACAAGGTCAAGCAGTCAACGACCAGACAGTGGGAACTCGGAACCGATTCGAACGCCTCCATGAGTTGAAGTGGTTCTTCAATCGTTGTCCACGAAACTGGGCGCTCCGCCCTATGACGGGCGATCCTCTGCGCCATTTCGTCGTCTCGTCCTTCGCCGGTGGCGAGGAACACGACGGGGGCGTGCTGTCGGTGCGCAATCGCCAGTGCCGTTTGCGACTTGCCGCTACGCGCGCCACCGACGAGAAGGATCAGACTCATCAGAAATCAATCCCCCGCCGGGCTTTCACGCCGTTGTCGAACGCGTGTCGCACGTTCACCATCTCAGTGACGGTGTCGGCAATAGCAATCAATTCCAAGGGCGCGCCCCGCCCGGTCGCAACAATGTTCACGTGTCGTGGACGGTTTTGGAAGGTGTCGATGACCTCGCTCGGGTCTATCCATCGCCAGTTCATGGGATAGGTGATCTCGTCAAGCACCACGAGATGGTATTCACCGTTTTCGATGGCGGCCTTGGCAAGTTGCCACGAACCCATCGCGATCTTCTCGGTCGCGTCGAGGTCGGTTGACTCCCACGTGAAGCCGTCGCCACCCTTCAGCCAGTCGACCCCCAGGTCGCGACAGATCTTCTCCTCTCCGACCTTCCACTTGCCGGACTTAATGAACTGGATCACGCAGACGTTCCAATCGCGCGCCACGGCCCGCAGCACGACGCCAAAGGCCGCGGTCGATTTGCCCTTGCCGTCACCGGTATTGACGATGATCAGCGACTCCGCTCTCGTCGTGGCCTTCCGGATTTGACGGGGTGGCTCCTGCGGCGGTGTCGCGCCCTCGCTCGTGTTCATCTGGGTCTCCTAACTCTCAGTCAAAACGTCGGCCTGCTCGAGACCGCCGCGCACGGGGACAATGACATCGGAGCCATCGATGTCAATCACCCGCAGGTTCATGTGATAGCACTGGCTCAACTCGTCGCGGCGAATAACTTCCCTCGCCGGACCGTCAAGAACGACTTCTCCCTCGTCGAGCAGCACGAGTCGATCAGCGAACTGACCGGCGAGGGTGAGATCGTGCAGCGTCGCGATGATCGTGAGGCCGCAGTCCGCGACTTCGGTCTTCAACAACTCCAGCAGGTCCATCTGATGGCGTAGATCCAGTCCGGTGGTCGGTTCGTCCAAAACTATGACCATCGTCGACTGAGCGAGCGCCCTGGCCAGGACCATTCTCTGGCGCTCCCCGCCGGACAACGTCGCGACGTCGCGATTGGCGAACCCCTCGAGCGACATTCGTTCCAGCACCGAGTCAACGATTGCCCGGTCACCGGCGCTCGGGGCCCGTAACAGTCCGTGGTACGCGGTGCGACCCAGTGCGACGTAGTCCTTCACATTCATGCCGTTTGGAATAGACGGGCGCTGGGGAACGAGGGCCACGAGTCGTGCTCGCTCACGCTCATTCAGTGAGGCAATCGGCTGACCCGAGATCGACACTGAGCCCTTCGAGATCCTGCGTAGGCCCGCGACGGTCTCCACCAGGGAGGTCTTGCCCGCTCCGTTTGGTCCGATGACCGTGAGCCACGTCCCAGGTTCGACGTTCAACGTCACGTTCGACACCAGGACTTTGGAATCAGCACGGACGGTGAGATCGTGGATCTCGACGGCGTTCATTGCGTCAGCTGCTTTCGAAGGCTCAGTATCAGGACGAAGATCGGCGCTCCGACCACGGCGGTCACTACACCGAGGGGCAACTCCGAAGGGGCCATCACCGTTCGCGCAATGGTATCGGCCAGAACCAAGAAGGCCGCACCGAAGAGCACGCTCAGGGGCAGAATCCGTCGGTACGACGTGCCCACCAAGAGCCGCAGGATGTGAGGAACGATGATGCCCACGAATCCGATGAGCCCGACGGCGGACACGATCGCCGCGGTGCCGAGCGAAGAAGCGGCGATGACGACGATGCGGACCTTGCGCACCGGAAGGCCGAGGGACCGAGCCTCTTCTTCACCGACGCTCATCACGTCCAGGGCGCTGCCCGCTGCGACACAGACCACTATGCAAAGCACGACGTAGGGAACCACCATCCACACCGATTGCCAGCTCGCCGTGGCGAGAGAACCCAGCAGCCAGATGTACACGCGCGCGATTGAGTCAATCGACGATTGTTGTTGGAAGAAGGTCTGCGTGCTCGTGAGCAGGGCCGACACCGCTACTCCCGCCAAGATGAGCGTTGAAGCTGTCGAGCGCATTCCACGCCCGCCAATGGCCCACGTCAGCACCACCGCAATCGTGGCGCCGATGAACGCCAGCAACGGTGTCCACGACGGAGTCGTGAGCCCGTGGCCCACGTAGACGATCGCGAACGTGGCCCCGAGACCCGCACCTGAGGCGACACCCAGCAGATAGGGATCGGCCAGCGGATTGCGAAAGACTCCCTGATACGCCCCTCCGGCCACCGATAACATGGCTCCGGCCAAGAGCCCGAGCACCAGACGAGGGGCGCGCAACTGCCACACAATCGTCGCCTGGAGCGGCGTAAGGGTGCTGTGGCCAAGGCCGACTTCGCTCAAGAGCCCGCCGATGATCCGAGTGGTTGGTATCGACGTGGGGCCGAGGGCCAACCCACAGACCACGGCGACGACGAGACCCCCGAGGGTCATCGCGGTCACCGCCGCCACGCGGCGACTGGTCGGTGGGTTGGCGCTCAGCACTAGTTAGTCCACAGATTCTTTTCGTTGAGCACGTTCTTCACCGCGGCGGTGATTTGATTCATCAGGGTCGTGAGGCGCGGCCCCCAACGTGAGGCGATGTCCGCATTCAGCTCGATCACGTTGTGATGAACCAACGCGCTCACGCTGCGGAATCCTGGTCGCTTCGCGACACTCGCGACCGATGCGTCGCCCGCCAAGAAGATCAGCTTCGGATTCGAACCCACGATGTACTCGGCGTTCAGTTCTGGATACCCGGCGTCTGCGGTGGTCGAGTCGGCGTCGGCAATATTCACGAGTCCGAGCGACTTCATGAGGGTGCCCACGAAGGTCTGACTGGTGAGTGAGTAGTAGGGGTCAGCCTCGATCTCGTAGTACACCGTGATCTTCTTCTTCGGATGCGCCGGAACCGAGGCGATGTCGGCGTCGATGGTCTTCTTCATTGACGCGGCGAGGGTGTCCGCCGTTTTGACGTGACCGGTCAACTTGCCGAGTTGCTGAATCTGATCGAGCGAACCCGCCACCGACGTGGCGGCATCCTCATCAACAACCTTGACGCCTTGCGCCGAGAGGTCTCCTTGAATGGAGTTGGCGTCATCGGAGATGATCACGAGGTCGGGCTTGGTCGACGGATGCGATTTACTCACCTTGCAGATCCCAAGAATTGCCTCGACGCTCGGGTTCAATGCGTTAATGCGATGCTGTTGCGAAAGCTTCCGTGCCTCGGCCGGATAGTCGGAATCTTCATCAACTGCTTGAACCTGAGGGCCGGCGCCAATGGCGAACAACGTCTCGCTGGCGGTTGGTGAAAGCGAAACTATGCACTTCGGAGCGGTTGTTGACGCTCCCGCGCCAGCAACGCCAAGTAGGGGTAGCGCCAATGCACTGATACTCAGTGCAACGACGAACCGGAGGAACTTCTTCATGGATATCTCCCTTGTCCGTCGAGTCAGGTTGGACGACGGAGGGGAATCCGAACGACCGCTCCTTACCTCGAGAGCTGTCTTCACATCTCCTCGCGGAAGGCGACCTGGCTATGCGGTCTTCTCACGAAGGCCACTTACAGTTGCGGGACAGCGTTGGAATCTCACCAACTTCGCTGCCGCGAGGCGTCTCGACCTTATCGCACCCGCAGCTTCACCGCCCCCGGCGTCGCCCGCGGTGACGCTGGTGAACGGAGCGCCATCACCCAGCCCTATCGAGCGGAGGTAACGTCCAGTTCTCCGAGTGATCCATCACGAAGCTCTACGCGCCGGGTCGCGTTCACCTGATCCGTGCCCCAGTGCGAGATCACGAGCACCGCTCCGTCCCGGTAACGCTCGACGATCGAGGACATGACCTTGGTCGCCGTCTGCTCGTCGAGGCCCTCGGTCGGTTCGTCGAAGATGACGATCGGTCGACGAACGAGGAGTTCGCGCGCGACGCCCAGGCGACGTTGCTCACCACCCGAGAGCCCGGTCGCGGACCCGCCCAACTGAGTGTCAAGCCCTTCGGGCATGGTCGCCAACAGTTGACTGAGACCCGCGGCCTCGAGGGCGGCCTCGAGCTCTTCAACGGTGGCGGTGGGTTTGGCGATCCGCAGATTGCCGGCGAGCGAGGTGGCAAAGACGTGTGGGGCGTCGTCCACGAAACCCACTCGCTCGCGCACTTGGCGCGATTGGAGGTCATCGTAAGGCGACGAACCGATTCGCAGCGAGCCGCCATCGGGATCGAGGAATTTCGCGAGCAGTCGCGCGAGGGTTGTCTTGCCTCCCCCGCTCGGCCCACCCAGCATGACCACGTCACCCCTCGCCAGGTCGAATGAGATATTGGAGAGCACCCGATGACCGTCGAAGGTCCGCGTCAGGCCGGTCGCCACGAGCTCGCCCGCTACGGAGTCCATCGCGCCGGGCTCGGCGGGCTCCTTCACGGGCGCCTCGACGTTGGCCAACGCTTCCAGCCTCATGAGGGCCACCCGGTCACCACGAAATCCCACCAGCGAGGGGGCCACCCCGCCCACCAACTCCAAGACGGACACACCGAGTAGGGCTGGCACCGCCACGAGGGCGGGTCCCACCTGACCTTGTCGCAGGGCCACCGCCGTCAAGGCCACGACCGCGATCACGCAGAGACCCGAGATCAAGGTGGTGAGCCCGCTGATGACGCCCATCATTGCGGTGCGACCGTGAAGTGCCTTGTCGAAGCGATCTTCGAGCGTGGCGAGCTCTCGCTCCAGCGAGACCGACGCACCGGCCATGACGTACTCGTCGCCGCCCTGGGCCGCACGGTCAAAAAGGGAGACCATTTCACTTCGCACGAGGTCCATTTCATTCGCGCTGCTCTCGCCCACGCGAGCCGCCAGCAGCGGCAGCACAACCGCTGTCAGCAGCAGACCGGCGAACAGGGTCAGCGCCGTCCAGGGGACAATTACCCCAGCCACGGCGACCGCGACCAGACCGGCGAACATGCTCGTAAGGAGCGGGCCCGCAACGGCGGTCAACAAGTCCTGGACGCGATCGACGTCACGAACCACGACGTCGACCACGTCGGCACTGTTTGGTCCGAGCCCCGCGGGAACGAGCGGTTCCAGCAAGCGCGCCACCGACGCTCGAACGTGTCCCATCACCCCGAGCGCCGAGCGGTGCGTCTGCGTTCGCTCGACGTAACGCCCGGCGGCCTTCGAGAGCGCGAAGAGCTGCACGAGCCCCATCGGCACGGTCAACGAAAGCACCGCCGGCTCCTGCGCGGATCGAACGATCAGCCATGCGGAGGTTCCCGCCAGACCGATCGTCGAGAGAGTCACGAGCAGTCCGGCCAAGACCGCGCGGCGAAGCGCAGGTTGCTCCAGTTCGAGCGCGTAGCGGACCACTCCCCTAGTTCGCATTCGTCACCGCCGAAGGCGCGAGCGAGATGGACTGGTCAACCAGGAACGGTCGATGCGTCGCCACGATCCTGGTCATGGGGAGCCTCGAGATCGCGTCCACGACCAGTTGGGCGTTCTCCGCGTCGAGGTGGGCCGTGGGCTCATCCAGCACCAGCACCAGCGGACTTCTCACGATGCAGCGGACCAGGGCGAGGCGTCGGCGCTGACCCGCCGAGAGTTCCGCCGAGGCTTCGCCCAACTGGCGATTCAGATCGAGGTCGAGTCCCACTTGGTGCAGGGCTCGCACAATCGACTGGTCATCGATGCTGTCGTCGCCCATCTGCACGACGGCGCGCACGGTTTCACCGGGCAGTGTCGGGTCCTGGGGCAACCACGCGACTCTCTTCTGCCACGACACCAGATCGATCGAGGCCAGATCGACGCCGTCGACGAGCACTGCGCCACTCAGCGGCTCTCTCAGCCCGCAGAGCACCCTCAGCAGGGTTGACTTACCCGAACCAGATGGGCCAACGACGCCGACCAGACTTCCGCTGGGAATCGTCGCATTGATCGGAGCGTTCTGCGTTGCGTGCCTGGAGGCGTGCGTCAACCGGACGTCGCGAATCTCGAGCGATGGAACACGGCCCGGAGCGGGCGCCGTTCCTCCGCGGTGTGGCTTCTCCAGGTTCGCCAACAGGTCCGTCGCGGCCGCAATGCCGTCCGCCGACGCGTGGAACTGCGCCGCCGATCGGCGAAGGGGAAGAAAGACCTCGGGCGTCAAGAGCAGCACGGCGAGGGCGGTCGACAGGCCAAGCGAGCCATTGAGCAGGCGCAGACCGAGCACCAGGGCGACGAGGGCGGTCGCGAGCGAAGAAAGCAACTCGAGCGCAAAGCTCGAGAGGAACGCTACCCGCAGGGTTCCCATCGTCGTGCGCTGCAGTGCCTCGCCGACTTCGTCGAGGTTCTTCACGGCGTCGCTCGACCGGTTGAAGGACTTGAGCACGGTCATACCGCGAACGACGTCACCGAAGTACCCGGCCAACTCTTGTTGCTCGCGCCAGCGTTGCTCCATCCTCTCTTTCGCCTCGAGGCCCAGCAAGACCATGAACACCGGCAGCAGGAGCACGCTGACGAGCACGATCGACGCGCTCCATAGATCGTGCAGCGCCAGCCATCCGAGCAGCAGCACCGGGGCCATCGCGGCGAGCACGAGTGACGGCACATATTTTGCGATGTAGTTCTCGATGGCGTCAACGCCGCGGGTGCAGAGTTGAACCGTCGCGTCCACGCTCGACATTGGCCCATCCGCGAGCACCTGTCGTAGTGCCCGGCGCCGAAGTTCGCGTCGGATCGGGCTCGCGATCCGCGACGTCACCGGCTCGGCCAGCCCCACCGCGAGCATGCGCAGGGCGGTGGCCCCGATGAAGAGCGTGGCGTCGCGAACGATACCCGCGTGCGGGTGGTGAAAGAGCGAACCTAACAGCGACGCCAGCGCGACGGCTTGGCCAATGATCGCGATGGTGCTGACGAGCCCGAGCACCACCGCCGCGAAGAGCGCGCGCTGCACGAGTGGCGAAGTGCGACGCAGTCGTCCTAGTAGGGCCGATGGCCGTTCGGCCCTACTCATCGATCAAACGTTCGTGGGACTGTGCTGCGTCTCGCTGGCGTCACCCGGACGACTCACGCGCTTCTTGAAGATCCAGTACGTCCAGCTCTGGTAGAGCAACACCAGCGGCGTGAATATCAACGCGACCCAACTCATCACTTCCAGCGTGTAGCGGTGTGACGCGCTCGCCACGATCGTGATGTCAAAGTGGGGACTCACCGAAGAGATCAGGACGTTGGGATAGAGGTTCAAGAACAGTGTCGCGAAGAACGCCACGATGACGACTGCGGTGGCGATGAAGGCCCAGCCTTCAAGGCGGTCACGCACGAGCCAACCAACGCCCGCGAGGACCAGCAGGCCGACAATTGGCAGCAATGGTGGCACGAGGCCCTCGTGGTGCATCGTGTGCGCGGTCTGATAGGTCCACGCGAGAAACGCCGCCACGAGGACAAAGGTGATCGGCGCCAAGCGAAGAGCAATCTTGTGAGCGCGAACACGTACGTCGCCGTCGGTTTTGAGGCCCAGGTACGTGGCGCCGTGCAACGTGAACAGCGCCAGTGTGCTGAGCCCGCCAAGCAGGGCGTAGGGCTTCACGAGGTCAAAGAAGTTTCCCGTCCACGTGGCGTTCGCCGCGAGCGGTACTCCGTGCACGAAGTCCGCAAAAGCCACGCCCCAAAGAAGCGCCGGCAACGCCGATCCCCAGAAGATCGCCCGGTCCCACCACGTCACCCATTTGGCGTCTTCACGCTTGTGGCGGAACTCGAACGCCATTCCCCGGAAAATGAGTGCTGCGAGGATGAGGAACAGCGCCAGATAGAAGCCGCTGAAGACAGTCGCGTACCAGAGCGGGAAGGCGGCAAAGGTCGCCCCACCCGCGGTCAGGAGCCAGACTTCGTTCCCGTCCCACACTGGGCCAATGGTGTTGATGACCACCCGGCGATCGAGATCGTCCTTCGACACGAACGGCAGCAACGTGCCCACGCCGAAGTCGAACCCTTCGAGGAAGAAGTAGCCCAGCCAGAGGACGAGGATCAAGAAGAACCACAACTGTTCAAGGCCGCTGGGTGAAAGTGGATGAAGTACGAGCAACATGGTCTCTCCTAGTAGATGAGCTCAGGAACGCGCTCAGCTTCCTCAGGCGTTTCAATGGCGGGCGGAACCTTGGCGAGTCGAATCATGAGGCCGATTTCAATGACTGCCAAGAGTGAGTAGATAGCGGTGAATCCAATGAGGCTGGTGGCGACGTATCCGGGCGAGATAAGCGTCACCGCCTTGGAAGTCGTCAGAAGTCCGTAGACCACCCAGGGCTGGCGTCCGGCCTCGGTGAATATCCATCCGAAGGAGTTGGCGAGAAACGGCGCCAATACCATCCACGTCGCGAAACGCAAGAAGCGTGGCGACCTTTCGAGGCGCCGCTTGCGCACGAGCCAGAGGGCCGTGCCACCGAGCAAGAAGAGCAGGATCCCGAGGCCCACCATGATCCGGAACGACCAGTAGCAGAGCCACACTACGGGGACGTAACTTCCGGCGCCGTACTTCTTGACGGACTGCTTTTGCAGTTGGTTGATTCCCAGAACCTTGCCGTTCCAGGTGTTCGTCGCGAGCACGCTCAAGATATGGGGAACGCGGATTTGGAACACTGGATTGTCCGACAGGTCACCGATCGTGAGGAGCGAGAAACTCGCTCCACTCTGCGTGTTGTAGAGAGCTTCCGCCGCGGCCATCTTCATGGGCTGCTGAACCTCCATCTCCTTCGCCTGGTTGTCGCCCAGGAACATTGTCGCAATCGAGGCGAGCACGGTCACCACGATGGCGACCCGTGCGGCCTTGCCGAAACCGGCCAGGTCGTGACCCTTGCGAAGGTGCCAGGCCGCGATCGCCAGCATGAAGACCGACCCCGTGAGGAACGCGGCCGCCAGCACGTGACCGTAGGCGGCGATGAACGTCGAGTTCGTCATGACGGCCCAGAAGTTGGTCATGACCGCCTGGTGCGTCTTTGGATCAATGGCGTAGCCCACCGGGTGCTGCATCCACGAGTTCGCCGCCACGATGAAGGCCGCCGAGAGAATGGTGCCCAGGCTCGCCAGCCAGATAGAAGCGAGATGGATGCGCTTGCTCACCCTTCCTCTTCCGAAGATCCAAATTCCTAAGAACGTGGACTCCATGAAGAAGGCCAGCAGGCCCTCAATGGCGAGCGGCGCACCGAAGATGTTGCCAACGAACACCGAATAACGAGACCAATCCATACCGAACTGGAACTCTTGGACGATGCCGGTCACCACACCAATGGCGAAGTTAACGAGGAACAACTTGCCGAAGAACTTGGTCATCCGGTCATACGACAGGTCACCCGTTCGATACGCCGCCGTCTGGAGGATCGCGACAAGCAGACCCAATCCTATGGTGAGCGGAACGAAGAGGAAGTGAAAAACAGTCGTGATTCCGAACTGCCAACGAGCCAACGACAGTGTTGAAATACCTGCAATAAACGTGTTCATGGGGCAACCTTAGAATTCGCTAAACATTGTCACTTCAGAAAAACTGGGGACCTAAGTCACTTAAAATATCGTTTGGGTCCAAACGATTATCGAGTATGAAGAATGCCGATGTGGACCATCTTCAAAAGTGATGTCTCACTCTCACGGCGTCGGAATCGAGACCCGAGCGGCCTGCGAAATGATGTGAGGAGTCGAAGCTTCGTTCGCAGGACCACCTCGACGGATGTGGAGCTCCGCTGACTCAACCACCTCGAAGACGAGCGAACAGACCTCCGCCGGTGCTCGTCGCCGCGCTGTTCTGGGCGCACGTGCACCGCTGATTCTTCGGAACGCCGGCAAGAGCCTGTTCAATGTGGTTCCCACATCCCTTCCAGGTGGCCTTGCCGCACTTCTTACAGGTTGCCTTGTGGCACATCAGTGTTGCCTTTCTCTCTTGGTGTATTGATAAATCTTGTCCGTCACTCAGCCAACGGGTTCGAGTTCGATCGACGCGGGCGAGCAGTGCCACGTCCGGTAACCGCCGTCCAGGTTCTTCGCATGCAAGCCGAGTTCGTTGAGGAGCATCGTCGCCACGTGACCGCGCTGACCGACCTGACAGTTGACGACAATGTCGCCCTGGCCCAGTTCGCCGGCTCGCTCGCGCAGTTCGTCGACTGGGATATTGATCGCCCCAGGTAAAGCGCCGCACGCAAACTCTTCGGGCGTGCGAACGTCGACGAATTGCGCACCCTGTGCACGATACGCATCAACCTCGTGCCACTGGACCATCTCGACCAAACCCGAGAGGATGTTCTCAGCGATGTAACCGAGCATGTTCACGGGGTCCTTCGCCGAACCGAACGGCGGTGCGTAGGCGAGTTCTAGGTCCGCGAGCTCCGGAGCCGTGAGCCCGGCTCGAATGGCGGTCGCGATTACGTCGATCCGCTTGTCGAGTCCTTCCTTGCCAACACCTTGGGCACCGAGGATCCTGCCCGTCGACGGCTCGAAGAGCATCTTCAGACACATGGATTTCGCCCCGGGGTAGTAACCGGCGTGCGAAGTGGGGTGGGTGTGGACCGCGAAGTATGAGCGACCCTGGGCAATGAGTCTCTTCTCGTTCCAGCCAGTTGTCGCAATCGTGAGGTCGAAGACCTTGACGATAGCGGTGCCAATGGTGGTGCGGGGTCGCACGATTCGTCCGGCGATGTGGTCCGCGACCACCCGCCCGTGGCGGTTGGCGATGTTGGCGAGCGGTACCAGGGTGGCCGATCCGTCGAGGGCGTCGGTCTTCTCGGCGGCGTCACCGACCGCGTACACGTTCTCGACACTCGTACGGTTGAACTGGTCGACGGCGATGCCGCCACGCTCGCCGATTACGAGATCCGCCCGTCGCGCGAGTCCGGTCTCGGGTCGAACACCAATCGCCACGATGACCAGTTGCGCGGGGACGAACTGACCCGTCGCCAGTCGCACATGGGTGGGCGTGATCGCCTCGACCGAGTCGCCGAGGTGCAGCGTCACGTCGTGTCGGCGCAGTTCGTCAGCAACTGGCGACGCCATCTCGGCGTCGAGCGGCGCCAGGACCTGGTTCGCCGCCTCCACGAGCGTCGTCGCGATTCCGCGGCGCATGAGGTTCTCCGCGAGTTCGACGCCGATGAAACCGGCGCCGATGACGACGACGGTCTTGGGCTCGCTCTTGACTTCGCTCACGAGACGCTCGACGTCCTCCACGGTTCGAAGGGGCATCGCGCGCTCAATGCCGGGAATCGACGGGACGACGGGCGACGCGCCGGGACTGAGAACCAGGAAGTCGTAGCTAATCTCGTAGGCCTTGTCCTTCACCAGGTCGCGCGCCGTGACCGTGTTCGTAGAGGTATCGATGGCGACGGCCTCGGTGTCGACGCGCACGTCGAGACGGAACCGATTGAAGAGCGACGCCGGCGTCTGCAGCAGCAGTGAATCCTCTTCTTCGATGACGCCACCGACGAAGTACGGCAGGCCGCAGTTCGCGTAGGAGACGTGGCCGCTTCGTTCGAGCACGATGATCTCGGCCTCGTTGTCGAGCCGGCGAAGCCTCGTCGCGGCTGACATTCCCCCGGCCACTCCCCCAATGATGACGACTTTCACTTTTCTCCCTTAGGCCAAGCTCAAGAAGAGCTTCTGAAACTTCTCGGTCATTAGACGACTGTCCATGTCCGGATCGACCAGGCATTGCTTGAGGTTCGCCGATATCAGGCTGAAGGCGGCGGTGTTAACGGCTTTGCTCACGGCGGCCATCTGGATGACGATCTCTTCGCACGAGGAACCTTCGTCGAGCATGCGAACGACTGCGCCCAATTGTCCGTGGGCCCGCTTCAGTCGCTTATGGATGGCAATGAACTGGTCATTGTCGTCAAGCGTGTGCGATGTGGTCGAAGCCATGATCAACTACCTTCCAATCCATGTTTGTGCGCTGCCTTTGCGCTGGGTGCGAGCGAGCCACATGGGTCTATCGACCCTTGAGCGGCTGGCCCAAGAGTGGTGCCAGCAGACAGACGTTGAACACTCCGGCGAAAAAAGGAATCAACCCGATGATTGACAACGTCAGCCAACCGCCGCCGAGCGCGAAACCGATAGCTATGAGTGCCATCCCGGCGATCACACGGAGCAGGCGCCCGGCTCTCGATGACATGAACTTGATGAGACTCACGGGTCCTCCTGCATCCGGGCCGAAGCCCTCGCGCGACCGGCGCTGTGCCCGGTTCACGTAAGTCATTCTATACCCCCTCGGGTATATACGCAAGTCGACTGGGCGCTATTTTCTCTGGTGTCGAGGGTTCCGGGCAGTCGTGACAGGGAGTTCGAGATCCGGAATCGAACGTGAGGGCCGAAGTCACGATTGGTCAAGAGTGACTCACTCGCGAGGCAACGTCATCCGGATGAGCACGAGCCACCGCGAGCCAGCGTCAACGAGCCAGCCGGTCACCGGGTCGAGAAAGCAATCAACGCAGGGTACGAGACTCCCGTGCCCAACGAGCGCCAGCGGAAGTTTCGCGCGAGTACCTCGACCTTGCATGTTCTTCGTGACCTAATTCTGTCTCCTCGCTCTGAGGTGCCCCGAGCAGGTAGCTGGTCACTCAACTCAACGAGCAGAGACGAGCCATCGGAACGCCTCGCGGTCGCCCTGGAGCTGGAGGCGGCGCTCGAGCACCGGATTATCGGTGACTTGGCTGACATGCTGATTGATCGCCCGGCGCTGGCGCGTACGGTCGACGCGCACCACGTAATCCAACTCTGTTGCAGGGCGTCCAACGAACTGAGCGCCGAACTCGAGGTTCAACGCGTTAGCGACCAGTTCCGGTAGCGTCCACGCCAGCACCGCCAGATTGAGTTCGCGCGCCACGGCGACGGCCGCTTCAGTCGCGCGACAGTGGTCCGGGTGCCCAGTGATTCCGCCCTCGTCGAAGATAAGAAGGAGGTCCGCTCCAGACCGTTCGACGGCCCCGTGTATCCGCTCCGTCAATTCGACGAGAGGCTCATCGCTGAGCCGACCGTCGCGATAGTGAAGAAGTTCGACGTCCCCGACTCCGAGTTCGTTGGCCGCGGCGACCAACTCATCGGCTCGAACGCGCCCGAGTTCGGGGGTGTCAGCCCCGAGTGTCGACGCCTCACCGTGCGTGAAGCAGATCACCGACGTCGAGGCTCCCGATTCGGCGAAAGTAGCGAGCGCCGCGCCGAGTCCGAAACTCTCGTCATCGGGGTGCGCGCACACGGCCAGGACCGCGCGAGTGTCCGGCAATTCCTTGACGCTTAGTGCAGTAGGGCCCTCACTCATGTTTTCCCCAATCGTCGACTTGCTCACGCTGACAACCATTCATCGACACCTCAGTCTATACCCTATGGGGTATGTGCTACAGTCGATGAAAACCCACTCGGCCACACTGCAACCCGTAGTCGGCCTCATCGACCACGAGGAGATTTCCGTGAAGAAGTTCGACGTCGGACTTCCGCCCACCCCAACAGCATTTGACCGCCAGGCGCCAGCGTCGCGCGAACGGGTCAGCGTCTTTGCACGCCTGGGCCACTGGACGGCGACCCGTCTGCGTCTGGTACTGCTCTCGTGGCTCGCCATCCTCGTGGTCTTCGGCATTTTCGCCCCGCAGGTCGAAACCGCCCTCTCCGGAGCGGGGTGGCAAGATTCGTCGAGCCAGTCGGTCCACGCGCGTGACATCATCCAGCGCGATTTCTCGGGTCTCGGCTCGGCGGCGCTCGAGGTGGTCGTGGTCGACCATCGCGGACCGATCGTCAGCGACCCCGCCGCGCTCGCGCTCATGAACAAAGCGGCAGCGCTGCTGCGCGCTGACGCGCACGTCTCGAAGGTCGTCATGCCCAGCACCGGCACGTCCATCTCTCGAAACGGCCGCTCCGCAATCATCACCGCGGGCTCGGCTGCGGGCACCAACGTCATGGTGAAGGCCGCCAACGACCTCGCCGGACCAATCCAGGATCTCTCGGGGTCGGGCGTGACCCTGACGCTCACCGGCGACAGCGCGCTGTGGGCAGACTTCAACAACGCCAGCCGCTCGGCGATGCTGCGCTCGGAGATGCTGTCGTGGCCCGTGACCATGATCATCCTCGTGATCGCGTTCGGAAGTCTCGTCGCCGCCGGGCTGCCACTGCTGCTCACGATGGTGGGTTTGCTGGTCGCGGCGGGTGCGTTGGTGATGCTCTCGCACGCGTTCCCCGTCTCGATCTGGGCACTCAACTTCGCGCTGATGTTCGCGCTCGCCCTCGGCATCGACTACGCGCTCTTCATCGTCGTCCGGTTCCGTTCAGCCCTGAAACGTCGAGGCGCGACCCCGGGTGATCGCGACGTGGTGATCGCCTCGGTCGCCGAGACAATGGACACCGCGGGCAAGGCCGTGGCGTTCAGCGCGATCACCGTGCTGGCGTCCCTGGCGTCCATCCTCCTAGTGCCGAGCCCGGCCTTTCGCAGCATGGCGCTGGGCATCATGCTGTCAGTCGTGGCGGTTCTCGCCGCGACGCTGACCCTGCTGCCGGCGGTACTCGGTCGACTCGGCACGCGGATAAGCAAGGGGCAAGTGCGACTCTGGCGACGTCACCCGGATCCCGAACACCCCGGTCGACTCGACATCATGCTCCACTCGTGGGGGCGGACCATGTGGCGCCACCCGGCGTGGCTGGGTCTGGGCGCCCTCGCGGTGTTGCTGCTCGCCGCGTCGCCGGTGATCGGACTTCGAACCAATATGCCCTCGATCACGATCATCCCGCCGAGTGCAAACGCCCGTGTTGGTTACGACGAGGTGGCGTCGGCCTTCGGGGCTGGTGCCCCCGGCACCCTGCAGGTACTCGTGCCCGCTGCGCACCAGAGGCAGGCGCTCGCCTCGCTCGCGACGACTAAGGGCGTCGCGGGCGTGTCGGCGGGGCCCACCAACGACGGCTGGAGCCTCGACCAGGTCATCCCGACGACGGGTCCCTCGACGACCGCGACCGAGGTGACCATCGTGCGAGTGCGCTCCGTGCTACCGGCGGGATCGCTGGTCGGCGGGGCCGCCGCGGAGAACTACGACCTTCAGCAGTCACTGTCGCACTACACCCCCATTGTCTTCGGAGTGCTCATCGCGCTCGGTTTCATCCTCCTGCTCATCGCGCTCGGAGCTCCGCTGATCGCGGCCGCGGGAGTGCTGCTCACCGCGTTGTCGGTCGCTGGCGCCTTCGGCATCGCCCGACTGATCTTCCAGAACGGCGACCTGTCCGGCCTTCTGCACTTCCAGTCGCAGGGCTTCGTCGACGCGTGGGGACCCCTCTTCTTCGGTGCCATGGTCTTTGGCGTCGCGATGGACTACACACTCTTCATGTTGTCAACGGCGAAAGAACACTACGAGACTCACGCGCACCCCGAACACGCGATGGTTAGTTCAGTGCGCAGTTCGGGCCGCGTGGTCCTGTCAGCGGCCGCGGTGATGATCGCGGTCTTCTTGACCTTCGCGCTCTCGGGTCCCCTCGCCCCGAAGGAGATGGGCGTGATCCTCGCCGTCGCGGTCGCCCTCGACGCGCTCGTGGTGCGACTCGTGCTGCTGCCGATCGTCCTGCGCTACGGCCGACACCACAGTTGGCATCTGCCCGGGTGGCTGGGCCGCTTCCTGCCCAAGGTCCGCTTCTCGCACTAGACCTCCGTCCGAGAGCACCGAGGGAACCGAGCGCACCTTGGTGCTCTGGGACGGAGCGATCACGTGACAACGCGTGGGTCTGTTTAGGATGACCCACGAACTAGCCGAGCGCGAGTACCCGCTCGACAACGACTCTGGCCTTCACTTCGCTCCGGGACCGGGCGACTGGCGCTCGAGTTCACGCTTCACCTGACGCGGCGTCGGGTTGCGCATGGTGGTTGCTCCGACGACCACCGTGGGAACCATCTCGTCGCGGCCATTGACCGACCGCACGAACGCGGCGGCGCTCGGATCGCTCCAGATGTTCAGTTCTTCGCTCGCCGCGTTGATTCGTCGAAGTCCCAATCGCAGGCGAATGCAAAAAGGGCAACCCGGGCGCCAGTAGACGACGACCGCCGGGGGCCCTGCGCTCTGCTCACCGTCGCCATTCACTTGGCCACTCGTCACGCCTCGCGTGGCGCGACGTCCCACCAGATCGTGGTCAGCTCGCGCGCCGTTGGCGCCGGGTGCGACGAGAGAAAGTAACGGACCTCGTCGACACGCGACTCGGGCAGGCAAAGGCGAATGCGCATGAAATGCGCCGCCTGGTCGAGGTTCTGCTCGACCCGCATCGGACCGCTCCACTGTTCGCAATGCGCGTCGATGTTGATCTCGTGAAGGACATCGAGCAGGTCCGATGGCGTCGGGCCGTCGGGACGCTCGAGATTCCAGAAATGGCGCCACGCCTCGGACATCGACGCGAGCGGGTGGCGATCAGGCATCTCGACGACCACGCGGGCCTTCGTGTGGTCGTCCAGGGCTCGGAGAAACGGGACAATGTCGGCGACGTTGTAGACGACGTGATGCGCAGTCACGACGTCGGCCTCGGGTGTCCGGTCCGCGACCGACGGCCAGAAGCCCTCGACTGTCTCGCAGGTGACCCCACGCTTGGCGGCGTTCGCGCTGAACATCACCAACATCTCGGGCTGGTGGTCGACGCCGATAACGTGTGTCGCCGGAGGAGTCAGGGCGAAAGCCGCAATACCACCTCCGCAGCCCACGTCGAGCACCGTGGCGCCCACGAGCAGGACTTCACGTGCGCGTTCGTGCGACGGCGACGGTGGAATCTGTTCGGGGACCTCGAACAACACGGGCGGGTGAATCCACGGACTCTGCGGCGCCGAATTCACAATCTCGTCGGGCAGCGCCCACGCGTCGAGTGCCTGGCTCCAGTTCTGCGCGGCCGAGGTCACGGTCAGCGTCCCAGAAAACGAGCGAGGGAGCCCTCAGTCGAATCCGAATTCGACGCCACGGCGAAGTCCCCATCGCACGTGCACCGCTCGTCCAGCGGCACTCCATCGAGCGCCTGTTCTATATGACTCCCACATCCGCTCCACGTTGGCCTAGCGCACGCCGCGCACGTCACTTGATGACACATTGCTCTTACCTCTTTCCGTTGTTCATTCTTCTCCACCCGAGCGAGCCAGCATGCACTCTTCGACTGCATTCAATGTTGGTACTTTCCACACTGGCTCCACGCGCTTTCTGAGCGACCCGCCTCCACCGATGGCACGACCACGCTTCCTTGTGTAGCATATACCCCTAGGGGTATATGCTACACAAGGAAGCGGAACCAGAGGAGGAGCCATGACAACTACACAAATGACAGAGCAGAACTTCGAGGAGGTCGTCGCGTCCAACGACATCGTGCTCATCGACTTCTGGGCGACGTGGTGCGGCCCGTGCCGGTCATTCGCGCCGACCTACGAGAAGGTCGCCGAGCAGTACCCCGACATCATCTTCGCCAAGGTCGACACCGAGGCCGAGCAGGGACTCGCGGCGTCCTTCAGCATCATGTCGATCCCCACTCTGATGGTGATCCGTGAGAACGTGGTCCTGTTCAGCCAGGCGGGCGCCCTTCCCGAGCGCACCTTGCGCGAACTCGTGGAGAAGGTGCGCGATCTTGACATGCAAGAGGTCCACCGTCAGATCCTCGAACAACATAACGCCGACGCCTAACCCGAGGCCTCGTGCTTTGGCGCACCGGTCAACGGGTCATCGACGAAGTGGGCGCCCGTCCGCGGGTCGGCCAATGTTCTCAGACGCCGGGATCGTCGATGCGCAGCCCCAACTGGGCGGGCGTCGCTCGGGTGAGCACGAGCACCAGCGCGAGCGCGACCACGTGCACACCCGTGCACCACAGGCAGACGTGACCGATGATCAAGACCTCCGCGGCGATCAGCCAGAAGACGAACAGCAGTCCCGCGACCGCCAACGCTGTGCGCGAAAGCGCCAGCCATCGAGCACCCCGTCGCCACACCGAGGGCGACGACAGGATGCTCATGACGACGAAGAAGCCGAGCCCCAATATCGCGACGGGAATCCCGACTACGCGCGACTGGGGCGATGTCGTGACCGCCGTGCAGCTGAGTTCACCGCGCCCCGAACACGCGAGGATCGTGGCTTCGGTGAAGTGCGCGATGGTCATGTAGGTCGACAGGCCCACACCGATCAGACTCAGCGCGAACGCGGTCACCTCGACCCAGCGCGTCGCGGGCAAAGGCTCGAAGTCAGCACCGTCGGGTTCGAGCGCTTGCGCTGGCGGTACCGTGGCGGTCCCAGCGTCATCACGCGACGAACCGGACATCAGTGGTGCGCTCTCGTCACCATCTTCATCATTCGGAAATTGAACGCCACGAAACGGGTGGCCTGGTAGAAGAGGCCCTTCCTGCGACGAAGTGTTCCCGCCGTCGGCAGGGGCGCTTCAGCGATACTGCGGTCCACGTCACTCATCTGTTCCACCTTCTCGGTCTCGGACTTGCTCTCATATCGACTGTCCGTTACTCGGGGATCATGAACCAGCCGAAGCGGGCCTTCGCCTTGTAAATGAACAGGTAGTGCAGGAGCAACTTCGTCCAGTGCCCGCTGAGCCCGATCTCGCCCGAGGTTTGGGTGAGGTCGCGTCCAGAACCGGGGAAACGCTTCCGGTCGGGGATGATCGGGTACATCGTGATCGCGGCGGCGCTGCCCTTGCGAAGTCCGGTACCCGCCGAGGCAATGCACGCTGCACCCATCGCCGCCATCGAGGCGGTGCGCAGCGGCGCCTGGTCCCCGTGACGGATTCGTTCGGCGATCGAAAGGGCCACGGTGCGCCCCATGACGCCCGAGGGCATCCCGGTGCGTGGCGGCGCGGGCGAGATGATCGTCCCGTTCGGGCTCTTCCTCGGTTCGGAGATGGCGTGAGGCGGCGCGAAGGCGATCCCGACGCCAAAGACGTTCGCGTAGCGCGGACACTGGTACGTCTTCGGCCAGTCCTCGGGCGTCCACTCCTCGAAGGGCTTGGCCGCGTAGTCCGCGTCAACTCGCAGAAAGCCGTTCGGTGCGAAGAGGTCGTCAGTGATGTCGTCGCCGTTGTTCGCGTACGCCTTCATGTCGACCCCGCGAAACGGTGGCAGCAGCATCGCGAAGTCGAAGTCCAAGGTGTGCTTCGAGCCGTCGAGTTCCTCGTAGTGGATGACCCCCGGGTCCACCTTCTCGACGTGAGCGCGAAGAATGGCCCTGACTCCGCGTTCACGGAACAACGATTCGGTCCACATCTTGCTGCTGGTTTCGAAGCCGTTCTGGGCGAAGGTCATGCCACCCACACCGAGGTCCCCGAGGTCGTACTCGTTGGAGAGGTACACCACGTCGGCGAGTTCACGCACCCCGCGCTCCCGGAGTTCGTGCTCGACGTTGAACGTGTACTCGAAGGCCGCTCCCTCGCACGTGCAGGTGCCGTGTCCTACGCCGATGACCAGGGTCTTCCTCTCGCCGGCCTTCAGCGCCTCGATGATCGTCTCGAGCGCGGCGGCCGACTGTTCGGCGTGTCCGGCGGTACAGACCGACCAGGAGTTGCCGTCGGGCCCGAGCCCGGGCGTGGCCGCGAAGTTCAACTTCGGTCCGGTCGCCACGATGAGGTAGTCGTAGGTGAGCTGCTCCTCTTGACCGGACCGGGTCGGGTCCGTGTAGTCGATGTCGACGAAGCCTTGGGGATTGTCAGGGCTGCCCTCGGGGTGGATCGCCACGGCCTTAGCCTGGCGAAACCCGATGTGCTTGCGCTTGTAGATCGGCGCCAACGGAAAGGTCACCTGGTCCTTGGTCATCTTGCCGACCCCGACCCAGATATTCGAAGGAATCCAGTTCCAATTGGAGTTGGGCGACACGACAATGATCTCGGCCCCCTTCTTCAGGTGACGCTGCAGGTGTCGTGCCGCGGTGTGACCCGATATACCGGCACCGAGGATTACGACGCGAGCCATGGCGACCTCCGCACGTTCACTGCGGACCGGCGCCCCGCGAGCACCTCTGTAGCTCGATGCCAAGACACTGATCTGACCAAGTTCATTGACTCCCCATTTCCGATGCAGCCGCCGGATCGACGTGCAACCCCCACTCGTGACCACCTGTAGTATATACCCATAGGGGTATTTCCTCAATTCCAAGCAAGCGGTTCGACAGAATCTCGGCGATACTGAGACGAACCAAATCAGCCCAAGGAGAAGTCATGGCCACCGAGAAGACCCCACATGTCCTCCAGGACCAGGTGCAACTTGAGAAGATCACCAAGCGCGTCAAGCGCGCGCACGGCCAGATGGGGGCCATCGTGCGAATGCTCGAAGAAGGTCGTAGTTGCGAGGAGATCGTCACCCAGATGGCGGCGGTCGCCAAAGCCGTGAACACCGCCGCGTTCACGCTCATTTCAGCGAATTTGAAGGAATGTCTCGTCGATCCTGAAAACGACACCGACGAGATCGTGACCCGATTGCAGAAACTGTTCCTGAGCCTCGCCTAGCGGGCCTTCGTTCGAGATTCAGCACGCCACCACCAACGTTCGCCGTTTGCCTCGTCGTTCTTTGCTCGTCACGGACTCGGGGGTCCCGGGTGGCGCAAAGCCCAGCGGCGGACTGCCCATCGAAACACCACTATCCCGGTGTCGGCCGCGCGACGAGTCGCGCAGGCGACCGTGATTGCGACGCGGAAGAGGACGAACTCGAGTGAAGGCTAGGAAACCGTCATCCCACCGTCGACGGCGATGTCGGCGCCGGTGATGGCTGAGGCCGCGGGTGAGCATAACCAGGCGATGGTCGCGGCCACTTCGTAGGGCTCGATGAGCCGACCAATTGGTTGGCTCTTCGCGAACTCTTCTTCGCTAGCGAGCCCGTACACGTCGGCTGACGCCTTCAAGATCGCGGTGCGCGTAGAGCCCGGGCTCACGGCGTTAGCGGTGACGCCGTGTTCGGCCAGGTCCATCGCAACGCCGCGAATGAGCCCGACGACCGCGTGTTTGGCTGCCGTGTACGCGGCCAGATGATAGAGACCGGTGCTACCGGCGGCGGATGCGACTGCGACGATTCGGCTCTGGGCATCTTTGCCGTTGGCGATCAACGTCGGCGCCGCCGCTTCGATGAGGCGGCGGGTTCCGAGCACATTCACCGACCACACGGCGTCCCACGCCGCTTCGGAAATCTCCCAGAGCGGTGCACCCGCGCCAATGACCCCCGCACAGGCAACAACGGTATCGAGACGTCCAAAGTGCCGCGAGGCCGTTTCGACCGCCAGCTGCATGTCGGTGGCGCTTCGAACGTCACCCACGAGGCCGAGCACCGATTCGCCGTGGCGAGCCACGACGCCGTCCAGATCGGCCGGTGTCGCGAGCGCGTACGGGACATCGGGGATGTCGCGACAGCGGTCGACCGCCACGACGCTGTAGCCGTCGTTCACCAGCGCGTCCACGGTCGCCGCCCCGATTCCTCGAGCCGCGCCGGTGACGATGGCTACGCGATTCACTCGCCGAGCTTTCGAAAGAAATTCGGCGGCGCCACGACGTCGTCTCGACTGAGTTCGCTGATGCTCGATTTACCGAGTCCCAGCAGCGTCGAGTCGATGCCACTGCGCAGCACGTCGAGCACGTTCTCAACGCCCGCTTGGCCGTTCGCGGCGAGGCCCCATAGATAGGCCCGACCAATCATGACCGCGCGTGCCCCTAGGGCGAGGGCCTTCACCACGTCACTGCCGCGTCGAACGCCTCCGTCGAGCACCACCTCGATCTGGTCACCCACGGCGTCGGCGATCGCCGCCAGCGAACGAATCGGGGCTGGCGTGCCGTCCAGGTTGTTGCCGCCATGGTTCGACACCGACAGCGTCGTCGCGCCCAAGTCAACGACGCGCTTGGCGTCGTCGATGCGGCTCAAGCCCTTCACCATGAACGGGCCGTCCCACTGGGCACGAAGCCACGCCACGTCGTCCCAGCTCGGCAGCATGCTCTGCATCCACTCGTAGTACGCACCGAAAAACGTGGGCGGCTTGGTGCCGATTGGCGCCATGTTGGGGGTGGTGAGATCGGGCATGTGGCCCGTTTTGGCGAACGACCACAGCCAACGTGGCCTCGAAAGCGCTTCGGGAGCCAACTTCAGCGCGTTGGTGAAGTTGATCTTCTCGGGGATCCAGGGACTGCCCCAGTCACGTCCATTCGAGAACGACCAGTCGAGGGTCAGGATGATCCCCTTGGCGCCTGCGGCTTTGGCCCGCTCGAGGCGCTGGACCATGGTGTCACGGTCGCCCGACCAGTACATCTGGAAGAAGACCTGGTTGTTGACAGCACACACGTCCTCGACGGACTTGCTCGCGAACGAGCTCAGGCCCATCGCCACGCCGCGGTTCGCCGCGGCCCGACCAACCGCGACTTCACCCTCGGGGTGAACGGCCTGCACGCCGGTCGGGGAGATGATGACCGGCATCGACAGCGACTGGCCCATGATGGTCGTGGCCATCTGGCGATCGCTCGAGAGCCCCGCGATGTGCGGGGCGAAGCCCAGTTGATCGAACGAGTCGAGGTTGTCCTTCGATGACAGTCCCTTTTCCGAACCGGCGATCAAGGCGCCGTAGACCGACCTCGGCAGACGCTTCTCGGCGCGGCGCTGAGCAACGGCCACTGTCTCAAACCACTTACTGGCCATGTGTCCCCCAAAGGCTCATTGCGACAATACAGGAGCCCTCGATTGACCGGTCACCGGCCTAGCGAGACGTGATGGCGACCGGCACCCTCTTGGAGTGGTCGGGCGAGGGCGTTGGTCGAATGGTGAGCCTCTTCTTCTCGAGCGCCGCCTCGCCGTGACCAAAAACACACTCCGGGTCGGGATCCGTGAGTTCGAGTCCCGTAAAGAATTTGGCCGCCATGCATCCCCCGCGACACGCGTCGTACGAGCCGCACGATCCGCATGCGCCCGGATTTCCCGGCTCACGAAGGGATTGGAAGAGATTGCTCGTGGTCCACACGTCGGCGAATCCGGCGTCTCGAACGTTGCCGGCCTTGAACTCGTCGTGGATCACGAAGGGGCAGGCGTACACCTCGCCCACCGGATCGATGAGACACACCACTCGCCCGGCACCGCACAGGTTGAGACCTTCGAGCGGATCACCGAGAGCCGAGAGATGGAAGAACGAGTCACCGGTCAGAACGTTCGGACGATCCAGCAGCCACTGATAGAGGCGGCGGTTCTGTTCGCGCGTCGGATGGAGCGACTCCCACACGTCGACGCCACGTCCCGAGGGGCGAAGTCTGGTGAGGCGCAGCTCGGCGCCGTAGCTCGCCGCCAGCGCTTCGAACTCGTCGAGCTGTTCTATGCTCTCTCGGGTCATCACGACCGAGATCTTGAACTGGCCGAAGTTCGCCGCCTTCAGGTTGTCCATGGCCCTTCGAGCCTGGTCGTAGCTTCCAGCACCTCGAATCCGGTCACTCGTCGCGGCGTCGGCGCCGTCAATGGAGATCTGGATGTCGAGGTAGTCAATGGCGGCCAAACGTTCGGCGGCCTCTTCATCGATGCGCGTACCGTTCGTCGAGAACTTGACGCCCACTTTCTGGCGCACGGCGTGTTCGATGAGTTCAAAGAAGTCGCGCCGGATCATGGGTTCACCCCCACCAATGTTGATGTAGAAGATCTGCATCGCGGCGATCTCATCAATCAGGTCCTTGGCCTCTTTGGTGGAGAGCTCCATCGGGTCGCGCCGGCCGGACGATGAAAGACAGTGCGTGCAGGCGAGGTTACAGGCGTACGTCAACTCCCAGGTGAGACAGATCGGCGCGGCGAGCCCGCGTTCGAATCGGTTGCGGAGTGAAAAGTCAGCGCCCACTCAGAATCTCCGAACTGAAGAGCGACGAAAGCGCCTCGACGTAGCGCTGGTGCTGCGCCGGCACGACCACGGCGTCGATTGCTTCGTCGGCGCTTTCGAACTCTTCGAGGTTGCGTACGAGCGCCACCAGTTCGCGGGACTTCAAGAAGACGAGTCGTCGAGTGCCGTGATGATACGCCAGTGCGCCAAAGGCCTCGTCACGAAGTGAGACCTGACCGCTCAACTTCCAGGGAGCCGACGAATCGAAGACGCGCACCGCCGACTGCACCACGATTTAGTAGACCCCGCAGAGTCCGTCGATGGAGACCTCTTCAACGAGTAACTCTTCGCTCTCTCCAATTTCAAGGACTTCTTCATCGGCAATGAGTGTTTCTGTTGGCACGTACCCTCCTGGACTTCTCCTATTCTGCCGTGTTCGAACGGCCCGCGCGACCACGCCATGACAAACTGCCAAAGTGACCGACCTCTCGCCCCTCGCCCCCTCGCCGACCGCCGCGCCGATACCGGCGGGAACTTCGGTCGTTTTTGATGAGGAGGCGAAGTTTTTCGATCGAGACTTCATCGCCGGCGGCTCGCCGTGGCGGCTCCTGAAGCTCCCCGGGGGATCGAGATCGGTCGCCGAACGCTGGCAGGACGGCGGGACCGTGCGCTCCGGCGAGGAGCGTTTTGCCAGGACGTTGATCCAACAAGGGCTCCTTCACCCGATCTTCCCCACACGGCATGATGTTGACGACATTGATGTGGTGGTTCCGGTGCGCGACGACGTCGCATCACTGCGTGAGCTTCTCGGCCAACTTCACGGGCTTCACGTGACGGTGGTCGACGACGGCTCGCTGAACCCGCTTGCCATCGCTGAGTGCGCTCGACGGTTTGACGTTGCCTTGATTCGCCTCGAAGTGAACCGTGGTCCGGGTGGCGCCCGCAACGCCGGCGTCGCTGGCACCGAGAGGCCGTTGGTCTGCTTTCTCGATGTTGACGTCGCCCTCGATGACGCTCGCGATGTCCTGGAGCGTCTGGGCGCCCAGTTCCAGGATCCTCTGGTCGGCGCCTGCGCCCCTCGGATTCGAGGCGGGGCTGGTTCGTCAACACGGGACCGCTTCGAGCGACGATTCAGCCCGCTCGACATGGGTGGTCATGACGGACTGGTGGTGCCGGGCGGGCCCATTGCCTACGTGCCAAGTGCCTGCCTGCTGGTTCGTCGAAGCGCCGTGGGCGCCGGGTTTGATGACCGGATGCGAACGGGTGAGGACGTTGATCTGGTCTGGCGACTCCACGACCAGGGCTGGCTCGTGCGCTACGTGGCGAGTGTGGTCGTGACTCATCGCGCTCGAGGTACCTGGCGACGCTGGTGGAGCCAGCGCGTGGACTACGGCGTTTCCTCGAGCGAGCTCGCCGCTCGCCACGGCGAGCGCATGGCGCCCGTGCGATCAGACGTCTGGACCCTGGTCGCGTGGTCTTCTGTGCTCCTGGGCAAGCCAATGATTGGCGCACGCATCGTCCGCGTGACCCGCGAGCATCTTCGCGTACGCCTCTCGGACCAGAGCGACGACGTGCGCGAGGCGACGGACAAGGTCGTTGGTCGAGCGATGATTGGCGCGGGCGGACCCTTGGCGCGCGCGATCGTTCGCACGTTTGGCCTGGGCCTCGTGGCCTGCGCCCTGCATCCAAGGCTGCGCCGTCGGGCGCTGCTCGTGTTCGCGATCGGCACGGCGTGGCGTTGGCGCCACGAGCGACTTCACCTTCGAGACCTCCCCTTGGCGGTCGCCGATGACGCCGCCTACGGAGTCGGCGTCGCGAAGGGCGCGTGGCGAACCAGGTCCTGGGCGGCCTTGACTCCCCGCATCAGCAAGTCGTCGGTGCGCGTACGTGACGTGCTGGGCCTATCGAGGGCCAACTAGTTTTCCCGCGTACTTAGAAGCGGACGACTCCACGCAGGTTCTTGCCCGACTCGAGGTCGTCGTAGCCATCTTGAACCTCGTCGATCGTGTACTCCTTGGTGATGAGGTCGTCAATGATCAACTTGCCCTCGTGGTGCAGACGCAAGAGGCGCGGAATCTGTACGCGAGGGTTCTCCGAGCCAAAGACCGTGCCGCGCAGCTCCTGGTTGAACATCGAAAGCCCGAACATGTTGAGCTCCACCGTCTGCTGGTTGTACGGGGCGATCGAGGTCGCCACGATGACGCCACCCTTGGCCGTGATCGAACGGGCCTGCTCGATGAGTTCACCCGTCAACACCCCGACGGTGATGATCGTGACGTCGGCGTTCTTGCCCATGGTGAG
>Ga0182013_10000625_pt1 | contig 48616 bp, 52 predicted proteins | sample 612S2MmetaG_FD_120487 | JGI IMG/M metagenome (GOLD analysis project Ga0182013, IMG submission 120487) | Permafrost microbial communities from Stordalen Mire, Sweden - 612S2M metaG | ecosystem: Environmental > Terrestrial > Soil > Wetlands > Permafrost | place: Sweden: Stordalen | collected...
CGGCGTGCAGCAGTTCGCGGGCGCACCCGAGATTCATGGGCGTCAGCCGCGCCGACCCGTACTGCGCCCTGAGTCCCTCGAGGGTGTCCCGGAGAGCGGCGTGGGCGAGCGCGCCCTGCGCGAGCGGCTCTGCGTCGGGGTCGATCGCGCCCGGACGGAGCATCCGCTCCACGAACCAGCGCACCGGACATCCGATCCAGCTCTGCAGCGAGGACGCCGACCAGACGTGCTCGCGCAGCCCGGAAAGGACCGGCTCGGAGCGCAGCGGCCCGAGCGGACGGGTGCGCGTGACCGGCGCCGGCGCATCGTCGGCCGTACCGAGCGCCCGCCGCTCGCGTGATGCGAACAGAGCCCCGTCGAACAGGTCGAGTACGTCGTCGACAAACAGCGACCGGCTGACCGGATCGCCGTCGTCGCTCGCCAGGTGCCAGCTTAGGTAGAGCGTCTCCTGCGGCCGCGAGAGCGCGGCATAGAGGAGGTAGCGCTCGGCTGCCAGCTGATCGTGTGCCTCGCCGAGGATCAGCCCCGAGGCCTGCGCGAGCTGCAGCCGCTCCTCGTCCGAGAGGATCGGCTGCGGGCGTGAGCGTGCCGGGAAGACACCCTCGCAGAGGCCGACGAGGAAGAGAGCCCGCACGCGCCTGGCCCGGAGTTCGAGGGGGTCAAGGACGGCGACCGTCCCCGGACCGGGCCGCGCGCCGCTGACGAACTCGACGCGCCCTAGCACCCGCGCCAGGTCGGACGCGCTGGATGGGGCGAGCTCCGGCGCGCGCCGCGCGAGCTCACGCAGCTCCGCGAGGGCGGCGCGCGCGGCCGCCAGCGCGTGCGCCTCGCGTTCCTCGCCGGCGCCGAGGATCGCTGCGCGCCCGCGCCTGGGTGCCAGGAACAGCCTGTCGAGCTCGGCGCCCGCCCGCTCGATCAGGGCAGCGGGGCCCCGCTGCTCGCTCTCGCGCATCATGTCGATCGTGTCGAGCGGCCATCCGCGCTCCTCCCAGAGCGCGCGTGCTCCGGCTGCGTCCTGGGTGCCGGTGCGCCGGACGCGGATCTCCAGCTGGTCCGCGAGCTCGGGACGTTCAAGCATCCTGGGCGCGCGCAGCCACGCCAGCAGGTCCGCGGGCGCGCCGTCACCGCCGGTGCAGCGCAGCAGGCCGATCAGAGCCCTGCCGATCGCGGCACCCGGGAGCGGCTCCCGTCGCCGCAGCGCGAACGGGATCCCGGCGGCGGTCAGGACCTCGTCGAGCAGATCGGCGATCCCCGAGGGGGCCCGCGCGACGATCGCGACCTCCTCAGGCGCCATTCCGTCGCCCAGCAGCGCTGTGATCTCGCCCGCCACGAGCTCGAGCTCGGCGCGTTCGCCGCCTCCCTCGAGGAGCCGCACGGCCGCGCCCGGCTCGATCCGAGCGGACCCGACCTCCAGCAGCCGGCGCTCGAGGTGGGCGAGCGGGATCCGCGAGCCGGGCGAGTAGTGGTCCTCGCGCGGCGCGAGCTCCCTGTGCTCCGCGGCCATCGGCGCCAGCGCCTGGAAGCTCGCCGCGCGACCGGCGAACGCTGCCCGGCCCCGCTCGTAGGCCAGAGAGACGCACACGTCGACGTCGATCACGCGGCCGAGTGTCTCGATCGCGTCGAGCTGCAGGCGCGTCAGGTCGTCAAAGCCGTAGAACAGCACCGGCGAGGAGCCCCACAGCGCCGGAGCTCGCCGCAGCGCGTCCAGGGCGCGGGTCGCCCTGCTCTCGCGGTCCTCGAGGCCGAGCCGCTGCAGTTCGATGTCGTAGGAGCTGTACAGGCGCCCGGCCGCTGTGGCCGTCGCCGGCGCGCCTGCCTGCGCCAGCGCCTGCGACAGACGGCCGGGCGAGATCCGTCGCACACGCAGGTCGGCGAGGAACGCGGCGGCGGCCCTGACCAGGCCGGGGCCGGCCGCGTCGATGCCGGCCTGCGCCGCCGCGCCCGCGATCACCCGTTCGCGGGCGAGCTGGCCGACCGCGTGACCCTGCATACCCGCGCGCCGCACCACCTCGTCCATCAGGCCGTCGAACCGCTCGACCCGCGCACCGAGGACGGCCTGGCCGCCGGCGAGCTCGCGGAGGTAGTGCTCGGAGTCCGCACGCGTCGGGACGATGAGCAGCGGTTCCTCTCCGCGCGCGATATGGGCGCGCAGACGGTCCAGCACCACCTGGGCCTTCCCCGCGTTCGCGGGCCCTGTGACGAGCGTGATCGCCATCACGTCCCATCCTGGCGTACACGCCCGACGGCGGCTGGCGGGACCGTGTCAGGCAGCGCTGCGGGCGCCAACCGCGCCGTCGGCGGCGGCCTCTGCGTCGACCTCCGGGGGCTTCGCGCCCTCCTTCGCCCAGACCTCGTCGAACTCCACGCGCCATTTGCCCTCATCGGTCTGGCTGAGGGCGAGGTGCGCCCGGAAGCTGCGCCCGCTGCGTCCCCTGAATCCGGTTATGGCCTGCTCGGTGTAGCCGGTCCTGATCAGCTCACGCGCGACCGCGACGGGAAGCTGCTTGCCGGCTTTGGCCTTCCAGATCACGAAGCCGCAGCCCGGGTCCTCCCGCGCCCAGCACGAGTAGCCCTTCCGGTTCTCCACGATCTCGTGGCCGCATACCGGGCAGGGGCCGAGACGTGCACGCGGGATGCGCACGTCTTTGAGCGTCTCGTCGAGCTCTTTCACCGTCTCGCGGGCGAAGTCTGCGATGTCGCCCATGAAATGCTCCCGCGACTCCTCGCCCCGCTCGATCTCGCCGAGGCGCTGCTCCCAGCTGCCCGTCAGGCCGGGCGAGGTCAGCGCATGGTCGTTCAGCAGCCTGATCACGTTCCGGCCCTTCTCCGTCGCGACGAGCGCGCGGCCGTCGCGCTCCAGGTATCCGACCGTGATCAGCCGCTCGATGATCGCGGCCCGTGTGGCGGGCGTCCCGATCCCCGAGTCCTTCATCGCCTCGCGCAGCTCGTCGTCGTCGACGAGCTTGCCCGCGGTCTCCATCGCGCCGAGCAGCGACGCGTCGCTGTAGCGGCGCGGGGGTTTCGTTTCCTTGCGAAGGCTCTGAACCCGGCGTGTCTCCACGTCCTCGTCCTGAAGCAGGCGCGGGAGCTGCTGGTCCTTCTCCTCCTCGTCCTCCGCGGCCTCGGTCTCAGGCGCCTTGCTGTCGGCGGCGACCTCGTCGTAGACGGCGCGCCAGCCCGGGATCACCAGCACCTTGCCGCTGGTGCGGAACATGTGGCCGCGTGCGTCCTGCCCGGATGCCTGCACGGTGGTCTCCACCCGCGTGTTCTCGAAGACGGCCTCCGGGTGGAACACCGCAAGGAAGCGCCGCGTGGCCATGTCGTAGATGCGCCGGTCGTCAGAGCCCATTTTCTCGAGGTTGTGTTCCGAGCGGGTCGGGATGATCGCGTGGTGGTCGGTGACCTTCTCGTCGTTGACCACGCGCGCCAGTGGCAGCACGTCCAGGGCGCTCACGTACTCGGCGCCGGCGCGGTACTCGGTGTGCGTGCCGACGAGCTCGGCGATCGGCTTGATCTCATCGACCATGTCGGAGGGCAGGTAGCGCGAGTTCGTGCGGGGATAGGTCAGCGCCTTGTGCTCCTCGTAGAGACGCTGGGCGGCTGCGAGCGTCCGCTTGGCCGAGAACCCGTAGCGGTTGTTGGCCTCTCGCTGCAGCGTCGTCAGGTCGTAGAGCATCGGAGCTTTCTCGCGCTGCTCTTTCTTCTCGAGCTTGGTGATCGCACCCGGGCGCCCCTCGCAGGCCGCGACGACGGCGAGTGCCTCCTCCTCGGTGGCCAGGCGTGGCCCTTTGGACTTGCCTGCTCCACCGGCGGGGGTGTGGAAATGGCCGACGTAGGTGCGCTCGGAGCTCTCGTCGCCCAGCGGTGCTGCGGCGAAGGTCGCGTCGACGAGCCAGTAGGGCTCTGGTTTGAAGGCGCGGATCTCCTCCTCCCGGCGCGCGACTATCGCGAGCGTCGGGGTCTGCACGCGGCCGAGGGAGACGGCACCGTCGAAGGAGCTCCTCAGCCGGATGGTCGCCGCTCGGGTCGCGTTCATCCCGACGATCCAGTCCGCCTCCGAGCGCGACCGAGCGGCCTGCTCCAGGCGGGCGAACTCGTCGCCGGGCCGCAGGGAAGCGAGGGCGTCCTTCATGGCTGCGGTGGTCATCGAGTTCAGCCACAGCCGTTTGACCGGCTTGTCGGCTTTGGCCTTCTCGTAGAGGTAGGCGAAGATCAGCTCGCCCTCGCGGCCGGCGTCGCATGCGTTGACGACCTCGTCGATGTCATCGCGGCGGAGCTGCTTGGTGACCACGGCCATCTGCTTGCGCGAGCGCTCGTCGCGGACGATCAGCTTGAAGCGGTCCGGCACGATCGGCAGGTCGGCCATGCGCCAGCTCTTGTACTTCGCGTCGTACGCTTCGGGCTCCGCGAGCTGGACGAGGTGGCCCACCGCCCACGTGATGACGTGCTCCGGACCCTCGAGGGAGCCTTCCTCCTTCTTGAACGGGCCCTTCAGGACACGCGCGAGGTCCTGGCCCACTGAGGGCTTCTCGGCGACAAGCAGCGTCTTGGACATGGCGGTCAGCGTAGCGGGTGCCCCCGGAGTTGATGCCCTGCGCCCCTGTCAGCCAGGGGCGCAGGGGCCTGTCGAGACGGGCGCGCTGGTGCTCGAGAGCCTGCTCAGCTCTCGCCCGACGGTTTCGTCTGCGACGCCGTAGCCACCTCTCTCCTGCGCCCCCACGGTGGACGCGAAGACGGTCGTCAGCACCCTTCCGTCCTGGTCGACCACGGGGCCGCCGGAGTTTCCGGGCTGCACGATCCCGCGCAGCGGCGTGAGCAGCCTCGAGACCGGGCCCTGGCCGTATGCGTTCTGGGTGAGAACCGTCTGGGTGTGCCCGATGCGCGCGGGCTGGACCCGGAATGGCCCGTTCTCGGGGTAGCCGAGGATCGCGCCCGCCGTGCCGGACTGGGTGTCGGAGGCGAACGTCAGCGCGGGCAGGTCGAGTTCGGGGACACGCAGAACAGCGATGTCGTTGGTGGGATCGAACAGGATCGCCTGTGCCGAGAGCCCGGGCGGTCCGCCCGCGACCTCCACCGTGGTGTCTTCCTCCCCCGCCACGACGTGGGCGTTGGTGATCACTATGCCGGGCGCGGCAACCCAACCGGAGCCCTCGATCGCGAGTCCGCACGCGGTTCCCAGCACGCGCACGACGCTGCGCGAGGCGCGCTCGACGCCGCCGGCGTGGGCGATCTGGGGCTCGGGCGAGGCGACGTTCGGCGCGGGGCCCGTCAGCGTCGGTATCGGATCGAGCCTGGCGAGCGCGTTCAGGACCGCGCCCGACGGCGGCAGGATCTCGTTCAGGTCCCGCAGGATCGCCGAGCGCTGGATGTCGGCGCGCAGGGACTGCTGTCCGGGTGTCTGCGCCGCGACGGCCGCGAGGATCCACACGATGCCGAGCGCGAGCGCCAGCCCGAGCACGGCTCCCAGCATGCCGTCCGCCAGGCCCAGGCCGGGGATTATCAGCGTCCGTCGAAGCCTGAATCCGAGCCCCTCGAGCCCGCTGGCGAGGATCGCGCCGCCGAGCAGAGCCCCGATCAGGCCGAATGCGGGGGCGTACGGGGAGGCCGAGCCTTTTGGAAGCAGAAGAGGACCGAGGCGGGTGCCGAGGAATGCTCCTACCGCAAAGCCCGCGAATGAGAGCGCACCTACGATGAACCCCTGCCGGAAGCCCATGAGGGCCAGCAATGTCGCGAACGCGAGAATGATCCAGTCCAGCTGTGTCACCTGCCATGTTCTACAAGCTCAGTGACCGATAGGAGCAACCTTCGTGTCCGGCGTGCCCGGCCGGTGATCGCGCTCGCCGCGCTGGCGTTCGTGATCGGTGCGATCGTCGGCGTGCAGAAGGGCGCCTCCGCGAGCGACTCGCTCGGCCAGCAGTTCGTGACCGCGTGGACCCACGCCGACTACGCGAGCATGTACGCCGACATCGATGCGGCCTCGAAACGGTCGGTTTCCGCCAGCCAGTTCGCCTCGGCATATCAGCAGGCGCTGCGCACCGCGACCGCGTTCCACCTCAGCGTCACGGGCAAGCCCGCTGAAACTCCCGGGAGCGGCGTGACGGTGCCCACGCTCGTCCAGACCCGGCTCTTCGGGACGCTCGCCCTGCCGTTCGCGCTCCGGACCGTCGAGGAATCGGGCCACACCCGGATCGCCTGGTCGCACTCGATGACGTTCCCGGGCCTGCGGGCCGGCGAGAGGCTCAGCCGGCGGATGACCCTCCCGCCGCGAGCGAGCCTGCTGGCGCGGGACGGCACCGTGCTCGCGGAAGGCTCGGGGGAGGTGGCGGCGGGGACACAGGCCAGCGAAGAGACCCGCACCTCGCCGCTGGGTGAAGCAGCCGACTCCGTGATCGGGACGATCGGGCCGCCGACCGCGGCGGAGCGCGCCACGCTCGAAGCCCAGGGCATACCGGCCCAGTCCCTCGTGGGGCAGACGGGCCTGGAGCGCGCCCTGGACTCGAGTCTTCGCGGCACACCCGGCGGTGTGCTGCTCGCAGGCGAACGCGTGCTCGCGTATGCGACGCCGCACGCGGCGGCCAGCGTGCGCACCTCGGTCTCGCCCGAGCTTCAGCGCACAGCCGTCGCGGCGCTCGGATCGCAGCTCGGCGGCATCGTTGTGATGCAGCCCTCCACCGGAGAGATCCTGGCCGTAGCCGGTCTCGGGCTGGACGGCCTTCAGCCGCCCGGGTCGACCTTCAAGATGGTCACTCTCACCGCGACGCTCGAGGCGCACCTGGCGACGCCGCACACCGTGTTCCCATACGCCACGTACGCCACGCTGGACGGCGTCAAGCTGAGCAACGCCAACGGCGAGGAATGCGGCGGCACGCTCGAACTCGCGTTCGCCGTCTCGTGCAACTCGGTGTTCGCCCCGCTCGGGGCGAAGCTCGGGTCGGCGAAGCTTGTAGCCGCGGCGGAAGCGTACGGCTTCAACCATGATCCCGGCATCGCGGGTGCGGCCGAAAGCACGCTGCCGGCGGCGTCTCAGATCCAGGGCGAACTCGACACGGGCTCGACGGCCATAGGTCAGGGCGAGGTGCTCGCAAGCCCCCTGCAGATGGGGCTCGTCGCGGCGACGATCGCCAACGAAGGCCTGCGCCCGACGCCCACCTTCGAGCTCGGCGGCGCGACCGCCACCGTCCGCGCCGTCCCTGCGGACGTGTCCCGCACCGTGCGCCACCTGATGATCGGTGTCGTTCGCATGGGGACCGGCACGGCAGCCGCGATCCCGGGGGTGGTTGTGGCGGGCAAGACCGGCACCGCGGAACTGAAGAGCGCGTGCACCGCCCCCGCCAGCGGCTCGGGTGAAGAATCGGAAGCCGGCAAGGAACCATGCGCCGGCGAAAGCGAAGCGAGCAACACGGACGCGTGGTTCGCGGCCTTCGCCCCCGCTTACAGCCCGAAGCTGGTCGTGTGCGTGATGCTCGTCAAAGACGGGGCGGGGGGCGCGACCGCAGCGCCGATCGCCAGGCAGATCCTGGAAGCGGGCCTCAAAGGCGGGATCTAGGAGCGCTAGACGTCGAGCGTGGCCGACGCGCTCTGCGTCGGGTCGTTCGGGTCGACGATCCTCAGGATCAGCGGCCTGTTGTCCAGCGAGACGACTTTGATCTTGAAGAGGAGCAGCGCACCCTGCGTGGGGCCGAAGTACGCGGTCGTGTCGGCTGCGGGGACCACGCTGTTGGCGGGGACGATCCCCGGGCGGTACGCGTAAGGGTTGCCTTCGGGCGGCGCGAGCGGCGTGTAGGTGTTGCCCTGGGTGTCGGTGATGCTGAAGTCGTCAGAGGAGGGCAGGTCGCCGGAGGTGGTGTTGTAGACCTGCATGAAGACGCCGAACCACTCTTCGCCCGTGTTCAGCGCCAGCTCTGCGGGCGCCAGGCCCTGCAGATAGCCGGCGTCCTCCGAGTTCGTCGGGTTGAGCTCACGCGAGAGCTGAACCTCGTAGATCAGCGGGCCGACGTTGAGGTAGGGAGCGTTCTGGCCGGATTCACCTGCGTAGGTTCCCGTGGTCACACGCGTGTGCGAGTCGCCGCACGCCGACAGCGCCAACACGGCGGCGACGGACAGCAGCAGGACGGTTAGCTTGCGCAGACGGCTGGACATGCGACGCGGCAGTCTATCCGCCGGCGACGGTGACGCGCTGTCCGCGCCCCTCGCCACGCTCGATGATCGAGCGCAGGCGGAGCATCGCCTTCCGGTTCTTGCGCCGCAGCCACGACCGCGCCCCGAGCCCCTCCATGATCCGGTCCGCGAGGGTCGCTGGGACCGTCTGCAGCGTGAACCTGACCCGCGTGCCCCCCGCCGTGGCGGGCGCGAGGTCGTAAACACCGAGCGTCCGGACGCGGTTGTTCTTGCCGGTGCGGCCGACCTCGACGATCCTGTGGGGCCTCTCGACCTCCGAGAACGTGACGTCCCCCCAGTTGAAGCGGGCGCCGGGTGCCTTGATCCTGAAGCGGGCGCCGGCGCCGGCGCCGACCGAGTCGATGCGTGTCAGGTGCCAGTCGACCAGGTAGTGGTCCGTGAACTCCGGGTGGTTGGCGATGTCCTGGAGATAGTCGAATACCTGCTCGCGTGGCGCGGAGACGACGATTGAGACGGTCATGGGATCCAAAGCGCGCCCAGTCTATTGGTTCGTCCCCGTGTACGGAGGACCACGCGGAGCGTGCTGCGGGGGCTATGCGGCCCGTGCGGTGAGGCGAACGGCGTGGCCGTGCTCGCAGTGGCGGACGACCTCGCTCGCGATCGGCGACCCGCGCCGTCGCAGCCGGCAGAGCTCGCACACGACCACCGTCCTGCGTCCCGCGAACGCGTGCACCCGCTCTCCGGTCAGGGGCGTCCTGCCGCAGTCCGCGCAGCGGGCCCTGTCGGCCTCCAGAGCGCCCAGGCCGCGCCTAAGCAGGAGCATCTCGAGCTGGTCTCCCTGGCTGGATGTGGATGCCATCGCCCTCCCGTGTTTCGCCGCGTGCGAGCACCCTCCTGCCCGTTCCCGCGGCGAGGACGCTTTGTTATGATCGCTACGAGTTCCCTCGGCGGGAGCCCCCTTCAAAGCCGCGATATAAAGGGAGGCAAACCATGGACTCTGTAACGACAGGCACGTTCGTCGGAGCCGGATCCTTCCGCTGTGAGAACTGCGGCTACGTCCTTGCGCTCGAGTCCTCGCAGGCTCTTACCGACTGCCCGTCCTGCGGCTCGAACCGGTTCGTGCGGGCGTCGCTGTTCGACGCCAGGGCGCTGGCGGGCGCAGGAGTGCAGGAGACCGGTGCATATGCCGCCGAGACAAGCCGCGCCAACCTCATCGAGGGTCCCTCGCCCGAGCACGGCGCACAGCTCGCAAAGGCCCGCGAGCAGCTCAAGACGCCGGGCGAGTACATCTGTTACGAAGAAGCCGGTGAGCTGCGCACCGTCGCGCTGACGCGGGAATGGACCCGGATCGGCCGCAGCCTCGCCGCCGACGTGCGCTTCGACGACCCCACCGTCTCCAGGCGCCACGCTCTCATCGTGCGCCATCCGGACGGCGTCCGCCTGCTCGACGACCGCAGCCTGAACGGCGTCTTCGTCAACGGCGCCAGGGTGGACGGGCGGACGCTGGGAGACGGCGACGAGATCATCGTCGGCCGCTACAGGCTGTCGTTCATATCGGTGCCCCAGACGAGGGACGCCGGCGCCGGGCAGGAGTCCTCTCCGGGCTCCGCCAGGCAGTCCAGCTGACCCTCGGCCACCGCGGCGGGGGAGATGGCAGCCTCGCGCCCGAAGTGCGCGTAGTATCGCGTCATGGCACACACGATCGCGGTGCTCTCGCAGAAGGGCGGTACCGGCAAGACGACCGCCGTACGAACCCTCACCGACGTTCTGCGCCGCTGCGGCCTGCGTGTCCTGGCGGTCGACCTCGATCCCCAGGGCAACCTCTCCGACTACTTCGACCTACCCCCCGATGTCGAGCCGACGATCGCCGACGTGCTGTCGGGCCGCGCGAGCACCGGCGAGGCGATCCACCAGGACATCGTTCCGGCGAACCTGAGCCTCGCCGAGGCAGAGCTGATGCTGGGCGGGAAGATGGGCCGCGAGCTGACGCTCAGGCGAGCCCTGGCGTCGGTCCAGGACGACTACGACGTGATCCTGATCGACTGCCCGCCATCGCTCGGGCTCCTCACCGTCAACGGCCTGGTGGCTGCGGACAGTGCGCTGATCACGGCCGAGGCCCAGTATTTCGCCCTCCAGGGCGTCGAGCAGGCGATGGAGGTCGTGGAGCTCGCACGGGACAGCCTGAATCCGCGCCTGCAGGTGCTCGGCGTGGTCCTCAACCTCGCGGACATGCGCACCGTCCACTCACGCGAGGCGCTCATATCCCTGCAGGAGCGTTTCGGCGAGCAGGTGATGGAGTCTGTGATCCGAGCGTCGATCGCGTACGCTGAGTCCGCCGAGCGTGCACGCTCGATCCTGGACCACCGCCCCGACCTCGGAGCGGACTATGTCGCCCTCGCGGACGAGATGCTCGGGCGTCTGCCGGAGCTCTCCGGGGCGCGCGGGCGCCTGTCCGAACTGGATCAGAGCTCGGTGACGTAGGCACCCTGCGGCTCGAAGGACGCGCGGAGCACGCTCGCCCAGCCGTCGACCTCGGGGGCCAACGCCTCCGCGACCGCGCCCGTCTGCTCGTAGAAGCACCAGAAGAGCACCGCCGGGCCTGCCCCTGAGATCGTCGCGCCGAGGGCCCCCAGCTCAGGCGCCCGTGCGGCCAGCCCGCTGGAACGCGGGAACAGGTGGGCGCGCTGGCGCTCGTGGAGCCTGTCGGCGAGCCCGCGCGAGAGCAGATCCCAGTCGCCCCTGGCGAGCCCGAGCGTCAGCAGCGCGCCGTGCGCGACGTTGAAGACCGCGTCGCTCATCGGGACGCTGTCCGGGAGCACGTTCCGGGCGTCGTGGGTGCGCACCGCGTCGAGCGGGATCACGGCGAGCGCCTCGAGCCCGGTCGGAGGGTCGATCCGCGTGACGTTCCCGTCCGCGCAGATCACGAACCCGCCGCGCAGCGCGGCGGCGACGTTGTCCGGATGCCCCTCCATATCGCTCGCGAGCGCCTGGACGTCGGCGTCGAGCTCGAAGAGATGGTCGGCCGCGTACATGCCGGCGACGATCGCGGCGGCGCTCGAGCCCAGTCCGCCTGTCAGCGGGATCTCCGAGCGGATCCGGAATGTGAAGTCGTCGGCCGGGTGCAGGCGCTCGAAGGCACGCACGCACAGGTTCCCGCGGTCCAGCGGCACCGCGAGCTCGGACTCGACCGCGAAGCTTCCGGTCTCGACGACCTCGAGCTCCAGGGAGGGGGACAGCGCAGCAGCCATGCAGTCGAATCCGGGCCCGAGGTTCGCCGAGGAGGCCGGCACCCGCACCAGGCGCCTACGGATCACCAAGCACCGCTTCCTCGATCGCTGCGCGGTCGGGCTGGCAGTGGATCACCCGGCCGTCGTTGTTGGCGATCGCCGTCTCGGGATCCTTGAGCCCGCGGCCTGTCAGAACGCACGCAACCTCCTGCGCGCCGTCCGCCCCGTACTTCAGGAGCCCGGCGACGGAGGCCGCCGACGCCGGCTCGCAGAAGATCCCTTCGCGTGATGCCAGCAGACGGTAGGCGGAGAGGATCTCGTGGTCGCTGACCGCGCGGATCGCACCGCGCGAGTCGGTGGCGGCCGCCATCGCGTCCTCCCACCGGACGGGCTTGCCGATGCGGATCGCGCTGGCGACCGTTTCCGGGTGCTCGACGGGATGCCCCAGCACGAGCGGGGCCGCACCCTCGGCCTGGAAGCCGAACAGCCGCGGCGCCGCCCCGACCTCGCGAAAGCCACGCCAGTAGGAGGTGATGTTGCCGGCGTTCCCGACCGGTATGCAGAGCGCTTCAAGCTCTCCTGCGAGATCCTCGTGAAGCTCGAACGCTGCCGTCTTCTGGCCTTCGATGCGGAACTCGTTCACGGAGTTCACGAGCACGATCTTGTGCGTGCCGGTGAGCTCCCTGACCAGTTCGAGGGCCTGGTCGAAGTTGCCCGCCAGCGAGATGACCCTCGCGCCGTGGATGAGCGTCTGCGCCATCTTGCCCTGCGCGATCCGGCCCTCGGGAACGATCACCGCGCACGTGATCCCCGCGCGCGCGGCGTAGGCCGCCGCGCTCGCCGCCGTGTTGCCGGTGGAGGCGCAGATCACGGCCCTTGCCTCTTCGCGCACGGCCGCGGAGACCGCGCACGTCATCCCGCGGTCCTTGAACGATCCGGTCGGGTTTGCGCCCTCGAGCTTCAGCCGCACGCTCGCGCCGACCATCTCCGAGAGCACCGGCGCCCTCAGCAGGGGCGTGGAGCCCTCCTGCAGGGTCACGATGCGGTCATCGGCCGCGAACGGGAGGCGATCGCGGTAGCGCTCGATCAGCGGCACGTGGGACCTGGTCATCGGCGCTCTCCCTGGCTCATACGAACTCCTCTTCGATCACGCGGATTGTCCGGGGTGCAGAGCGTACGAACTGGAACTCGGCGACCTGTGCCACGGCGGCCCGCATGCTCGACTCGACGACAGGATGGGTCACCATCACCAGGCGCGCACGCTCGCCCATGCCCCTCTGCACGACGGACTTGATCGAGACGCCGTGCTCGCCGAGGGCCTGTGTGACGGCCGCAAGGACACCCGGCCGGTCGGCGACGTCCATGTGCACGTAGAAGGCGCTCTGGATGTCTGCGACGAGCGGGAGCCTGCGCACGGGAGCGCGGCGGCCCGCGGGCGGGAGGATCGCGCTGACCACGTCGCTCAGGACGGCGCTGGCCGTCTGCGGCCCGCCGGCCCCGGGCCCGGACATGGTGATCTCGGTGATCGCGTCGGACTCGACGGTCACGGCGTTGAACGAGCCCGCGATCGAGGCGAGCGGATGGCCGCTGTAGAGGAATGCGGGGTGGACGCGCACCGACAGCCCTCCGTCGCGCCGCTCGGCTGTGCCGACGAGCTTCAGGCCGAGGCCCAGCTCTCTGGCATACGCGAGGTCGTCGCCCTGGAGCTGCTCGATGCCCTCGTACGGCACCTGGTCGAGGTGGACGGGCACGCCGAACGCGAGCCGCGCGAGGATCGCCATCTTCGCGGCGGCGTCCCTGCCGCTCACGTCGTCGCTGGGATCCGCCTCCGCGAAACCCTTGCTCTGGGCTTCGGCGAGAGCTTCGGCGTAGCTGAGCCCGCGTGCCATTTCGCTGAGGATGAAGTTGGTCGTGCCGTTCACGATCCCGTGCACGCGGTCGATGTGAGAGCCGGCCAGGGACTGTTCGAGCACCTTGATGACGGGTACGACGCCGGCGACGGCCGCCTCGAACAGGAGCTGGGCTCCGCCCTTCTCCGCGGCTGCGAACAGCTCCTCCCCGTGCTGGGAGAGCAGCAGCTTGTTGGCGGTGATGACGTGCCTGCCCGACAGCAGGGCCGCGAGGACGTACTCGCGCGCCGGGTCGACGCCGCCGATCAGCTCGACGATCGCGTCCGCCCCGTCGAGGATCTCGCGGTAGTCGCCGCTGGATCTCCTGAGGACACCCGTGAGCCGGGGTTCCCGGCCCGTGAGCTCAGCGATCTCGCCGGCGCGGGCTGGGAGCAGCTCTGCGAAGGCGCCGCCTACGGTGCCGTGGCCGAGCAGCCCGACGTTGAACGGCGCACCGTGCGCCGGATGCTCAGCGGACATCGCGTGCCGTCAGATCCTTGAAGCTCTCGCGCCTGAGCACGACGCGCGCTACTCCGCCGACACAGAAGATCACCGGCGGGCGCGTGACGCCGTTGTAGTTGCTGGCCATCGAATGACCATACGCACCCGTCGCCGGGGTCACGATGACGTCGCCGGGCCGCGGGTTCTCCAGCAGCGCGCTGCGGACGATCACATCACCGGACTCGCAGTGCTTGCCCGCCAGGACGCACTCCACGTCCCCGCCGAACCGGTCGGCGAGATGTGCCTCGTATTCGGCGCCGTAGAGCATCGGGCGCAGGTTGTCAGACATGCCGCCGTCGACGGCCACCCAGCGCGAGACGTTCTGCTTGACGCTCTCGACGGTGTAGAGCGTCACGCAGGAGTTTGCGCTCAGCGAGCGTCCGGGCTCGATCAGCAGGCGCACGTCGGGCCCGATGCCGGCCTCGCGGGCGGCGCGCACGAGCGTCCCGACGTAGTCCTGGATCGTCGGCGGCTCGGGCTGGCGCTCGGTGTAGCGGACGCCGAGTCCGCCGCCGAGGTCGAGCATCGGGAAGCTCCCGAGCGCAGCCATCTCCAGGACCTCCCTGTGAAAAGGCTCGAGCTCCAGCAGCTGCGAGCCGATGTGCGCGTGGAGGCCGAGGAGCTCAAGTCCCGGCGCGGCGTCGGCGCGCGCCAGCGCCGCGGGGGCGTCTGCCATCGCGAAGCCGAACTTGGAGTCCGCCTGACCGGTGGAGATCTTCTCGTGCGTGTCCCCACGCACGTCGGGGGTCACGCGTACCAGTACGGGCTGCGGATGATCCAGACGCAGTTCGGCGGTGAGCCTCTCGAGCCGGTCGATCTCGTCGAAGTTGTCGAGCGCGATCGCGGCCACGCGGTGCTCGAGGGCCATCCTCAGCTCCTCCGCGGACTTGGCGTTGCCGTGCATCACGATCCGCTCGCCGGGGAATCCGGCTGCGAGGGCGAGGTGCATCTCGCCTCCCGAGGCGACGTCGCACCAGAGCCCCTCCTGGGCGAACACCTCGAGTATGGCCGTGCACGGGAAGGCCTTGGACGCGAACAGCACGCCGAGGTTCTCCTGGCCCGCGTCCCGTCCCGCCTGCAGGAACGCCCGCGCGCGCCTGCGAAGGTCATCCTCGGCTACGACGTATGCGGGTGTCCCGAACTCGCGGGCGAGCTCGATCGTGTCGCATCCTCCGACCTCCAGGCGGCCGCGCTCGTCCAGGCGGCTGCCAAGCGGAAAGACGGTGGAGAGGCTGGAGACGGTCGACATCGCCGGGGATTATCGCCGCACGCTCACGCCGTCGTCGGCCGGAGCGCGCCGGTCCCGCCGCGGCTGACGATCACGGACAGCCATGCGAGCCCGGCGAGGACGAGCACGAAGCTCTCGAGTTGAGGGGCGGTCAGGCCCAGCGCGACCTCGCTGTTGCGCCTGACGAACTCAACGAGAAAGCGCTCCAGTCCGCTGCCCACGAGGTAGAGCGCGAAGATCACCCCGGGCCGCACCCTGTCGCGCAGATGCCACAGGAAATAGGCGAGCAGGCACATCGTGACCGTCTCGTAGACCGGTGTCGGCTGCACCCTCACACCGGCCGGCGTGGGCACCGTGCCATGCGGGTAGCCCATCGCCCACGGCAGGCTCGAGCGGATCCCGTAGTCGCCGTCGCCGGACACCTGGCAGCCGATGCGCCCGATCGCGTACCCGAGGGCCAGCGCCGTCGCGCTCATGTCGAGCATCCGCAGTTCGAGCACCTCGCGCCAGCGCATCCATGCGATCACCGCGATCGCGCCGCCCAGCGCCCCGCCGTACCAGACGAGCCCCGACCCGGAGAAGACGTTGCCAAGCAGGTCGTGCTTTACCTGTGAGTAGTTCTCCGCGAGGTAGTAGGCGCGGGCGCCGACGACTCCGCCCAGCAGCGCCGCGCCGACGATCTCGTAGGCCCAGTCGGTGGGGCGGCGGAGCTCGCGCAGGCGCCTGGCGACCACGGCGCCGCACGCGAGGAATCCCAGCGCGAAGCACACGCCGAACGTCTTGATCGTGATCCCGAGGACATGGATTTCGGGCTTCATGGCGTGCGCGGGCGGGGCATCTGTGACCGCCGGCCACTTTAGGGCACCGGAATGTCCTTCTGCCACAATCAAACCGCGATGGCTCAGCGCAAGACAAGCTTTGGAAAAGACACAGGCCTGCAGGCACGGATGCTGCTGACGATGTTCCTGCTCGGCCTTGTCTACGTCGTGTTCATCGGCGTCCTGTTCGCGGCCGGGGCAGCGGCGGGTTTCATCGTGATATTCGCGGTCGGGCTGCTGCTGATGCAGTTGTTCACTTCGGACAAGATCGCCATGGCGACGATGGGCGTGAAGGAGGTCACGGCCGAACAGGAGCCCGAGCTGCACGGCGTGATCGAGCGTCTCTGCGTCCAGGCTGACATCCCCAAGCCGCGCGTCTGCGTGCTCGAGTCGCCGATGGCCAACGCGTTCGCGATGGGCCGCTCGCAGAAGTCCACGACCGTGTGCGCGACCAGGGGCATCCTGAACATGCTGGAGCCCGCCGAGCTCGAAGGCGTCATGGCGCACGAGATCACCCACATCGTCAACCACGACGTGATGGTGATGACGCTCGCGAGCTTCTTCGCGACGCTGGCGTCGCTGATCATGCAGTTCGCCTTCTTCTTCGGCGGAGGCGGCCGCGGCAACAACCAGGAGGAGGAGGACATCATGATCGTGATCCTCGTCTCGGTGATCGTCTACGCCCTCTCCTTCCTGCTCCTGCGCGCCCTCTCGCGCTACCGGGAGTTCGCGGCGGACCGCGGCTCGGCTGTCCTGACGGGACGCCCGAGCGCCCTCGCCTCGGCGCTGCTGAAGATCAGCGGGACCGTCGAGCGTGTCCCCACCCAGGACCTGCGCAGGGTGGAAGGGATGAGCGCGTTCTTCATCATCCCGGCGCGCGCCAAGAAGTCGATGATGAACATCTTCTCCGACCACCCTCCGCTCGAGAAGCGCCTGGCGGCGCTCGAGCGCCTGGAGTCCCAGCTCCAGGGCACCGCCTGAGCCGTGGGCATCCGCGACATCCTCACCGGGCGCCACCAGGTCAAGGGTCCGGCGCCGGACCATCTCTTCGCGATCACGACGGCCTACATAACGCTCTCCTCGGAGCATCAGATCGAGCCCGCGGGGACCGCGGCGATCGTCTTCCAGGCGCTCGCCACGAGCGACTTCGAATCGACGCTCCGCGAAATGGAAGAGGTCGTGACCGCGACCGGCGGGGAGAGCGCCACCAAAGTCGCGTCCCAGGAGGACAGCTACGGCTACCGCTGGATGGTGCTGAGCAACCCCGAGGGGGCGACGAGCGTGGAAGACCTCGCGGTGGGCATCAACGCCGTCTCCTCGTCCATTGAGACCGCCGGCTACGGGGAGCGGCTCCTGTGCGCCGTGTTCGCGTTCGCCGACGCGCGAGGGCGGCGCGTGTACTTCATCTACAACTACAAGCGCGGGTCCTGGTATCCGTTCGTCCCGGACCCCGATCGCCAGGAGCAGCGCGTGACCGAGCGCGAGCTCCAGCTCAAGGCGCAGATGTCAGGCGAAATGCCCATCGAGCCGGAACTCGAGCGCTGGTTCCCCCTGTGGGGGATCCCGATCTGAGCCGCGGGCCCGCAGGGCCCGCACGGCCGTTCAGTCCGGTATCAGGCCCTCGCCCGTGAACTCCCGGCCTGCCTCCTGGAAGGTGGCGTCCGAGGGCGGGAGGATCACCTGGGATCCCTCCAGGGAGTCGTCGGGCAGAGGCTCGCCGTTCTCCCGCACGTAGGCGAGCAGCGCGCCGAGAGCGGCCGGGAAATCCTGCCCGCGCCCGGAGTCGACGGTGGCCTTCACGTCCTTCTCGAGGTCGTTGAGATGGGCTGCGTCCTCGTCGGAGAGCGTGAACTGGCCCTCCCCGGATATCCGGACGATCATGCCTTCTCGTCCCCACCGGCGGGCGCCTGCTCGCCGGAGGCGATCTGCGGCGCGCCGGCTCCCCCGTCGCCGATTTCGCTCTTCATCTTCGCGAGCTCGTCGTCGACCGCCGGCTGGCTCGAGAGCTCCTTGAGCTGGCGGTCGATGTCGTCTTCGCCGGATCCGAGCTGGGTGATGTCGTCAAAGGTCCCGGCTGCTTCGAGCTCGGAGACCGCGTCGGCGCGCGCCCGCATGTTTTCGGTCTTGTCCACGGCGCGCTGCATCGCGAGCCCGACATCGGCCATCTGCTCGCCCACGCCCGTCGCTGCCTCGGAGATGCGCACCTGGGCCTCCGCGGCCGAGTACTGGGCCTTGATGACCTCCTTCTTGGTGCGGAACGATTCGATCTTCGCCCGGAGTTTCTGCTCGGAGTCGGTCAGCTTCTGCTGCTGTTCTTCGAGTTCGGTGACCTGGGTGTCCAGCGACTGCAGCTCGGTCTGCGCGACGTTCTTGCGTTCGAGCGCTGTCCTGGCGAGATCCTCCTTGCCGGCCGCGACGGCCTGGCGTGCCTGCGTGTCGAGCTTCACCACGCTCTGCTGGAGGGAGCTCTCCTGCATCTGCAGGCGCTTCTTGGCCGTTACGACGTCCGCGATCCCCTTCTTGACGTTCTGCAGCTGTTCAACCTGCTTCTGGTAGCTGTAGTCCAGGGTCTCGGCTGGGTCTTCCGCCCTGTCAAGCAGCTTGGAGACCTTCGCCTTCACGACGGTAGACATGCGACCGCCTAAGCCGGCCATCTGATCCTCCTATTGCGTTTCCTCTGGGCGACCGGTCCGCGACCGGCCTACTGCGTCAAGCGTAGCCGACCGGCGAGCGTCAGAGGCCGAGGGGGTGCCGGACGACGAACCCTTCGTTCGCCGGGCGCAGCGGGCGCCACCGCGGGCCCTGCTGGTTGGAGGGGTCGTCGGCCGAGCTGGTGTCGAGCCTCAGGCCGGCGACGGTCATGTATGCGTGACCGGCGTTGGCGAAGATCGAGATCCAGCGGCCTGCGCCGTGGGAGCCGAAGCTTTCGAATTCGGTGGAGTCCTCGGGCGTCTCCAGCAGCTTGCCGCCGTGAAGCGCGAAGGAGACCGTGCCTGAGCAGTCGTAGCCCGGTGAGGTGAAGGATGCGTGGCCGCCGCCGTAGATGTACGGGAGCCCGATGATCTGGTTGCCCGTCCAGATGATCTGCTGGATGACCGCGGGCGCCGCCATCGGGGCAGCCGCGAGGCCGTTGACGTAGCGGGCGCGCGAGCCGGGGACGAGCAGGTCGGGCTTGCCTTCGCTGATGTTCTCGGTGCCGATCGCGAGGCCGCCGTTGACGCTTATCTCGCCGACGGTCGTGGTGGTCGCGTTCGGCACGTAGGGGACGATCGCCCCGGATGCAGTCTTGACGTAGACGGGGCCGTGGTAGGCGATGTTGGGCGTCGGCGCGGTGATCGGCGCCAGGACGACTTTCGCTCTTGCCGGGGCGGTGGCCGTCGGCGTGGCCGCGGTGACCGGGGAGATCGGTGCCGAGCCGCCGGTGCCGTTGGAGGCCGACGCGAGCGCCGGCGCTGCTGCTGTGACCAACATGCTGCACACGGCCGCTGTGACTGTACGTACGAACAATTCAGCTACCTCTTTCGTCGGCCTGCGGGGTTAGCTGACGGGCTAGCGCGGAAAGAGCCTGCGCTTCCCACGCGTATTGCGTGGAATTAGCCCCAACAAATTGGGTCCCCCGTTCCATGACTTCCAGTCAAGGACTCGGCGTTCTGGGCGGCACGCTAGCAAACTGCAAGGACACTTGCACAGGTAACCGGCGGGTTGGGCAGGTTCTTGCTGCAAACACGGGGCGTTTTGCGGCGTCTGCGCGCCGCAGCGAACGCTAGGGTGGCGTGATGCCAGCCGCCCGGACGCGCCTGTCCGCCCTAGCCGCCCTGTCGGCGCTCGCACTCCTCGCGGGCTGCGGCAAGGGCGCTTCGACGGCCGAGCAGCAGTCCGGCGGCCCTGCGCACAAGGTCGCTCCGGTCGTGGCGCAGGGGGCGGTCAGCGTCGCCACGCGCAACACCACGCGGCTCGGCGGTGCCGTCGTCGCGGCAGATGCCGCATCGGTGGCGCGGACCGTGTACCCCGGCCTTACGCCGGCGACGCGCCCGCTTATGGTGGTGGTCGCCGACGAGAGCAACTGGCCCGCCGCACTGGCGGCATCGGTGTTCGCGTCGGCCCCGGTCAGCGCGCCGATCCTGTACTCCGAAGGCGGCACCCTGCCGGAAGTCAGCAGCCAGACGCTCCATGCGCTCAACCCCGTCGGCGATCCCGCGTTCGGCGGCGCGCAGGTCCTCAGGCTGGGAAGCTCCATCCAGGTGCCCTCCGGATACGTCACCCGCACAATCCCGGTCTCCGCCCCGGCACCGACGTCGGCGCTCATCGCGAGCGCGTACACGGGCGCCGTCGGTGCTCCCCGGCAGGTGATCGTGGTGCCGGCGAACGCGCCTGCGGCGCTGCTGATGCCCGCGGCGGGCCTGTCCGCGGAGAGCGGCGCTCCGATCATGTTCGTGACGCCGGCGCGCGTCCCGGACACGACCGCGCTCGCGCTGCACGCGCTCCGTCACCCGCACATCTACGTGATCGATGCGGGCGATGTGGGGCCCGCGGCGCTGCACGAGCTCCGCCATCTCGGGAGCGTCAGCGTGGTGTCGGCCGGCAGGCCAGGTGAAGTGGACCCCGCGGTGACCGGTTCGATAGCGGTGTCCCGGTACACGGACGGGACGTTCGGCTGGGGCGTCAAAGAACCCGGGCACGGCCTGGTGTTCGCGAACTCCGACCGGCCGCTGGATGCGCCGGCTGCCGCGCTGCTCTCGGCCACCGGCAACTACGGCCCGCTTCTGCTGCTCGAAAGCCCGGATGTCATCGCCCCGGCGCTCGCGTCCTACCTCGCCGACATCCAGCCCGCGTACACGTCGGCCCCGGAATACCGGCCGGTGAGGGGCGTCTACAATCACGGCTGGCTGATCGGCGACGAAAGCGCGATCACCGCCACGACCCAGGCGGAACTCGACTCGCTGCTGGAGATCAGCCCCCGCAAGCAGAGCTCGGAAGAACAACCGGTCGCACAGGCCGAATAGCCACAGAGAGGCAGACTTGAGCCAGGCAGAGGATCCGCGTCGTCTGAGCAGGAAGGCGGACGAGAACACCGTGAGCGTCGAGGACGTGCGCCAGCTGATGGGGGCATCCACCCCGCATTTCGCGCTGCAGCTTCGCAACAGGATCGCGAAACTCATCGCCGGCCTTCCCGCCGAGGACCCCGCCCGCCTGGAAGGCGAGCGCGAGATCGCGCGCCTGGAGGCGCTCGGGTTCAGCGGTGAGATCCGCGGCGAGGGAGCGCACGAGCAGGAGCACCCGATGCCGTCGCTGAGCCTGCCCGGGGGCGCCTGCGGCGCCTGAGCCAGGTCGCGGCCGTCAGCCGCGCTTGGCGAGAAAGACGCGCTCGCGCCGGGCGTCCAGGAAGCGCGCGCGCAGCAGTTTGTAGAGGAACGCGAACACGGCGACGTCGACCGCGAGCATCGCGACGTTCAGCAGCGGCGGCACGGTCGTCGCCGCTGCGACCGCGAGCACGACGACGGAGTGGAGAACGATCACCGGCAGCAGGGCGAGCATGATCGTGTGCGAGCGGTAGCCGCTGAGGTGCTCGCGCAGGCTCACCTCGACCGTGCCGATCACGACCGCGGCCACTCCCGCGATCAGCACCGGCCCTCCGTGGGAGACGCCCCTGCGGATGCCGACGACCGTGCCGATCGCGCCGACGAGGATCAGCAGCTCCGAGAGTGGCAGCGGATGCCACAGGGACTGCGGGCGCTCACCGAACGAGCCCGGATCCCTGTAGGAGGACGAACCGGCGGAGCTGTCGGACGGGCGGCGCTCGCGGCGCGGGCGGGCAGGTGCGCCCCGGGCCGTGGCGGAACCGCCCTGGACGGGGTCATCAGCCGAGCTGTCCGCGACGGCCGTCGCGCCGTCGCGGCGGGGCTGGGAAGGGGGCCGGCGCTTGCGCGTGCCGCGCCTGCCGGTGTTGCGCTTGGCCACGGCCCTAGCCTAGATGCCGTGCCGAGGATCGCCGCGCCGCATTGGCGCCGATCGTAGCTCCTATGCTCTGGGGCGTGGCCAGCTCACCAACGCCCGCGGATCCTGCCGGCGCGGGCATCCCGGACAGCCCGCTTCCGGGCCCGTACCCCGTGGGGGAGTATTCGGCGGCGCTGCGCTCCCGGCTGAGACAGTTCGCGCGGGTGCAGGTGATGGGCGAGCTGGTGAACCTCCGCCCGTCACGCGCGAGGGTGTACTTCGAGCTGCGGGACGCGAACGGTGCGCTCCCGTGCAGCGCATGGCGGGGCGAGTGGGACGCGATGAGCGCCCGCGCGGGAGTCATCCCCAGCGACGGAATGCAGATCGTCGTCGCGGGAGGCTGCGACTACTACCCGGGCAGCGCGAGCGCCTCACCGGGTTTCTCGTTCGCCGTCAGCGATCTGCGCGTGGCCGGGGAGGGCGACCTGCTCGCGCGCATAGAGCGGCTGCGCAAGCAGCTCGACCAGGAGGGCCTGCTCACCGTTCAGCGCACCCTCCCCCGCGTGCAGCTGCCGCGAACGATCGGGGTCGTCACCGGCGAGGGGGGCAAGGCACGCGGCGACGTCCTCGCGGCACTCACCAGGCGCGGCTGGGCGGGACGCCTGGTATGGGCGTTCACCCCGGTCCAGGACCGCCATGCTGCGCCCGCGATCGTGCGCGCGCTCGGCGACCTCGCCGCGATCGCCGAGGTCGACGTGATCATCGTCGCGCGCGGGGGCGGTTCGCTCGCGGACCTGCTCGCGTTCTGCGACGAGACCCTCTGCCGCACCGTCGCACTGCTGCGCGTTCCCGTCGTGGCGTCGGTCGGACACCACACCGACCGGACTCTCCTCGACGATGTCGCGGCGGTCAGCTGCTCCACGCCGACCCATGCGGCGGAGGCCGCCGTGGGGATCGACTGCTCGCGCGCACGCCTCGACCAGCTGGCAGCGGCCGGGCGCCTGCGCGAGCACGGACGCAGGGCGGTGCTCTCCCGCGCCCAGAGGCTCGCGATGCTCTCGCGCGCGCCCACAGCCCACATCGACCGTCAGCGCTCGCGCCTTCATCAGCAGCTGCGCGAGATCCGGGCGGGGTCCCGCCGGCGGCTGGAGAACGAGCTCGAGGTGAGCACGAGGCGGGCGATCGTCCTCGCGCGCAAGAGCGCCTCCTCCATCCTGGACTGCCGCGAGCGACGCCCACGCGAGCTGGAGCGCCTCGCGATGGCCCTCGCCGGACATGACCCTCAGCGCACCCTGGAGCGCGGCTACGTGCTCGCCAGCACGGCCGCGGGCGACCCCGTCGTATCGGCCTCGCAGGCGCCGGCGGGTGCGGAGCTCCGCCTGCGCTTCGCCGACGGCGAGCGCAATGCGATGATTCTCGACAGATGAGCGCACCCGAGGAACCCAACGGTCAGACGCCGCCGGCAGAGCAGCTCAGCTACGAGGCGGCGTCCGCACGCGTCGAGGAGATCATCCGCAGGCTCGACTCGGGCGAGGCGTCGCTCAACGAGACGCTCGAGCTGGTCAGCGAGGGCAAGTCGCTGATCGAGCTCTGCGCGAGCGAGCTCGCGGCCGTCGGCGGTGCCCTCGAGGAGCTGCGCCTGGACGATCTCGTAACCCGGCTGGAAGCCGAGTCCGGGCAGTGAGCACCTGGGACAAGCTCGCCGGCCTCGAGCTGCACGTCGAGGGATACGGGCTCACCGGCCTGCAGGCCTCCGTGTCGAGCGACTTCGAGCGCAAGAGCACCATCATCGCCCTGCGCGGGGCGGGACATGAGGGCGTCGGGGAGGACGTCACCTACGACGCCGTGGACCAGGACATCCTGCAGCGCGCCGGCGCGGTGCAGCCGCTCGCTGGGCACTTCACGCTCGCCTCCTTCTGCGAGCGAGTCGCCGAGCTCGAGCTCTTCCCCGAGCCTCCCCAGCGTGAGGTCTCCGGCCGCTACCGCACGTGGGCATACGAGTCCGCGGCACTCGACCTCGCGCTCCGTCAGGCCGGGAGCACCCTGTACGGCGCGCTCGCGCGAGAGCCCGCGCCGGTGCGATACGTCGTCTCGCTTCGGCTCGGCGAGCCGCCTTCGCTGGAGCCGCTGCTCAGCCGCCTGGAGCTCTACCCCGGGCTGCGCTTCAAGCTCGACCCGACGAGCTCCTGGGATGAGCAGCTGATCGCTGGCCTCGTGGCCACCGGCGCGGTCGACTCGGTCGACTTCAAGGGCCTGTACGTGGGGTCCGTGGTGGACCAGCCCGCCGATCCGGTGCTCTACGAACGAGTCGCACGGGCGTTCCCGGACGCGTGGATCGAGGATCCGGCCCTCACCCCGGAGACCGACGCTGTGCTCGCACACGACAGAGACCGCTTCTCCTGGGACGCGCCGATCCACTCGATCCAGGACATCCTCGACCTTCCCTACCCGCCGCGCATGGTCAACATCAAGCCCTCCCGGCTGGGCGGACTGCGGAATCTGCTCGACGCATATGACTACTGCGCCCAGAACGGGATCGGCTGTTACGGCGGAGGCCAGTTCGAGCTCGGCGTCGGGCGCGGGCAGAACCAGTACCTGGCATCGCTGTTCCATGCCGATGCTCCGAACGACGTCGCACCCACCGGTTTCAACCTGCCGCAGGTGCCGGCCGGGCTGCCCGCGAGCCCGCTCCCGCCCGCACCGGCAGCGCTCGGATTTACCTGGGGCTGATTGGCCAGAGAGCGCAACTTAAGCGCCGGGGCCTTGTTTGCCGACGTATAACCGGTAACGTCCGTCGCCGCTGTCCGGGCGTTCTCCGGTCGGCACGGGAACGAGACTCGTTCCATGCTGAGGGATCTCGTGAACTTGGCCAACACCGCAGCCCACGTGCGAACCAGACTCATCGCCGCAACGCTGACAGCGCTGGCGCTCATCCTCGCTCCAGCCGCGCTCGCCGCAGGCAGCGCCGGAGGCGTATCCGCGGGAGGCACCTCCGCCGCCGGCGTGACCCCGGCCGGCGGGACCGCCGTCGCCGGCGCGCCCACAGCCCCGAAGAAAGCCGCGTCCGTCCGCTCCTCGGCCCATGTGACGAGCGTGCGGATCATCCACGCGACATGCGTGCCGGCCGCCAAATGCGGCACGAACCCGCATCAGGTGTCCCAGCGCGGCACCCTGCTCGTTCAGGGCGTCGGCCTGACCGCCGGGATGGTCGTGGCGTTCCCGAAATCGGCGGGCGCGACGATCAGCCGCACCTCGCCCGCATCCAGGCTCCGCGCCACCAGCGCCGGACTGGAGGTGAGCGTGCCCGCAGCCGCCCACTCCGGGCGCATCAAGGTGCTGCTCGCCAACGGGCGCTACACGAGCTCCTACGGGCCGATCACGGTGGTCGCCCACCCGCTGCACCCGCCCGCGCCGAAGGTGATCGTGCCCGTGCCGAGCGCCCCGAGCGGGGGCGTATCGAGCGGCACCGCCCTGGATGGCCAGGGGATGTGGATCTGGTACGTGAGCCAGTCCTCGGGCGGAAGCGTCCCCGCCATCATCGCCCGCGCTAAGGCCGCAGGCGTGAGCACGGTGTTCGTCAAGAGCTCGGACGGCCCGAGCAACTACTGGAGCCAGTTCTCCCCGCAGCTCGTCGCCGAAATGCACGCAGCCGGGCTGAAGATCTGCGCCTGGCAGTACGTCTACGGCACGAACCCCGCCGGCGAGGCGGCGCTCGGCGCCGAGGCTGTCGCGAACGGCGCGGACTGCCTGGTCATAGACGCCGAGTCCGAGTACGAAGGCCACTACGCCGCTGCGCAGACCTACATAAAGGATCTGCGGGCGAAGATCGGGGCCGCCTACCCGCTGGCGCTGGCCTCCTTCCCGTACGTCTCCTACCACGAGTCCTTCCCCTACTCCGTCTTCCTCGGCCCCGAAGGCGCCCAGTACAACGCACCGCAGATGTACTGGAAGGCGATCGGCGACTCCGTCGACACGGTCTACGCGAACACCTACATCGCCAACCGCATGTACGGCAGGCAGATCTTCCCGCTCGGGCAGACCTACGAAAACGTCAGCGCGAGCGATCTCCTGCGGTTCCGCGAGGAGGCCGTCGACTACGGTGCGACCGGGTGGTCGTTCTGGGACTGGCAGGAAACGAGCTCGGCCCAGTGGGCGGACCTGCCGGCGCCGCTGGCCCCGCTGACCAGCGTCACGCCGAACACGAGCTATCCAGAACTCTCGCAGGGCAGCAAGGGCGACCAGACGCTGTGGATGCAGGAGCACCTCGCGGACGCGATCCCCGCGCAGACGACGACGGGGGTCTTCAACGCGGCCACCACGGCCAACCTGATCGCCTTCCAGAGCGCCCACGGGATTCCCGCGAGCGGGGTGACCACCGCAGCCACGTGGCAGGCGCTGCTCACCCTTCCCCCGGTGCCGGTCGTGTGGACCGGCTCCGGGCCGGCCGGCTGAGCCACCACGCGGGCCCAGCCGGGCGACCTCAGATCACGTTCAGACGCGCTGGATCAGGGTTCCGGTCCCGAGCCCGCCGCCGCAGCACATCGTCACGAAGCCGATCTCCTTGTCCGAGCGCTCGAGCTCGTGCAGGAGCGTCGTGATCAGGCGCGCGCGTCGAGCCCAGCGGGTGGCCGAGCGCCATCGCACCGCCGTTGACGTTCACGCGATCCATGTCCGGTTCGAGCTCGCGGCGCCAGGCGGCGACCACGGGCGCGAACGCCTCGTTGATCTCGATCAGGTCGATGTCGCCGATCTTCATGCCGTTGCGCTCGAGGATCTTGCGCGTGGCCGGGATCGGGCCCTCCAGCATTTTCACGGGGTCGCAGCCGACGGTCGTCTGATCGACGATGCGGGCACGCGGCCTCAGCCCCAGCTGGCCCGCCTTCTCGGCGGACATCAGCAGCACCGCCGCCGCTCCGTCGGAGATCTGCGAGGCGTTGCCCGCCGTGATCTTGCCGTCCGGCTTGAACGCCGGCTTGAGCTGCGAAAGCGCCTCGAGGTTCGTGTCGGGGCGGATTCCCTGGTCGGTCACGAACTCCTGGCCCTCGACGGTCATCGGCACGATCTCGCGCTCGAAGCGGCCCTCCTCGGTCGCCTGGTGGGCGAGACGGTGCGAGCGGACCGCGAGCTCGTCGAGCTCGGAGCGGGAGATCTCCCACTGGTCGGCGATCATCTCGGCGCCCAGCCCCTGCCCGACGATGTTGTGCTTGGCCATCAGCTCAGGCGTGAACGCGAGACCGAAGTCCTCCTGCGTCTTCATCGTCGCGGAGAACGGGAAGTGGCCCATGTGCTCGACGCCCGAGCCGATCATCGCGTCGTGCACGCCGGCCGCGATCAGGGCGGCCGAGAAGTTGACGGCCTGCTGGGCTGATCCGCACTGGCGGTCGACGGTCGTGCCCGGCGTCTCGATCGGTAGGCCCGCCTGCAGCCAGGCGTTGCGAGCGATGTTCAGCCCCTGCTCACCGAACTGCGCGACGCATCCCGCGATCACGTCCTCGACCTGCGAGGGGTCCACGCCGGCGCGCTCGATGACCTCCGTGTAGCACGTGGCCAGCAGCTCGTTCGGGTGCGTGTCCTTGTAGTAGCCCTTCTCCCTGTGCCCGCGCCCGATCGGGGTGCGAACGGCCTCCACGATGACGACCTCTCGGCCCTCTGCCTGCCTCATTTCCGCAGTCCTCCTACGATCTCGTTGCCCAGTGTTTGCTGAAGAGGACCCGTGGCGCTCCGGGAAAGCACGCAGTGCGCTTCGAACGATGCCCGGACCCTGCACCATCTACTCTAACGCCTCCCATAAATAGATTGACTGATCAGTCAACCGGCTTCGCCGGACCAAACCGGCCCAACACCCCAAGGAGTCCAATCGCCCATGGTCAGCAAAAAGCTCGCAGTTGCAGGAAGCGGAGCCATCGCGTGTGGCCTGGCATCCACCGCCGCCCACCACGGCCCGGTGCTTCTGCTCGCACGCTCGGAGAGCTCAGCTGAGCGGGCGCGGGACAGCGTGGAGCGCACGCTCGCCCGGCTGGGCGCCGAAGTCGACCCCGAACATGTCGAAATCGTGACCGACCAGGACGCGCTCACCGAGGCGACCTTCGTGGTCGAGGCGGTCGTGGAGGACCACGACGTGAAGGCCGGACTGCTCCGGGAACTCGACGAGATACTCCAGCCCAACGCGATCCTGGCGAGCACCACCTCGTCGCTCTCGATCGAGCGCCTCGCCCAGGAGACCGGGCGACCCGACCGGTTCCTGGGGCTGCACGTGTTCAACCCGGTCACGAAGATGAAGCTAGTCGAGCTGATCTTCCCCACGACTGCAAGCGAGGAGACGCGCAACCGCGCCCTGACGCTCTGCGAGAACTTCGAGAAGACACCCGTCGTGGTTCCCGACGTTCCGGGCTTCGTCGTCAACCGGCTGCTGTTCCCCTACCTGTTCAACGCCGTCAAGCTCGTCGAAGAGACCGGCATGGACCCCGCTGACGTCGACACGTGCATGCGCCTGGGCGCGGGGCATCCGATGGGCCCCCTCGCCCTGCTGGACCTGGTGGGGCTCGACGTGTCCGCCGCGATCGGCGAGACGATCGGCGAGGACGTGCCCCCCGCGGTCCAGGACCTGATCGCGCAGGGCGCCCTCGGGCGCAAGACAGGGCGCGGATTCCACACGTATTGAGGCTCTCCCGGAACATTTATCGGGCATGAAGGACCTTTTAGGTTCCATTCATCAAAATCGCGATACTTGTTCATGCGACGTTGAGTCGCAACGCACACCCGCCTCCTCCAAGTGCACACGATCCGGTCCGCTCCCCCCGCGGGCCGGACGTGTTTAACGGGCCGTTTGCGTTCAGTCCTCGCCGGCGCCCGCCTCGCGGCGCGGCACCGCATGGCGTTCGCGGATCCGCACCGCCTCGATCCGGTTCTCGCTCACCGACTCGACCCTGATCGAGTAGCCATCGGCGTTGATGGTGTCCCCCCGCCGCGGGAGCCGGCCGAGCTCGGCGAACACGAACCCGCCGATGGAGTTGTAGGCATCGCTGTCGACGGGGAGCTCGAGGCCGTAGTCCGCGAGGTCCGTGACCGCGACATGCCCGCGCACGAACCAGTCCCCGTTTGCGAGCCGCCGGATCTCGCCAGTGCTCGGGTCCGTCTCGTCCGCGATCTCACCGACGACCTCCTCGATGATGTCCTCGACCGTGACCACACCGACCACGCGACCGTACTCGTCGACCACGACCGCCATCGAGGTCCGCTGGCGCTGCAGGTCCGCGAGGAGGTCGTCCAGCGGCTTGGTCTCGGGGACTATCAGCGCGTCGTGGACGACGGGCTCCACCGAGGCGTGCGGGCCGTCCTCCATCAGCAGGCGGACGAGCGTGCTGACGTGCACAAGGCCGCGGACACGGTCGCGATCGTCCTCTTCTGTCACCACCAGCCGCGTGTGGCCGCTCGAGACGCACACTCGCAGCGCCGTCTCGACGTCCTGCGAGGTGTCGATCGTCACGACCGCCGGTATGGGGGTCATCACCTGCCGCGCCTCCTGCTCGTGCAGGTGGAAGACGCCCGTGAGCATGCCGGCCTCGCCCGGGTCGATCTGCCCGCCCGCATGGGACTCGGCGATCAGCCGCTTCAGCTCATCCGGCGACCCTCCGCGCCTCTCCAGGCTCATGTCGACGCCGAGCAGGCGCAGGATGCGATCCGATACGGCCGTCAGGAGCAGGATGAAGGGCCTGAACAGCACGCTGAACGCGCGGAGCGGCCGCGCGACACGCCGGGCGACGGCCTCAGCGCGGTCGATCGCGTAGAACTTCGGGACCATCTCGCCGGCGATCAGCTGGGCTGAGGCGATCAGCAGGAACGCGACGACAGCGGAGATGACGGCCGCGATGCCGTTGCTCGCGGTGGTGCCGAAGGCGTTGTTCAGGATCGAGGCGAGCGCGGGCTGCCCGAGCGCCCCGATGCCGATCGAGGTCATGGTGACGCCGATCTGAACAGCGGAGATGTACTCGTTGACGTTTCCGAGCTGCTCGAGCGCGAGCCCGGCACCCTTCGCGCCTTCCTCGCGCATCAGTTCGAGTCGTGCCCTGCGGGAGCGGACGAGCGCGTACTCGGCGATCACGAAGAACGCGTTGATGGCGACCAGCAGCGCCGCGATGATCAGCTTCAGGCCGTCGCTCACGCGGACCCTGGAGCCATAGGCGCGTGGGTTGAGCCCGCGGGCACCGGCGGGCGGGCCGGCGCGTGGGGCGTGCGGCCCATCAGGGCCCAGCTACTTCGGGGAAGTTCTTCCTCGTCGTTCATCGCGCTCGCAGGCCGCTGAAAGGTAGCAAGGGCAAGCGTCGGAAGCCCCCGTGCGGGGCATCGCTCAGACAAGGGGATCGAGTCGTCCTGCGAGCTCAAAGTCTGCATCGGTGAGGCCGCCCTGCGAGTGCGTGGAGAGCGTGAGGCGGACCTTGTTCCAGCCGTGGATGAGGATGTCCGGGTGGTGGCCCTGCTCCTCGGCGACCTCCGCCACGCGATTGACGAAGGCAACCGCGCCGGGGAAGTCCTCGAACGAGATCTCGCGCGTGATGGAGCTGCCGTCACCCGACGTCCAGCTGCCGTGCTCGCGCAGGCGCTCCTGGATCTCCCCTTCGCTCAGCACGCTCATCTGTTCGAGCTTACCCAGACCGCGGGGGTGCATAAAGTCATGGGGTGCGCATCGTGAGTCTCGTCCCCCATGCAACCGAGCTTCTTTTCGCCCTCGGCCTGGGCCCCCAGGTCGTGGGAGTGACCCACGAGTGCGACCATCCGCCGGCCGCGCTGAACCTGCCGTCCGTGACAGCGGATGTCCTGCCCTCCGGCCTGAGCGCGGGCGAGATCGATGCTGCCGTGCGCGAGCGCACGCTGCAGGGCCAGGCGATCTACGAGCTCGATCGCGCCGCGCTGGCACGCCTTGAGCCGGATCTGATCGTCACGCAGGCACTGTGCCCGGTGTGCGCCGTCTCCTATGAGGAGGTCGCCGACCTCGCTCCAACGCTTCCATCGAGCCCCCGCGTGATCGCACTGGACCCGAAGACGCTGGGTGAGACGCTCGGCGACGTCCGAACGATCGCGCAGGCGACGGGGTGCCGCGACGCCGGGATCGATCTGATCGCCCGATCCGCGGGGCGCATCGATCGGGTCCGCCTCGCGGTGCGCGGGCGCAGACGCCCGCGCGTCGCGGCGATCGAGTGGCTCGACCCCGTCTTCGCGGCAGGGCACTGGACCCCGCAGATGATCGAGCTCGCAGGCGGCGAAGACGCTCTCGGGATGCCCGGCGAGGCATCACAGGAAATGTCCTGGGACCAGGTGGCGGCGGCGGAGCCGGAGGTCCTCATCGCGATGCCGTGCGGCTATTCCGAGCGCCGGGCGCTCGAGGAGGCACACGCGCATGCCGGCCGGCTCGGGAGCGTGAGGGCGCGCAGGGTCGTCGCCGTCGACGCCTCCTCCTACTTCTCGCGTCCGGGGCCGCGCCTGGTCGACGGTGTCGAGCTCCTGGGCCACATCCTGCACCCGCAGGTCCTGCCGAGCCCGCCCGCGGGCGCACGGGCGCTTGAGGTCGACCTCAGGCAGCCCGCGCGCTGAAGCGCTCTAGCGGCCTTCCGATTCGAGCTGGAGCTGGAGCGGACTGACGTTGATCGTTTCCACCTCCGTGGCATTCGATGTGGCGACGGAGGCTGCGACGGAGCCGACCGCGATGACCGCGCACGCCGCATAGGCGAGCGCGGGGACCCGCTGGCGGTCGGCGACCCTGAAGATCAGCATCGCAACGGCGCCGCCGATCAGCCCGCCTATGTGCCCGCCCCAGGAGATGCCGGGGATCGTGAAGCTGATGATGAGGTTGATCAGGATCAGCCCGCCGACGCCGCTCTGCATGATCGGTATCTGCCTCGCGCGCATCTCGACCGCGGCGGCTCCCATCAGGCCGAAGATCGCCCCCGAGGCGCCGACGGTGAGCGAATGGGGAGAGACGAGCAGCGCGCCGAGCGAGCCCGCCAGCAGCGAGACGCCATAGACGACCAGCATGCGCACACGGCCGATCGCTGGCTCGAGCATCATGCCGAGGTAGTAGAGGACCCACATGTTGAACCCGATGTGCAGGAAGTTCTCGTGAAGGAAGCCTCCCGTGATGACCCTGTAGATCTGGCCGTGCGCGACGCCTTCACCGGCGAGGCTGCGGACCGGGCTGCTGCCGAGCACCCCGCCCTTGTTGACCACCGTGCCCGTCGCTTCGCCCTCGAGCGAAAAGGCGCTCGTGCCCTCCGTGAGGAACACGATCACGTTGATGGCTATGAGCGCATACGTGACCTGCGGGACGGTCGTGATGCTGCGCATGTTCACGACCTTCGTGCGCTGTTTCGCGCACTCCGGGCATCGCATCCCGACGGGGGTGCTCGTCATGCAGTCCGGGCAGATCGGCCGTCCGCAGTTCGAGCAGGAGACCCCGGTCTCCCGGTTTGGGTGGCGGTAACAGGTGGCCATGTCGGGGCGACAGCGTATCCATCGCCGCGCGCCCTCCCGCCGTCAGGCGGGCGCGGAGGCGCTCAGCGCTCGCCGAGGAGCTTGCGTGTCTCGCGGCTGATGTCGCGGATCGTGTTCTCGGCGCTCTCCCTGACGGCGCCGACGGATGCCGGCGCACGGCGGCGAGCACGGTTGCGCGCCCTCAGCAGCACCAGCGCCGCGCCGGCCGCGCTGCCGGCGACGACGGCGGCTGCGGGCCGCACCCAGTTGCGGGGGTCGCGCATCGCCGACAGCTCCCATGCCTCGAGCTCGTCGGCCGCCATCTCGGTGATGCTCATGAGCGTGCTCTCGAGGTGCTCGACGAGGTCCGGTGGTGGCTCCACGGGGGTCAGCGCTTCACGGAGCAGCCCCTCGAAGCTGTGCGCCGCCTCAGTCATCGCTCACCTCTGCGACGGAGCTCCCGATGGGCTCCTCGTGCTCTGCGACCATCTCCTCGAGCTGCTTGATCGCACGATGGATCAGCACCTTCGTGGCGCCGTCCGTCCGTCCCATCGCGCGCGCTATCTCGCGGTTGTCCATCCCGAGCGCAAAGCGCATGATCAGGGCCTCCCGGCGGTCGTCCGGCAGCAGCCGCACCCCGGCGAGGATCCTGCTGAGCTCGTCCCTGCCCTCCACGAGCTGCTCGGTCGTGTGCACAGCGGCGAGCGTCGTCGAGTCGTCGATCGGCGAGGCCGGCTTGCGCGAACGGTCTCGGTAGAGGTTCGCCGCAAGGTTGTGCGCGATCCGGATCAGCCACGGTCGCAGCGGGCGGCCGTTTGATTCGCGCTGGGCGCGCTCGAAGTGCCTGTAGGCCTGCAGGAACGTCTGCTCCGTCAGGTCCTCCGCGTCGTGGTGGTTGCCCACCCGGTAGTAGGCGTAGCTGTACACGTCGCGCAGATGAGCCCTGTACAGGTCGGAGAACTCGGCGTCGAGCTGAGCCTTCGGCTTCGGGGCGGCTTGCTCGGACACTCATCTCACACTACCTCCACGGGGCAGCCGGCACTCAGGCTGCCCGTGAGACCTCGATGCGCGCCGGGGTGTCGGGCACCGCGCTCTCGCGCCTGGCAGCCTCGCCGCCGAGCCACTCCCACCGCAGCTTGATGCACGCCCAGATACGGTCGGTCACGCCCGCGGCCAGGGCGGGTGAGCAGTGCTCGACGGTCGGGAACTGCATCGGGCGGCCCGCGCTGATGCGCACCTTGCGCGGCCTGATGCGCCAGCCGCGGCGTACCTCTTCGGTGCCGATCACGGCGATCGGCGCGACGGGGGCGCCGGTTTCAAGAGCCAGGCGACCGATCCCGCGCCGGGGCTCCGCCAGGCCGCCCGTGCGTATCCGCGTGCCCTCGGGGAACACCACGACACAGTCCCCGCGTGCCAGGATCGCCCGCGCCGTGTCCATCGCCGCCCCGTCGCCGGTCCCGCGGTCGACCGGGAAGGCTCCGAGCGCGTTGAGAACCCACGCCTGCCAGCGCTTCTCGAACAGCTCGCGCTTGGCCATGTAGTAGACGGGCCGCTTGATCATGGCCCCGATCACGAACGGATCGAGGAAGCTTCGGTGGTTCGCGGCGAGCAGCAGCGGGCCGCTGGGCGGCAGATTCTCGCGGCCGTTGCGCTGAAGACGGAAGTAGATGAGGAAGAACGGCATGAAGAGGAGCCGCACCGGGCGGTAGACCCACGGGCTGACCCCCTTCACGAGGGCGCGCTCGCGGAACGCGCCGAGGTCCACCCGGCCCTCGGCGGGCTCGTCGAGCCCGTCAGGCTCGCTGCGCTTGGTGATCCGGTGGTCCACGCCTGCAATACACCGCCCGGGACCACGCCGTTACAGTTGGCTCGCAGTGCGGCGTTGCCGGAGTAGCTCAGCTGGTAGAGCACCTGTCTTGTAAACAGGGGGTCACGGGTTCGAGTCCCGTCTCCGGCTCTTGGGAAGACCCTGCAAACGCCGCGATGCTGGGCCGATCGCGCCGGGCGGGAATTTATGGATGGGACGGAATGGAAGCGTTTTGGAAGCTTCAACGCCGCGCGGCGCCCGACCTGCTGTCTCGTTGGCTACACAGTGCGCTCCTGCTTTCCGCGCAAGGCAGGAGTCTCTACAGGTACGCCGGGATGCCCCAGCGGTGGCGGAAGCAAGACTGACGCGAGTCGCTTGAGATCTCGTGGGGTGTCGGTACAATGTCCGGACAATGACTACCGGTATCCGATCCCGCCGAATCGACGTCCGCGTCACGGATGAGCAGGATGCGGTCATTCGCGAGGCGGCGGCAGCGGCCGGTCAGACCGTCTCCGCGTTCTTGCTCAGCGCGGCCGAGGGACGCGCCAGGGCTGTGCTTGATGAGCGCCGCCACCTGGTCATGTCCGATCGCGCATTCGCCGCCTTTGCGGCTGCCTTGGACGATCCCAGCGAGCCAGTGCCGGCATTAGGTGAGTTGCTCAGTCTCCCGCGCCTGCACCGTACGTGAGCGACCCCTCGCTCGTCGCGCTGAGCGCCGAGCATGACCTCAGCGGCTTTGACTGCGGCAACCCGGAGCTTGACCGCTGGCTGATTGATCACGCGCTGGCCAGCCAGAAGGCCGACCTGGCACGCACCTACCTCGTACTTGACGGCGGCTCGGTCGCTGCCTACGTCAGCCTCACCACCGGATCGATCCGTCCCGAAGCTGCCCCCAAGCGCTACACCCGCGGGATGCCGCGCTACCCGATCCCGACAATCCTGATCGCCCGGCTGGCCGTTGACCGCCGCCACCAACGCCAGCGCCTCGGCAGCCGCCTGCTCGCAGAGGCCCTGCGCCTAGCCGTGGCGGCCAGTGACACGGCCGCCGCCCGGCTCGTGGTCGTCGACGCGATCGATGACCGCGCCGCAGCCTTCTACCGGCGCTGGGGCTTCATCGACGTTCCGGAGAACCCAAAGAGGCTCTTCCGCAAGGTCAGCGACATTCGAAACTCGTCCCCGTAATCAACCCCCGGTGCCCAAGAAGCGGCACATTCCGCGCTAAGGAGGTCCGCCTCGAGGCTCACGAGGAATGCGCGTGGAATCGCGGAGGCAGGTGGTGGTCGCTAATGGTCCGAACGGCGGCTCTCGAGCCGCTCACCGCGAGGCCGGCGTCACCGTCTCCCACAACTCGTTGAACGAGATGCTGTCGTAGAACGCAGTGCCGTCGATGACCTCGCCGTCGCGAAGGGTCATGAACCAGGCATAGGTGTTGCCGTATGACGTCCCTGCCGTCGTCATTCCCAGCCCGTCCCACAGCACGACGACTGTGTCTTTCGTGTCGTCGGATAGATGCCGCGGATCGCCACCGGCCGGAACGGCTGCTCGGTGCTGAAACGCGCACCGAACGGTGCAAGCACCTCGTCGATGAACTCCTGCCTGTTCGCATATTTACGGGATGCCGCAGAGTGGCCGACGATCTCCCACGTCATGTCTTCGGCGAAGATGCTTGCGACGTAGCCGGTCCCGGCGGCCCACGCCTCGAAGGCCGCTGTCACGATTTCGCGGTTACTCGCCATTTCGTTTTCTCCTGAGTGCGGGGGGTAGGAAGAGCGCCGATCAGCGGACAAGGTCGCCGGCGATGACGTGAAACGGCCTGCGAAGGATAACTAACGCGGGCTGGCTAAGCCGATACGGCCCGAGGTCCCTCGTCGTCGCCATACGGGCGCCGCTCAGGCGCGAAAGCGGGTGGCTCAACGCGTGGCGTTGGAGACCTGACGCTGAAGCTCGGGCCCGCGGTCCTGGCCTATTTGGCGACCGTCTATCGCAGTTCGAGGCCGACCTCCGCCGAGTCCTTGCCGAAGCGTCGCGCGACGGCGCGTTCGCGGTTCGCCTCCCCGATAACGAGCTCAGGGTGAGTCCTTCAGCGCTGCACGCCGGCACTTGTTGGGCGCTGATGAGACCTCGTCTCGTCATGTGCTGATCGCGACCGCGCAGTGCGAGCTCCGGCCAGGCCCGCGCTCACATGAGCAGCGGCGGGTGGCCCGGCATGGTCGCTCGTGAGCGCCGGTGACCAGCAACATCAAGCAAAACGGGTTGGATGAGTCCTACCTTGTCGTTGGATGGCTTGACAAACCCACGCTGTACTGCCATCGTGAGTACATGTCAACGACCAAGGAAGAACGCCTGCAGATCCGCGTCAACCCGTCCGAGAAGGCGCTTCTCGAGCGAGCGGCGGCAGCGTCGCATCTGAACATGTCCGCGTTCGTCGTCCAGGCCGCCGCATCCAGGGCCGAGGAGGTCCTCGCTGAGCGCTCAAGCATCAGACTCTCAGCGGACGCTGCGGCCGCGTTCACCGAAGCACTCGAACGGCCCGCCCAGGTCAACGATCGCCTCGCCAAGGTCCTGCGCCGCAAGGGCAAGTTCAGCTGGCTTGACTGAGCTCCGTCGCCCCGCACTGCTCGACGTTCGCCGGCACGACCGCAAGCAGTTCGACAGCGGCGCGGCCGTGCTCGATGAGTGGCTGCGCCGCTACGCCGGCCAGAACCGCCGCCGCGACACCGCAGCCACCTGGGTCATCGCCGACGCAGCCGACGTTGTTGTGGCATACGCCAGCATCGCGATGACCGGAATCGACCGCTCGGCCGCGCCCGAGACACTTGCCAAAGGAGCCCCCGATCCCGTCCCAGCGCTGCTCCTCGCCCGGCTCGCCGTCGACCACCGCCACACCGGCCTCGGGATCGGCACCGTGCTCGCAGGGCACGTGCTCGCCACGGCCGCAGAGCTCAACGAGAAAGCCGCCTGCCGAGCAGTCGTCGTCACGGCCCTGAACTCCACGGCTCGCGCCTGGTGGGAACGACTGGGATTCCACCATTTCGACCCCAAGCAGTTCGACCTCTACCTCCTCACTGCCGACATCGAGGCGACACTCCGGCGCCTGCAATAGAGGTCCGGCGCCTGGTCTCCGCGCTGAGCAGGACAGCCCTGATCTGGTCCGAGGGCACTCGCCGTGCTACCGGCGACGGGGCCGGGGTGAGCGGTGCGCTCGCACGGAATCGCAATCCACGAGCGTGCAGCGTTCGTGAACGCGGACTCGCCGCTCAGCGAGCAGGTAGCCATAGTCGGCCATCGTCGAGGGCTTCCCCGCCTTCACATCCCCGAGCCACGCCAGGTATGCATGGGCGACGTCCCGGAAGGGCACCCCCGATTCCTTCGCTCCCGCTCGATACCGCCCGGGAGGCCGAGGTACCGGATCGGGTACCGAACCCACCTGATTAGCCGTGTCTAAGCCATGTTCAGCGCCGTGGATCGGACCAGTCCGGCCGTCTCGGCCCCCTACCCGGCATCTTGTAAACAGGGGGTCACGGGTTCGAGTCCCGTCTCCGGCTCTTGCGAAGACCCTGCAAACGCCGCGATGCCGGGCCGATCGCGCCGGGCGCGCAGGGGCGAACATCCCCCAGGCAAGAGGGAGAGTCCGGTGAGCGAGCGCGACGTACACGCCGTCGTCGACGAGCTGGTCGACATGCTCGCTGAACGTGTGGCGGCGCGGGTGCAGGCGCGTCTTGCCGTGCGGTCACCTGAAGAGAGCCCGTGGTTGACGACTCGCGAGGCCGCGGAGCACTTGGGGATCCATCCGGACACGCTGTGCCGTTTGGCGGCCGAGCGCACGATCCCGAGCGAGCAGGACGGCCCCGGCTGCTCACTGCACTTCAGACGCTCTGAGCTCGACGCTTGGCGCGGGACGGCCGTCGCCAACAAGAGAAAGAGGCACACGATGCACGCCGTCGTCGTCAAGCTCACGATCAACGACCCCCAAGCCGCCGAGAAGGCTCTGCACGAGCAGTTGGTGCCCAGGGTCTCGCAAGCGCCAGGGTTCGTCGCCGGCTACTGGACAACGAAGGACGACAGCGCCCTCTCGATGTTCATGTTCGACACCGAGCAGGCCGCCAACGGGATGAGCCAACAGGCCAGGGCGGGCGTCCCGGCCGGCGTCACACTCGAGGACATCGAAGTCCGCGAAGTCGCAGCGCACGCCTGATCGACCGACGCCCTACGCACCGCTGCCAGGTTGGCGGCCGGTGCCGTGGGACGCCTGGACAGCTCCTTTCGATTAAGTTCTGAGTTTGGCTATTGACATTAGCTATGCGGCTATGTATATTCCCTTGCATGCCAACAGACACGAAGTCCCAAACCACAGACTCGCCGGCCCAGACGACCATCTACCTAACCCGCCCAGGGGGGCGGATTGCATACGACGTCGCCGGTGATGGGCCTCTCGTCGTGCTGGTCCCGGGGATGGGCGACCTGCGCGCGGCCTACCGCTTGCTCGCACCGGCGCTGGTCGGGGAGGGCTACAGGGTCGCCTCGACCGACCTGCGCGGCCATGGCGACAGCGACGCCACGTTCAGCTCCTACGGTGACGTCGAGACGGCCGGTGACGTGCTCGCTCTGATCGACGAGCTCGGTGGGCCGGCGGTCATCGTCGGCAACTCGATGGGCGCCGGGGCGGCCACCTTCGCGGCGGCCGAGCAGCCCGAGCTCGTCAGCGGCCTGGTGCTGGTCGGAGCGTTCGTTCGCAACGGCGAGATGAACGCGATTCAGCGGGTGATGCTGCGGGTCGCGATGGCTCGCCCATGGGCTGCGAGCGCATGGAAGTCATACATTCCGAAGCTCTACGCCGGACAGCGCCCCGAGGACTTCGAGGACTATCGCAAGCAGGTCGTGGCGAGTCTTCGCCGCCCGGGATACGCGAAGGCGTTCTCGCTGACGACGCGGACCGACCACACGCCGGCCGAGGCGCGCCTGGCCGACGTATCGGCGCCCGCGCTCGTCGTCATGGGCGACCAGGACCCCGACTTCCCGGACCCGCGGGCGGAGGCGGACTGGATCGCCCAGGCCCTCAGCGCCGAGGTCGTGATGGTGCCCGAAGCCGGCCATTACCCCCAGTCCCAGCGCCCCGAGATCACCAGCGAGGCAATCGTCGGCTTTCTCGGCACGGTGAACGACCGTGGCTAGAGCGGGCCTCACAGAACTCCTCGTCATCGAAGAGGCCGAGCGCCTCGCCGACGAAGTCGGGCTGCCGAGGATGACCCTGGCGGCGCTGGCTGGGCGTCTGGGCGTGCGCCAGCCCTCGTTGTACAAGCACATCGAGGGCATGGAAGGGCTGGTGCGCAGCATCTCCGTGCGCGCCAAGAACGAGCTGGCATACGTCCTCGCTCGCGCCGCCGTCGGGCGCGAGCGAGCCGACGCCCTCACCTCGATCGCCAACGCCTACCGAGCGTGGGCGCTCGAGCATCCGGGGCGCTACGCGGCCGCGCAAAGCTCCCCGGCACCCGGAGACACAGAGGACCAGGTTGCCAGCCTGGCCGTCGTCCAGGTAGCCACAGACATCCTCGCCGGCTACAAGCTCGACGAGGACGACGCGATCGACGCGACCCGCGCGCTGCGCTCCGCGCTCCACGGCTTCATCACCCTCGAGAGCAGCGGCGGCTTCGGGCTCCCCGTCGACATCGACCGCAGCTTCGCGCGACTCGTCAACGGCATCGCCACAGCGTTCTCTTCGTGGACAAGCAAGCCGGCGGTCACAAGATGAGCATCTCGACCGCTAGCCGTGTAGGGATCGCCGATGGCGCCAGGGCCGACGCACCTACACGCCTGCTGCGCCTGGAGGGCGCCGCCCTGCTGGCCGGCTCGCTGCTCGCCTACACGACGACCGGCCTGCCCTGGTGGCTGATTCCGCTGACATTGCTGCTTCCCGACCTGTCGGCCGTCGGCTACCTCGGCGGCAACGGTCTCGGAGCGCGGGTCTACAACCTGTTCCACATCACCCCGCTGCCCGGCCTGCTCATTGCCGTCGGCTGGTGGCAGAACGCTTCGCTCGCGAGCGCACTAGGCCTCATCTGGCTGGCCCACATCGGCATGGACCGAATGCTGGGCTACGGCCTGAAGTACGACGACGATTTTCAACATACCCACCTCAGCAGTCCCCAACAAACCACCAGCCGCTGATTCACGCACCACTCCTAGCGCACCTCGGCACGCAGCGGAGCCCGGGTCATTGACAATCATGAACGGAGGACTAATGTCGGTATTTCTACGCAGGTCGGTCCGGGGGCGGTCCGGCCTTCATAACCTCCACCCCGGGAAGCAGGGCGCGATGCGCAGTCTTGCCCGCTGGTGCATGGCTCACCGCCGCCGCGTCATCGTTGGATGGATCGCGGTCGCGGTTCTGGCAAGCGTTCTCTCCCACGCCATCGGCCCGAGCTACTCGACCGTATTCGGCATCCCCGGTACCGAGTCCCAGCGGGCCAGGGAACTGTTGAAACGAGAGTTCCCTGCCCAGAGCGGCGATGTGGACACGATCGTTTTCCACGTGGCACACGGGACGGTCGACTCGCCCGAAGTCCGAGCCGCGATCCTGCCACTGCTCGCGCGCGTCCAGAAGCTCCCGCACGTTGCCGGCATCGTCGGCCCCTACTCCTCGACGGGAGCCGTGCAAGTCTCTGCCAACCGGATGACGGCGTTCGCGACGGTCAACTACGACAAGCAGGCCAACCTGCTGTCGAACGACACCGGAAAGCCGCTGTTGGCCGACGTCAAAGCCATCCACGTGGCCGGCCTTCAGGTTGCCGCCGGCGGCGAGGTGGTCCAGCAGGCGGAGGGGTTCAGCGTCGGCCCGGCCACCGGAGTCGGTGTCATCGCGGCGCTGCTGATCCTGTTCTTGACGTTCGGTTCGCTCGCCGCCGCGGGGCTGCCGCTCATCACGGCCGGGCTCGGACTGATTACCGGCGTCGCGCTGATCGGCATTGCCACCCACCTGACAAACATGTCGAACATCTCGCCCGACCTGGCGCTGATGATCGGGCTGGGCGTGGGGATCGATTACGCGCTCTTCATCGTCACCCGCTTCCGGGAGAGCTATCTCGCGCTCGGCGACGTCGAAGGTTCGGTCCTCGAGGCGATGGACACCTCCGGCCGCGCCATCATCCTTGCAGGCTCGACCGTGATGATCGCCCTGCTGGGGATGTTCGCGACCGGCGTCTCGTTCATGTACGGCCTGGCGATCGCCGCCGTGATCGCCGTGCTCCTGACCCTCCTTGCCTCGCTGACACTGCTGCCCGCGCTGCTGGCCCGCTTTGGACCCCGGCTCGTGCGCCCCAGCGATGCACGCGCCGGACGGTTCAAACGCACACGCCCAGCGGCGACGGACACGACGGCAGCAGCAGCCCCGAGCGCCGTCACCCCTGAGCACTCGGCATGGCGACGGTGGAGCGGGACTGTGCAGAGGCATCCCTGGCCGCTGGCGATCGTCTCCCTGGCGGTCATGGTCGCCCTCGTGACCCCGGTCCTCGCGCTGAGACTCGACGAAAGCGACGCCGGCAACAACCCGAGCAGCCTGAGCTCACGCCACGCCTTCGACCTCCTCGCCCAGGGCTTCGGACAGGGATTCAACGGCCCGCTGCTTCTGGTGGCCGAGCTCTCAGGGCACGAGCATGCCACTGCCCTGTCGACGCTGAGGAGTGATGTCGCGGGGACCCCGGGCGTTGTTGCCGTCACCCAGCCGCGGATCTCACCCTCGGGCAGCGTGGCCGTCATGCAGGCCTACCCGAGCTCGGCACCCGAGGCGCTCGCCACGACCGAACTCGTGAACCACCTGCGCCACACGGTCCTTCCACCGTTCGAGCGCAGCGCCGGCACCCCTGTCCTCGTCGGCGGGTTCACGGCAGGATCGATCGACTTCTCCAACTACCTCGCGAACAAGCTGCCTTTGTTCTTCGGCCTCGTGATCCTGCTCTCGGCATTGCTGCTGCTGCTCGTCTTCCGGTCGATCGTGATCCCCGTCCAGGCCGCGATCCTCAACCTGCTTACCGTCGGCGCAGCGCTGGGCGTAACCGTCGCGGTCTTCCAATGGGGATGGCTCGGCGGCCTCCTGGGTGTACAGAAGGGACCGATCGAGGCCTGGGTGCCGGTGATCATGTTCGCCGTCGTGTTCGGTCTCTCGATGGACTACGAGGTGTTCCTCGTTTCCCGGATCCGCGAGCAATGGCTGCTGCGGCGCGACGCATCCGCAGCGGTCGCCGAGGGAGTCAGCCTGACCGGTCGGGTGATCACCGCCGCGGCGGCCATCATGGTCTGCGTCTTCCTTTCCTTCGTGCTCGGCGACGAGCGGACGCTGAAGGAGTTCGGCTTCGCCCTCGCGGTCGCGGTCTTCCTCGATGCCCTCGTCGTCAGGTGCATGCTCCTGCCGGCCTCGCTGGAGCTGATCGGCCCCGTTACATGGAGCCTCCCAGGCTGGCTGGAGAGTCGACTGCCTCAGATCAACATCGAGGGCACCCACACGCCGATGCCGGCCCCACCCGAGCGCGGCGTCCCCGAGCCTCCATCTGACCCGGTTCCCGCGCCTGCAGGAGCATGAGCACCACCGAGGCATACCGCCCCCTCATCAACTCCGCCACCGGCGAGACGATCCAGTTCATCGCTCAGCCCCCTGGTGAGGATGAGGACGTCGTGCGCTTCAGTTGGCGCAGCAAGCCGGGCGGCGAGATCACCGAGCACATCCACCCCCTCCAAGAGGAGCGCTTCAACATCACAGCGGGCCAAGCACACTTCGTCCTCGACGGTGAGACCCGCGTGCTCGGGCCAGGCGAGACCATCACCGTGCCGGCCGGGACCCGTCACTCCGAGGAGAACCGCGGATCAACCGAGGTCGTCGGCACAGTCGAACTCCGCCCAGCGCTCAAAACCAGGGAAATGCACGAGGCCTTCGCAGGGCTCGCCGCCGAAGGCAAGACCACCCCAAGAGGAGCACCCAAGAGCCCGCTTCAGCTCGGCGCGACCATCTGGCACTTCCGTCACGAGAGCCGCGCGACGGCCCCGCCCATCTGGCTGCAGAACCTGATGCTCCCGCCGCTCGCCGCACTCGCGCGGCTATTCGGCGTCCGCCCACACGACGATCGCTGGGACAGCCGGACGGACGGCTGATCCGGCCGCATGCCAGACCAGGACCTTGTGACTGCGTCCGGAACAGGTGCGAGGCGATCCCGCGACCCTCCGAGCCTGGAAGCGTGATGGAAGCCTCGGAGGTCGCCAGCACCCCAGAAATGTCGCTTGAGGCGTCGCCAACGTAACACCCTCGCGGCCATCGCCGGCATCCGACCCACAAAGATCGCCACCAGCCCGCTCCTTGTAAACAGGGGGTCACGGGTTCGAGTCCCGTCTCCGGCTTGGGGCATGCTGCGCGAAGCAGGGCAGCGCCACTGCGGCGGGGTCCATCTAATGCTGCCGAGGGTGATCATCCCCTGTCGGCCCGCGGACGCTCCCAAGCACCCGCTCGACTGCCGGTAGGGCGTCTTGCGGGGTACGAACGAGGATGATCTTCGCCTCGGGAGCGTGGGTGTGGATGAGATTCAGGACTCGGTTGAACCACTGCGTCGTCTGTTGGGTCGGCGGGAGCTCGGGATCCTGGCCGTTGATGAAGCCACCGATCGCGACGCCGTCGTAGGTGGCTTCGGTCAACTCGCGGATCAGCTGATCGTCGCCGTCCTGGTCATCGGTGAGCGCGAAGTTACGGGCGCGCAGACCCTTGCTCCGGAGGTGCTCCTGGATCGCGGCCGCGTTCTCGGGGTGCTTGCCGAAGCCGAGTACTCGCCATCCCTGCGGATCGTCTCTTTCGATAGATGTCATCTCATCTCCATGTATTTCGATTGACAAAGAGTTGCTCTCGTCACCTGACGTCTGCTCGACCGCGCCGCCGAGGAAGGCTCCTCGCACGACTCGATCGCGGGTGTCAGGACGATCAGCGGCGTTTGACACCGCGATCGCACTTTGGGCACGCTGATCTTGAGCGGTCGATCACCCCAGTGCCAGCACGAGCCCGGCTGCGACCAGCAGTCCGGCGGTGACCCCGTGGATGCCCAGTGCGGTGGCGCGCTTGCCGCCGTTGGTGAGCACGATCAGAGCGTCCCCGGTTGGCGTGAGCGCCGCGGCAAGCAGCGCCCAGCCAAGCGCCGTGCGGCCGGCGGCGGCCCAGACCACGAGCAGCACCACCCCGGAGGTGATGTCGCGGACACCCTTGATCTCCGTCAGGGCGCGAAGATTGTCTGCGGCGACACCGAAGGCGAGCGTCGCCTGCCGAGGTGCGAGCAGGAAGCGGCTGCCGAGCACGATGATGGCGAGACAAGCGACGAGAGCGATCAGGAGGGCAGCGAGTTGCATGGCGATGGTTCCTTTCAGAGCTGATTGGACTAACAACGTTATATAACATTGCTAGACTACTGTCATGTCCCCTAGACCAGCTCCAGATCTCGACCTGAGGCGCGACCAGTTCATCCGCGCCGCCCGCGACCTCGCGGAGACCGACGGCTGGCCCGCCGTCACGATGCGCCGGCTTGCCGGAGAGCTCGGCGTGACCCAGCCGGTTCTCTACTCAGCCTTCGCCAGCCGGCAGGCGCTCGTCGACGCGGTGGCGCTCAACGGCTTCGGTGACATCGCCGCGGTGCTCGAAGCCGTGGACCCCTCCCCCATGGCGCGGATGCGCGCCTACCTCGACTTCGCCGCCGCGCACCCTCGGGTCTACGAGGCGATGTTCTCGCTGCCCTCGGGGCTGGCCTTCGCGGCCGACGACACCCCCGAACCGCTCCGAAACGCGTTCTCAGTCATCTACGAGGCATTCCCTGATGCGGACGGCGTCCGCGCAGAGGTCGCCTGGTCGGCGCTGCACGGCCTGGCCACCCTGCAGGCCAGCGGACGCCTTCGAGCGGACCAGGCCCAGGCACGGCTCGAGCTCACCCACAGCATGCTCACCCAGCAGGGGGATCGCTGACACTCCCTGTCGTCGAGATCCTCGCCGGCCCCGCAGTCCTCATCAACCGGCGCGCAGCACCGCCTGCAGCGTCAGGCGATCTTCAGATAATCGCGTAGCGCCTTGCGTATCACCGCGGAGGTGGTCTCGTGATCCTTCTGGGCACGGACCGCGAGCGCGTCCCGCAGCTCTGGTCAAGCCTCTCACGGGCAATCGTAATACGAAACCTTTCCGGCGCACACGCGTCAGCCGCCGACGTCGTCCGACCTTCAGTGATGGGATGACGCCGAAGCGTGGTCGTGCTCGACCGTCGATTGAGGCACGCGCATCACGTCCGCTGCGGTGGGCGGCTGCCGGCGCGGGCCACGGGGTGGCCAGCTCACGGCGACGCGTGCGTGGGGTGCAACATGCTGGCGATCACCGGGGTGCCTGTTCCTGGGGTCAGGACGACGGCATTGCCGGTCCTCAGCTGCATGATCTGGTTGGGGTGGACGCGGAACTCCTCGCCGCGCCTGCGGGTGCCTTTCCCGGAGTGGCGGGTGCCGAGCCAGCCGGACTCAGTCTGTTCGGTTGGTATCCAGGCCTCCTGGGTGCCGGACATCTTGGCGATCAGCTCCGCTGACTGCGGGACGTTCTGGCGGTGGGCGACCAGCGCGTCGAGGTTCCCGATCGTCTGCTCTTTGAGTGCCGCGCCAACCGCCTGCAGGTCGGCGAACTCCTGTGTACCGAGCAGCAGGCTGATCCCGGCGGTGCGCGCTTTGCCGAACAGCTTTGAGATGTGCGCGGCTGCGACCGCGGCGAACTCGTCGATCATCACGAGCGTCGGAACCGGACTCTGCTGCTGGCGGGCGGAGAGAGTGATCAGGTCGGAGACGATCGCCGCAGCGAGGATCTGGGAGAGCAGCGGCCGCAGGTCTGACTCGAGACGGAAGTAGACGACGGCCCGCATCGCGACGGCCTGCTGGATGTCGAGCCCGGCGCCTTCGGACGGGTTCCCGAGCCATTGCCGGACGTCTGACTCGGCGAGGATCGAGAGCCTGTCCCGGATCCCCGAGAGATCCCGCTTCTGCCGGTCGGTGAGCTCATCCAGGTACCTCTGCGTCTCCTCGGGCTCCTCATCGGGCTGCAGGCGTGCCGTGGCCTCGAGCTGGCGGGGGTTCATGTGCTCCATCAGCGAGAGCGGGGTGACGTCCACGTGCGCTCCGTGCATCGCGCGGACCGTATGCCCGAGATACCGCTGGGCCTGGCGCAGATAGTGCGGCTCGGTGAACTGCTCGCCGGCGAGCGCCTTGTCGGCGATCTCCGTCGCCGAACCCCGGGCATACGGGTTGTACGCGACGGGCCCCTCGGGACTCCATTCCACGAACGGCGCGCCCCGGCGTGCCGCGGCGCTCTTGAGCTCAGCGCGGAGCAGCTCATCACCCTTCGGGTCGATCACGACGGCGCCGTGGCCGCTCTCGATCATCCGTCCCGCGATCCACGCCTGCGTGACCGTCTTGCCCGAGCCGGTCGCGCCGACGACAAGCGTGTGTTTGCCGGAGGCCTCGCCGACCGGGATCCGGGCACGGCCCGTTCTTGACGTGCGCCCGACGGTGAGCCGGCCGCCGGTGATCCACACCTCTTGCGTTCGCAGCCGCGGGATGTTCCATGAGCCGAGCAGTGCGCTCACGCCGTCGCGGGAGCGGGCGACCTGCGCGCTCCCCCCGCCGGCGGCGATGTCGGCGTCGTGAAGACGCGACCCCTTCGCGGCCGCGATCACCGAGACGATCCAGATCGGCCAGCGCCCGACGAGCAGACCGCCGACCAGATACCCGGCGGGGAGACCGAGCAGCGCCCATGTCCAGGACAGTCGCGCCCGGCGAAGCGCGCGGGCGATCAGCCACCCGAGGACCACGGTCATACCGAGCGCGAGCGCCCCGCTTTCAACGCCATGCCCGATCACCCCGGACAGGCCCTGTTCGCTTGAATGCTGCGGGCCGCTGCCGGCTTCCAGGAACGTGCCGGCCTGCGCGTTAGACACGAGCAGCCCGGCTCCCGGCCTCGAGCCTGCCGACCTCGGCTGTGTCGGCGAGCGCGAGGACGGTGATCCGGTCCTGTGAGCGGGTCTCAGCCACGGCCCGCGTGACCGCACGCGCCGCAGCTGGTGCGGCCAGGTAGTAGACGTGGTCCACGTGCCGCGCCCTGGCATAGGAGATGCAGATCCGCTGCAGCCGCTTCGGCGCCTTGACCGACAGCTCCACCTCGACCGCCAGCGTCCTGTCCGCGGCGGCGAACACCAGGTCCGGGCGATGCAACGCCGGCACGCCGCCCGCGAGCTCGCCCATCTTCACAGACCCGAGCAGCCTGCCCTCGTCGCTCTCGTCGAGCCGCAGCTCCCTCTCGGCGAGAACGCGAAGACCCGGCAGCGCGAAATGCAATGACGCCGCCGCGGCCGCCACCTCGCGCGCGTGGACAAAGCCGCCCGGGCTCACCTTGTACACCCCAAGCCGCGACAGGCCACGGCCACGAAGCCCGTCCGAGGTCGCGACGTAAAGCCCCGGCTGGTGGTAGAGCACCCTGTGCTCCTCGATCGCCCCGAGCTCGATCTGCCGGCGAAACCGGGTGTACACCGCGGTGCGGCCCATCCCGAACCGGTACATCACATGTTCAGCACCCGCCGCGCCGATGCGCCCGACCCAATCGATGATCGCCGCATCCCTCTCGGTCTGCACGCCGCCCTCCATGCCTCGATCGACACCCTTGTCCCCCGATGTCGCTCGCCGCCCATCGCAGACCCCCCAGCAATCTGAACCGCTCGCGGCGGTTTGGCCGGGCGCTAGCCGTAGGTGTACTGGCCTGCCGGCACGGTCTTCTTGCTCTTCCGCGCGCCGACGGCCGCCGTGACGTCGACGGTCCCCGCCTTGCCCGCCGGCGAGAGCACGCTGCAGGAGGTGGTCGACGTGCATTCCACGTGGCCGGCCGCCGTTCTGCCGAACCTGAATGTCGTGCCGGTGTCGCCGGTCGCGAAGCCGCTGCCGGTGATCGTCACGGCCTGCACCCCCGTGGGCGGTCCTGAGTCGGGGCTGAGCGCCGTGATCGTCGGGCCCTTGTAGTCGAATCGGTCCGCGGCGGAGATCGCGCTCGTTCCGCTGGGTGAGCTGACGCTGATCGCGGCGTCGCCGGCGGTCCCGGCAGGAGCGGTGACGTAGATCGACGTACTCGATCGTGCGAATTCCCTGACGCCGACGGAGCCGAACCACACCTCCGTGGCCGTCGACAGGCCGGTGCCCGTGATCTGGACCTCGGTTCCGCCTCCCGCGGGCCCGCTCTTCGGCGCGAGTTTCTTGACCGTGGGCGGGACCGGCGGCGTGTAGCGGAACTCATCGCCCGGGGCGATCGGGCTTTCGCCGCGCGGCGTGGTCACCGTGATGTTGACCGTGCCGGTGCCGGGAGGCGAGATCGCGGCGATCTCCCCGGACTCGCTCACGGTGAAGCTGGCGGCATTGCGCGTTCCGAAGCGGACCGCCGTGGCTCCGCTGAAGTCGCTGCCGGAAACGCTGACGGTGGTGCCTCCCAGTTCCGAGCCGGTGTTGCCGGCGCCTGACTGCTCTGCGTGCGCCTGCATCCCGGCAGGGGCCGATTCTGCTTCGGTGCCTTCGACGCCCGTGACGGTCGGTGTCAGCGGGCCGTAGGC
>Ga0182013_10000627_pt1 | contig 48575 bp, 46 predicted proteins | sample 612S2MmetaG_FD_120487 | JGI IMG/M metagenome (GOLD analysis project Ga0182013, IMG submission 120487) | Permafrost microbial communities from Stordalen Mire, Sweden - 612S2M metaG | ecosystem: Environmental > Terrestrial > Soil > Wetlands > Permafrost | place: Sweden: Stordalen | collected...
AGGACTTCGAAGCCTCGATCACCAGCGCCGTCGCGTGGGTCCTCGTCGCCCACATCCGAACGATCACCCGACGTATCGCAAGACATTGATCAAAAATGAAATCATTTCGAGTCCGACTCTAAGGTTTCAACAGGACCTTGCCCACGTTCTCGCGGTCCTGGATGTAATGATGCGCCAGAGGCGCGTCGTCGAAGGAGAAAACACGATCTATTCGCGGTTGTATGACGCCCTTGCTCCAGAGGTCGAGCAGTTCGCCCATCCAGCCGTGCATCCGATCGATCTCGCCCCACATGCGGCCGAGGTTGACGCCGAACACGCCCTTGTTGGCGTTTAGCAGCGCTACCGGCGTAAAGAGAAGCCAAGGCGTGCTCGCCAGAGTTTTAAATATGTTCAGAAGATCGCGCTGCTTGGAGTTCGCGGCCATGGGGACGCCAAACATGCCGAGGCGTCCGGTGGGGGCCAGCAGGCCGTAGCTCTTTTTGAACGACTCTCCGCCCACGGCGTCAAGGACTAGTTCAACACCCCGACCGTTTGTTATCTCGCGTGTGCGCGCGACGAAATCCTCGCGTCGATAGTCGATCAAATGGTCGGCGCCGAAGGCTTTCAATCGCTGATGTTTCGCGGCCGAAGCCGTGCCGACGACCGTGGCGCCGATGTGTTTGGCGATTTGCGTCGCCGCTATCCCGACGCCGCCGCCGGCCGAATGAACGAGCATCGTCTCGCCGGCTTTCAGGCCGCCCATGACGACGACCAACTGCCAAGCCGTAAGATAATTGACGGGCAGCGCGGCGCCCTCGAAGGCTGACATGCCGCTTGGCCGCGCGAAAACCTGATTCTCCGGAACACAAACGACATCGGAATATCCGCCAAAACGCGTCACGGCGAAAACGTCGCGGCCAATCCAGTTCGGATCGGCGCCGGTTCCAACGGCGTCGACGCGGCCGCCGACCTCGTATCCGACCACCGCCGGAAGGGGAGGGCAATCGGGATAGAGGCCCATGCGTCCCATGATGTCGGCGAAGTTGACGCCGCTCGCCTCGACTCGAATTCGGACTTCCCCCGCTCGCGGTTCGGGATCGGGCGCTTGCTTGACTACGAGCGTCTCGGGGCGGCCCGTTTTGGTTATCCAGATTTGACGCATGCGCGACTCGCCTCTTTCGCCGGCCGCCTTTTGCGAACAAGGCGATGCAGCATCGATATATTCCCGCTCGCCAAAATAGCGAAATCGAGCCATTCTGCTTAAAACGTCGGACATTCGGCGGCGTGGGCATTTCAAGGAGTATGTTCGATGGCGAAGCGAACAAATATCGGCGGTTTGCTTTTAGCGTCCGTTCTTTGCGTGGGGCCGAGCGCGCCCGGCTTCGGACAAAGCCTGGATTTGGCTTCGACAAGAATCGTCGATCTCAGTCATTCTTTCGATGCGAACACCATCTATTGGCCAACGTCGCCGTCCGGTTTCGAGTTGAAGCAATTGCACAAGGGTATGACGAAGGGCGGCTTCTATTATTTCACCAATACGTTTTGCTCGCCGGAGCACGGCGGCACGCATTTGGACGCGCCAATGCATTTCGCCGAAGGTCATTGGACGAGTTCCGACATCCCGCCCGAGCGCTTCATCGGCCCCGCGGTGGTGATCGACGTCTCGGACAAGACCGCCGTCAATTCGGACTATATGTTGACCCCCGGCGATATCGCGGCTTGGGAAGCCGCGCATGGCCGAATCGCCGATGGCGCCATCGTGCTGCTGCGGACGGGGTGGAGCGCGCGCTGGCCCGACAAGAAAACCTATCTGGGCGACGACACGCCAGGCGACGCGTCCCACCTGCATTTTCCTTCCTTTGGGCCGGAGGCCGCGGCGCTGCTCGTGAACGAGCGCCACGCCCATATGATCGGCGTCGACACCGCCAGCGTGGATTATGGTCCGTCCCAGAACTTTCTCGTCCACCGCATCGTGGCCGAGGCGAACGCCAGCGGCCTGGAAAATCTGACAAACCTCGATCAGCTCCCGCCGACCGGCAGCATCGTCGTCGCGCTGCCGATCAAGATCGCCGGCGGATCGGGCGGCCCGGCGCGGATTATCGCGCTCGTGCCGCGGTAGGCGGCCTGTTCGAGCGCTTTATCGGCTTGCAAAATGAGACGACCGGTCGTATTGTCAAAACATGAGCAGGCGCGACATCAAGGAACTTCGAGAAAAGCTGCTGGATCAAGGGGTGGCCCTCCTGATGGAGCAGGGCTATCACGGCACGGGTCTTCAGGAGCTGGTGCGGAACGTCGGCGTGCCGAAGGGCTCGTTTTACAATTACTTCCCGAGCAAGGAGGCGTTCAGCGCGGAGGTGGTCAAGCACTACATCGAGCCGTTCATCAGGCAGCTCGACGGTCATTTGCAGCGCCCGGACGTGAGCGCCGAAACGGCGTTGAAGGCCTATTTCAACGAACTCATCGAGGAAACCGAGCAACGCGACTTCAAGGGGGGCTGTCTGCTCGGCAATCTGATCGGCGAAATCGGCGACACGAGCGATCTTTGCCAGCTTTCCCTGCGCGAAGCCGTGCGCCGGTATCGCGACAAGCTGGAGGAAGCTCTGGCGCGCGCACAGCAGGAGGGCAGTTTCCGCAAAGACCTGGACGCGAAAGACATGGCTGATTTTCTCGTCAATGTCTGGCAGGGCGCGCTGTTGCGCATGAAAATCGAACGATCCGTGCGCCCGCTTGCGCAGTTTTGCGAGATGCTGCTCGACGGATATTTCAAGGCGTGAGTTTATTTGGCTGTTTTCAAGACGACCGGTCATATTGTGGCGTCCACAAACGAACGAGGGAGAAAATGCCGAAATACCTCATCGAACGCGAAATACCCGGCGCGGGCCAATTGTCCGCTTCGGACTTGCGGGCGATGTCGCAACGCTCCTGCGAGGTCATCGGAAATCTTGGACGTGACCTATATTGGGTCGAGAGCTTCGTCACCGAGGACAAGGTCTATTGCATCTACATCGCCCCGGACGCGGAACTCATCCGAAAGCACGCGGAGCAGGGCGGTTTTCCGGCCAATCGGATCAGCGAGATCAAGGGCATCATCGACCCCGCGACCGCCTGATCAAAGAAAATAGGGGAGAGACATGCGAAATATGAACTCGAATAGTGGATCGAAAGCGCGCTTTGCGCTCGGCCTATGCCTTCTCGCGGGCGCTTCTTCCTGCGCCTCCCTGGCGCCCGCGCGGGCCGACGAGACCTGCAACTCGCCCTTCATGACCGGACTGATCAAAGGGCAGGAGCAATATCTTCATGTCTGGACGCTTGGCGAAAAAGGCGTCGGTGACGAGTCCGACAAGTTGGTGACGATCGACGTCATTCCGGGCTCGCCGACCTATGGAAAAATGATTCACACACTGTCCGTCGGTGGACGCGGCGAGGCGCATCATATGGGCTTCACCGATGATCGCAAATATCTTTGGGCCGGCCGCCTCGACGACAACAAGATTTTCATCTTCGACGTCGGCTCCGACCCGTCGACGCCCAAGCTCGTCAAAACCATCGACGATTTAGCGGAAAGCACGGGCTTCGTCGGGCCGCACACGTTCTACGCCTTGCCGGGTCGCGTGCTCGTGCAGGCGCTGTCGAACAAGCTGGATCATGGCGGCATGACAGGCTTGATCACATACAACAACGCCGGCGATCTCGTCGCCGCCACGCCGATGCCGCTCGATAACGGCGGCGATGGCTATGGCTACGACATCGCGATCAACCCTGGACGGAACCGGATGCTCACATCGAGCTTCACCGGCTGGACCAATTACATGATGGATATGTCGCAACTCATCCAAGACAGCTCGGCGATGAAGAATTTCGGCAACACGATGGTCATGTGGGACCTGAAGGCGATGAAGCCGGAAAAGGTGTTTTCCGTTCCCGGCGCGCCCTTGGAAATCCGTTGGGCGCTAAAGCCCGGCGCCGATTGGGCGATCACCGCCGGCGCGCTTACGTCGAAGCTCTATCTGGTGAAGGAGGACGACAAGCATCAGTGGCAGGCGAAGGCGGTGGCCGATATCGGCGATCCGTCGAAGATTCCGCTGCCCGTCGACATTTCGATCTCCTCGGACGCGTCGTCCCTGTGGGTCAACACCTTCATGGATGGAACGGCGCGGCTGTTCGATTTGACGAATCCCGAAGCGCCCAAGCAGGTCTATTCGAAGAAAATCGGCGCGCAGGTCAATATGGTCTCGCAAAGCTGGGACGGGAAACGAGTCTATTTCACCTCCTCGCTGCTCGCCAACTGGGACAAGAAAGGCGTCGACAACGAACAGTTCTTGAAAGGCTATTCATGGGACGGCAAGGAGTTGAAGGAGGATTTCGTCGTCGACTTCCATAAGGAAGGGCTCGGACGCGCGCATCACATGAAATTCACCGCCCGCTCGCAAAAAGCGGAGTCGAATTGACCGCGCGACGCATGAAAACGAAGGGCGCGTTCGCGCCTTTCGCCGCTTTCTCCCTCGCGCTGACGCTCGCCAGCGCGCCGGTTTGGGGCGCGCAAACGGCGACTCCGACGGTCTCGAACCTGCCGGCGCCCGGAACATACGCGCTCCAACGCATCCAACGCGTTCCCGATGCGCAATTGTTGGACGCGGACGATAGGCCGACGGCGCTCGCCGTCGCCACGCGCGGCGCGATAACCGCGCTCGCATTCTTCTATGGCCATTGCGTCGACCCCGCGGGCTGTCCCGTCGCGTGGTCGGCGTTCGAAGCATTGCAAAAGGAAGCGGCGAGCGATCCGCTTTTGCGTGACCGGCTGAGACTGGTTTTCGTCAGCCTCGATCCGGCGCATGACACGCCGACAGTGATGCGCTTGTTGCAAAAATCCGAGAACGCCGAGACGCTGCCGCCATGGCGATTTTTGACGAGCCGTTCGCAGAGCGATCTCGCGCCACTGCTGGCGAGCATGGGCCAGGACATCGGCTTCGAAACCGACGCAACCGGAAGACCCACGGGTGTCGTCAATCACATGCTGAAGGTGTTTCTGATCGACCCGGAAGGATGGGCGCGGGAAATCTATACGACCGCCTTCCTCAGTCCGGACAATTTGATAAACGACGCCCGCACGCTCGCCATGGCGCATCCCGAGGCGAGCAATCGAAACGAGGCTCGTTGACATGCGCGCGGCGGCGACGCGAGCGGCGACCGCCTTGGCGCTCGCCTCGGCGTTATCAGCGTTTGGAACGACGCTAGCGGGGGAGCAAGCAAAGTCGCCGCTCGGCTTGCCGCCGGTTCCGGCCGCCATCGCCGGATCGGCGCCGATGCAACGCCTCGGCGAGCGCCTCTTTTTCGACCGCGGACTTTCGGCCAACAACACGCTCTCTTGCGCCATGTGCCACATACCCACGCAGGGCTATGCATCCAACCAAAGCGCGCTCTCCATAGGCATGGAGGGCCATTCGCTACGACGCAACGCGCCGACGCTCTACAATGTCGTGTTCAAGAAATTCCTCTTTCACGATGGTCGCGAGACGGACGTCGCGGCGCAAGTGTGGGGGCCATTGCTTAGCCCCGACGAAATGGGCAATCGCGCGATCGGGCCACTGCTCGATCGCTTGCGCGCCGACGCCGTTTACGGACCGGCCTTCTCCGCCGCCTTCCCCGGCGAAGGCGTCTCGATGACGACGCTCGGCCGCGCCATCGCCGCGTACGAAGCGACGCTGCTCAAGGGCGACAGTCGATTCGACCGCGCGCTGTTCGCGGGCGAGAAAAACGCGCTCACGCCGCTCGAATGGCGCGGTTATGATGTTTTCGTCCACAAGGGAGGCTGCGTTTCCTGCCACGTGATCGGCGAGGACGCCGCGTTGTTCACCGATCAGGCCTGGCACAACACCGGCGTCGCTTTCGCGGCTCGAGCCTTCGCGACGACGCGGATCGAATTGGCGCCCGGCGTCTTTCAAAATGTTCGACTGTCCGATGTCGGCCTGTCCGCGCCTACGGTCAAAAACGATCTCGGACGCTTCGAAATCAGCGGCAAGCCGGAAGATCGCTGGGCCTATACGACGCCGACGCTGCGGGGCTTGAAAGAAACTTGGCCCTACATGCATGACGGCAGCCTCAAGACTCTGGAAGAAGTCGTCGATTTCTACGATCGCGGCGGCGGCCCAAACCCGGCGCTCGATTCGAAAATCAAGCCGCTCGGACTCAGCGCCGACGAGCGACGAGCGCTCATGGCTTTCCTTTCGACGTTATAAGCCTTGGCCCGGTCACGACAGCGTGGCTTTGCTGGGCGTGAAGAAAGGCGGAAAACCTCGATCGCGGGCGCCCTCAATCATTCTCGAACGGTCCGTTACATTTTTGTCATCCGCATTGACGATATCGGCCGCTCCGCCAAGTAATCACCGAGGCGGCGAAAGAACTGCGAATGAAGGGGATTCGGCGCGGTTTCGGGCAAATGATGGTTCAGCGAAGGGGGGGCGCGGGAGTAGGGCGTCATGACTCGCAAATGGGCGAAAGTCATCGCGGCGGCGATCGCTTTCGGATTCGTGCTCGAAACCTCTTTCTCACCGGGAGTCGCGCCGGGGATCATGAGTGAAGCCTCGGCCTTTGGGCGCGGCGGCGGGGGATTCCACGGCGGCGGCGGGGGCGGTTTTCACGGTGGCGGCGGGGGCGGCTTTCACGGCCTTGGCGGTGGTTTTCACGGCTTTGGCGGGGGCGGCTTTCATGGCTTTGGCGGCGGCTTTCACGGTTTCCATGGTTTTGGCGGCTTTCACGGTTTTCGCGGCTTTGGACATTTCGGGGGCTTCCACGGCGGCCATTTCGGCCACTACGGCCACTACGGCCACTACGGTCACGTCGGTCGACATTTCGCCAGGCATTATGGCGGAGGGCGTCATGCGGCCAGGCATTTCGGCGGGCGCCATTTCGCCGGGGGTCACTTCCACGGACATGGGTTCCACGGACATGGGTTCGCCCACGCCGGAGGCCACTATGCGGCTCTGGCGCATAATGCGCTGGGCGGTCGGGGCGGTTCGCATATGCATGGCGGGCGCGGCTTCGAGAATCGCGGCTTCAACGGCAACGCCTTCGGCTCGGCAGAGGCGTGGAACGATTGGGATGGCAATTATTGGGGCGGAGGTTGGTACGATTGGGGCGACGGGTGGGGCTATTGGGCCTATGGCGTCTATTGGCCGTTCCTTTATGGCGATGCGCTGACCTATGCGCTTTGGCCTTATGACTATTACGATCCGTTCTTCGCGTACGGTTATGACGCGCTGCTCGCCAGCGTGTTCTGGCCGGGCCCGATGAGCGCGCCCTACATTGGGGGAGACTCAAATTTCTGGGACGTTTATGGCGAGGCTCCCGGCGCCGATGAGCGCGGCTTTGTCTCCCGTTACCGCGGAGGTCACCACCGCCATCACCGCCATCATCGCGTCCACGCACGTTACGCCTCCCACGACGCATCGCGCTCGGTTACGCCGGCGACGACGGTCGAGGCGGCTTGCGGCGGAATGGCCCCCGGCGTCGCCAGTTTGCCAATCGACCAGATCGAGAAGGCGACGCGCCCCAGCGACGCGCAGATCGCGCCGTTGAACGACTTGAGATCGGCGCTGGCGCAGGCCGACAACGTGCTGCGGGCTTCCTGCGTGACGGAGATTCCGCTTACGCCGGTCGGGCGCCTTGACGCGATGACGAAGCGAATCGAGGCGATGAAGAAAGCCGTGCGGATGGTGCGGGATCCGCTCGCGAAGTTTTACGACGCGCTCGATCCGCGACAGAAGGAGCGCTTCGCCGCCATCGGCGCCTCGCGGCGCGCCGCGGCCGGCCAAGCCAACTCGACGAACGCACTCAATGGTCTGTGCGGTCGCCAAACGGAGAACTTCGCGACGCCGCCGGCGCAGCGCATCGAGGAGACGATCAAACCGACCGAACAGCAAAAGAGCGCCTTCGACGAGTTGAAAAAAGTCTCGACCACGGCCGCCAAGGACCTGGAAGCTTCCTGCCCAGCCGAGACGGCCAAGACCGTGACGGAGCGGTTTGACATGGTTGCGAAGCGGCTTGACGCGCTGACCAATGCGTTGGCCACGGTGAAACCCGCGCTCTCGGACTTCTACAATTCGTTGAGCGACGAGCAAAAGGCGCGGTTCAACGTGATCGGAGGCGACGCGTCCAAGACCCATACGTAAATTTCGCCGGGAAGAAGGGAATCGTTCCGGCTGAGCCCTAAATGATCGTGCACAATGGCTTCGAACCTTACCCGAAAGCTGATCGAAAGCCATCGCATGAGCGGCGGAGGCGAAGTTGGCGCGCCGCTCGCGCTGCGGATCGATCAAACCCTCACACAGGATGCGACCGGCACTCTCGCCATGCTATCGCTCGAGGCGATGAAGCTGGATCGTGTCAAAACCGAGGTCAGCGTTCAATACGTCGACCACAACCTGTTGCAGATCGATAATCTGAACGCGGAGGACCACCTCTTCCTCGAAAGCGCCTGTCGAAGATACGGGATATGGTATTCGCGGCCGGGCAACGGCATCAGTCACGTCGTTCACATGGAACGCTTCGGGCGCCCCGGCAAATCGCTGCTTGGGTCCGACAGTCACACGCCCGCCGCCGGTTCTCTGGGCATGTTGGCGATCGGCGCCGGCGGGCTCGATGTCGCTCTCGCGATGGCCGGCGATCCCTATTCGACGACAATGCCTGCGGTGTTCGGAGTGGAATTGACTGGCGCGCCGCCGGACTGGGTTAGCGCCAAGGACGTGATTCTCGAAATGTTGCGCCGCTACGGCGTCTCCGGCGGAGTCGGCAAGATTATCGAATACCATGGCGCGGGATTGCTTCGCCTAACGGCGATGGACAGGCATGTGATCGCCAATATGGGCGCGGAGCTTGGCGCGACCACTTCGGTTTTTCCGTCCGACGAAATGACGCGGGCGTTTCTGGAATCGCAGGGAAGGGGGCAAGACTGGCGCGAACTGAAGGCGGACCCGGGCTGCGACTACGACCAGCATGATCACATCGATCTTTCCAAACTCGAACCGCTTATCGCCAAGCCGTCAAGTCCAGGCAAGGTCGTCGCCGTCCGAGAAGTCCAGGGCGCGGAAATCGCCCAGTCTTACATTGGCTCCTCCGCCAATCCGGGATGGCGGGACTTCGCCGTGGTCGCGGAAATCGTCCGGGGTCGAACGGTCCCGCCCGGCGTCTCCCTCGATGTAAATCCGACGTCGCGGCAAGTGCTGGAGATGCTGATTGCTGATGGCCGGCTTGCCGCCCTCGTCGCGGCGGGCGCGCGGATTCATCAAACGGGATGCAATGGCTGCATTGGCATGGGGCAGGCTCCGGCGATCGGGCGGAATTCGCTTCGCACCACGCCGCGCAACTTCCCGGGACGCTCGGGAACCGAAGAAGACTCGGTCTTTCTATGCTCGCCCGAAACCGCCGCGGCGTCCGCTCTGTTCGGCAAGATCACGGACCCGAGGAGGCTGGACGTCCCATATCCGAAACTCTCACAACCGGCGATCCCACCGATGTCGGCCTCGCTGTTCGTGCCGCCGCTTCCGATCGAACAGGCGCGAGAGGTCGCGCTGGTGAAGGGATCGAACATCAAGTCGCTGCCTGAATTCGACGCGCTTCCGGACGGCCTGGATCTTCCTATTCTGCTCAAGATGCCAGATGATGTCTCGACTGACGAGATCATGCCGGCGGGAGCGAGGGTGCTGCCTTATCGCTCCAACCTTCAGAAGATCGCCGAATTTTCATTCGAGCGCATCGATCCGACCTATGTCGCCCGCGCTCGCGCGATTGCTCGGCGGGCAGGGCATGCGGTGATCGCCGGCAGGAACTATGGCCAGGGCTCCTCGCGCGAGCATGCCGCCGCCGCGCCGCGCTATCTCGGTCTAAGAATGGTGGTCGCGAAAAGCTTCGCCCGCATCCATCGGCAAAACCTCATCAACTACGGAATTCTGCCGCTGCTGTTCGTCGATCCGACGGACTATGATCGGCTGGAAATGAACGATACGCTTCGGGTCCGGGATTTGCGCCAAAAGCTCGAAAGCGGCGGGAGAATCCTGTTGGAATCCTCGAACGCCGCGGTGGAAACGCGGCACGGTCTAACATCCGACCAGATCGAGATCATCCTTGATGGTGGCGTGGTGAACCACCGTCAAAAAAGCGTCGCGACGGCGATTTGAAATTTAAGCGGCGTTCCCGAAATACATCCCTGCGGCGTCGCCGCGTGGTTCACAATCTCAACCGGACGACCGCCGCATCCGAGCTGCTCCGTTGCTCGTCGCGGCGGTCATCTTGTCGTCGGAATTACGCTGCTATCGCATCCAGCTTCGGCGTCGACCCCCGCTTCGATGTGCTCGACGATGAGGCATCCGACGATTGCGCGTTCAACCCAGCTTTGGAGGAGCTAAAGGCCTCCTTGGCCAAATCAGCGTATATGTTGCTGATCTTGGTCGCGCCGGCGATGAAATCGTCATAGGCCGTCTTGCCGAAATCGGATTGAAGTTGGACAATTTCGTCCGGCTTGCGGGCGTGCAGAAGGCTTTCCCAGAGCGCGAAGCCGTTCTCGACGCTCTTCTTCGAATAGCCCGTCGCCTCCGTGGTGATGGCCAACAGGCCTTTGGCCGTCGAGGTCGCCGCCGCCGTGAACACGTCGACCTGACTCAGGCCGAGCGTCATTATTTCTTCGGAGTTGATGAACATGAAACCTCCTCCCGGGTCCGGGCGCTCAGACTGCAATCAGTTGTAAGATTGCTGAACGGCGCGTGCGCGCCCTGCTACATGATTTCCGCGGGGCTCGGCTCGGTCGCCCGGATCTCGACTTAACCGATGGTACCGTTCATGCGGAAGCACGTAGCAGGGCGCGGGGGATTGAGCCCGGGGAGCGCGGTAGGGTCAATTCCGTACTTTCCCTTAGCTGCTTCATCGCAATGATCGTAAAAGAAGCGCGAAGGGGTTTTTTCCATTTTTTAGCTATGCGAGGGAGCGAGCCGAGTCCGCGACGTTCTTCCTCGGTGACGGAGATAGAATAACGTCGGACAAGTGACCACGCCCTTTGAAATCCACCTCGGCCAACTCCAACCGTTCCGAAAGGGTGAATATGCTCGGACAACAAACCACGAATATGTCGGGCCGAGGGGCGGTCGCCTCGGTGCGCGGCAGTGTCGTGGACGTGCGCTTCGACAAGGATTTGCCGCCCATCCATTCGATTCTGCGGGCGGGAAGCGAAGGGCGCATCGTCATCGAAGTGCTCGCCCAACTGGATGCGCGCCATGTGCGCGGGATCGCGTTGACGCCCACGCAAGGTCTCGCGCGCGGCATGGCGGTGGAAGACGCCGGAGGGCCGCTAAAGGCGCCAGTGGGCAAGGAAATTCTCTCGCGCATGTTTGATGTGTTTGGCAATGTCATCGACCGGCAAGCCGCGTTGTCCGATGTCGAGTGGCGTTCCGTGCATCAGGCTCCGCCGTCGCTGGCGCGGCGCTCCACCAAATCCGAAGTTTTTGAAACCGGCATCAAGGTCATCGACGTGCTCGTGCCCTTGGAGCGAGGCGGCAAGGCGGGCCTATTCGGCGGGGCGGGCGTGGGCAAAACCGTGCTGCTCACCGAAATGATTCACAATCTCGTCAAACAACAGGAAGGCGTGAGTATTTTTTGCGGCATTGGAGAACGCTGTCGCGAGGGAGAGGAACTTTACCGCGACATGAAGGCGGCCGATGTTCTGGCGAATATGGTGATGGTGTTTGGCCAAATGAACGAACCTCCAGGCGCCCGCTTTCGGGTCGCCCACGCCGCGCTGACAATGGCCGAATATTTCCGCGACGACGAGCGTCGCGATGTGCTGCTGCTCATCGACAATATTTTTCGCTTCATTCAGGCAGGCATGGAAGTATCTGGACTGATGGGGCAGATGCCGTCGCGGTTAGGCTATCAGCCGACCATGGGCACGGAATTGTCGCAAGTGGAAGAGCGCATCGCCAACACTGACACCGGCGCCATCACTTCGATCCAGGCGGTCTATGTGCCGGCGGACGATTTCACCGATCCCGCGGCCGTGCATACCTTCTCGCATCTCTCCGCTTCCATCGTGCTCTCGCGCACGCGGGCGAGCGAAGGGCTTTTCCCCGCTATCGATCCCCTTCAATCCAGTTCGAAAATGGCGACGCCGGGCATCGTAGGCGCGCGGCATTACGCGCTGGCGCAGGAAATCCGGAGCACCCTCGCGCAATACGCCCAGCTCAGGGACATCATCGCCATGCTCGGCCTGGAGCAGCTTTCGCGGGAGGACCGCAATGTGGTCGCTCGCGCCCGGCGGCTGGAGCGCTTCCTGACTCAGCCGTTTTTCACGACAACGCAGTTCACCGGACTGGAAGGCCGATTCGTTTCTCTGGAGGACGCGCTGAACGGCTGCGAGCGTATCCTGCGTGACGAATTCAAGGACTACCCGGAGAACGCGCTTTATATGATCGGGGCGATTGACGAAGCGAAGGCGAAGGCCAATCCTGGCGAGAGCGCGGGTCAGACCGAAGCCGCGCCCAACCCCGAGTCCGGGATCAAAGCGGAGAGGGCGGGTTGAAGATGGCGCAAAGGTATATGAAACTGACGGTTCTCTTGCCTTTCCAGATTTTCGTCGAGGAAAACGACGTGGCGCGCATCGTCGCCGAGACTCCCGACGGTTCGTTCGGACTCTTGCCGCGCCGGCTCGATTGCGTGGCGGCGCTGGCGCCGGGAATTTTGATCTACGAGACCGAAACCGGCGGCGAAAAGTGCCTCGCGGTTGACGAGGGGGTGTTGATCAAGGCCGGGCAGGACGTGCTCGTTTCCGTGCGCAACGCCATTCCCGGTACGGACCTTGGCCAATTGCGGGCGGCGGTGGAGCGGGAGTTCCTATCCTTGGACGAGCAGGAGCGAAGCGTGCGTTTGGCGCTGGCGAAAATGGAAGGCGAGATCATTCATCGCATGGCGACGTTCCGCTATGGCCGATGATCCCCAGGACAAGCCCTCGAGGCCGCAACCGACCCTCGGGGAAGAGGTCGGCGCCAAGGCGACGCGAAAGCTCAAGGCGCGACGCAACGCCACGCATGGGGTCTGGTATGGCTTGGGAATGATGGGCCTGATCGGCTGGTCGGTGGCGACGCCGACGGTGCTCGGCGCCGCGCTGGGTCTTTGGTTGGACAAGCGATATCCCGGACCCCACTCGTGGACGCTGACGCTCTTGATCATCGGCCTGATCATCGGCTGTCTGACCGCGTGGCGTTGGGTGGCCGACGAGGACCGGCAAATGCGCGACGAACGGGAGGATGGCGATGCGTGAGCTGTTGCTTCTCGCCGCGGCGTCGGCGGCGGGCCTGTTGCTGGGCGCGATTTTCTTTGGCGGCCTGTGGTTCACGGTTCGCAAAGGCGTTTCGTCGCAACGGCCCGCGCTTTGGTTTCTTTTCAGCCTGCTGCTGCGGATGAGCGTCGCTTTGGCGGGGTTTAACCTTGTTTCCGGCGGTCGCTGGGACCGCCTGCTGGCGTGTCTGCTCGGATTTGTCGTAGCGCGCCTTGTCGTCACGCGACTGAGTAAACCACCCCTCGCCAAGGAGGAGGCCCGTTATGCGCCTTAGTCCGGATGAGATGATTTTCTGGCGGGATGGATTTTTCAAACTCAACGCCACTATCGTCTACACTTGGGCGTTGATGCTGGCGTTGACGGTCGGCTCGATGCTCGTCACGCGCAATCTTTCCCTCGGCCTGACGCGTTCGCGCTGGCAGAACCTGCTGGAGATCATCGTCACCGGCATCGCTAAACAGATCGAGGACGTCGGCCTCCGCCACCCCAAGAAATACCTTGGCTTTCTTGGGACGCTGTTTCTATTCGTCGCCAGCGCCAATCTTTGCACGATCATTCCCGGCTATGATCCGCCGACTGGATCGCTTTCGACCACGGCGGCGCTGGCGCTATGCGTTTTCGTGGCGGTGCCGCTGTTCGGTATCGAGGAACAAGGGCTTGGGGAATATCTCAAGACTTACACGGAGCCGACAATCATCATGCTGCCGTTCAACATCATTAGCGAACTTTCGTGCACGCTCGCCCTGGCGGTGCGCCTGTTCGGCAACATGATGAGCGGGGCAATGATTCTCGCCATTTTGCTGACCATCACGCCCTTCATTTTCCCGATCGTGATGAGCGCGCTCGGTCTGCTGACCGGAATGGTGCAAGCCTATATCTTCACGATCCTGGCCGCCGTCTATATCGCGGCCGCCACGCGCGGGCGCGAGCCGCGAGGCGAAGCAGACACGACAATCGACGCGTGAATCACGACAACAAGAGGCGCCATCATGGATAATGCGACGCTCATCGCCATTGCTTCAATTGTCACCGCCGGCCTGACGATCGCGTTGGGTAGTATCGGACCCGCGCTGGGGGAAGGTCGCGCCGTCGCGACGGCGTTGAGTTCGCTCGCGCAGCAGCCCGACGCCGCCACGACGATCACGCGCACCCTGTTCGTTGGACTGGCGATGATCGAGTCCATCGCGATCTACTGCTTCGTGGTCTCGATGATTCTTATTTTCGCCAATCCGTTCTGGACTCACTTCGTCGCCGAAGCAGCCGGAAAATAGCCCATGCTCATCGATTGGTTCACCGTCGTCGCGCAGGCTGTCAACTTCATCATCCTGGTGTGGTTGCTGAAGCGTTTTCTTTACAAGCCGATCCTCGACGCCATCGACGCGCGCGAAAAGCGGATCGAGGTGGAACTCGCGGACGCCGACGCCAAGAAAGCCGAAGCACTAGGGGAGCGCGACGCGTTTCTACGCAAGAACGAGGCGTTCGACGGGCAGCGCGCCGCGCTTTTGAGCGTGGCGGAAGCGGAGGCGAACACCGAACGTCGGCGGCTTCTGGACGAGGCCCGGCGGGCGGCCGACGCCTTGAGCGCCAAGCGCCGGCAAGCTCTGCGAAGCGACGCGCGCGATTTGAGTCGGGCGATCGGCGAGCGAACGCAAAACGAGGTGTTCGCCATTTCGCGAAAGGCGCTGATGGATCTCGCGACGACGACCCTTGAAGCGCGCGTGTGCGACGTGTTCGTTCACCGGTTGCGGGAAATGGAAGGTCCGGCCAAGGCTGGCCTCGCCGAATCCCTGAAGACGGCATCCGAGCCCGCCGTTGTTCGCAGCGCGTTCGCCCTGCCAGCGGAGCAACGCGCCGCGATACAAAAGGCGCTGGACGAAATTATCGGGGCCGAAGTCCATCTCCGCTTCGAGATCGCGCCGGAACTGGTCGCGGGGATCGAACTCGTCGGGAACGGACAGAAGATCGGCTGGAGCATCTCGGACTATCTCGCGTCGCTGCAAGAGCGCGTCGCCGAGCTTCTCAACGAGAAAGCCCAGCCTGAAGCAGGGAGCCCGTGAACATGGACCCCGACGAGGGCCTCCAAACGACTTTCGACACTGTGTTCGCGGGAATAAGCCAGGCGCGGGAATCATTCGAGCCGCGTCTGCGGCCGCGCGAAGTCGGCGTGATCACCAGCATCGCCACTGGCGTCGCCAAGGTTTCCGGCCTCCCGGGCGTGGGCTTCGAGGAGTTGGTGACCTTTCCCGGAGACATACTGGGCATCGCGTTCAACGTGGACGAGGACGATCTCGGCGTCGTGCTGCTCGGCGATTACGTGCGTTTGCGCGCCGGCGATCAAGTCGAGCGCACGGGCCGGGTGATGGACGTGGCGGTGGGCGACGGCGTGCTGGGCCGCGTCATCGACCCGCTCGGCCGGCCGCTCGACGGCGGCGAGCCGCTCGCCGCGCGTGGGCGCCTGCCCATTGAACGTCCCGCCGTCGCGATCATGGACCGGGCGCCGGTGACCGAACCGCTCCAGACCGGCATAAAAGTCATCGATGCGCTGATCCCTATCGGACGCGGCCAGCGCGAACTGATTCTGGGCGACCGCCAGACCGGCAAAACCGCCATAGCGCTTGGCGCCATTCTCAACCAGCGCGGCCAGAACGTCGTGTGCGTCTATTGCGCCATCGGCCAGCGCGCGTCGGCCGTCGCGAAGGCCGTGGCCGTTTTGCGCGAAAACGGCGCGATGGATTACACCGTCGTTGTCGTGACGGAAGGCGACGATCCGCCCGGTCTCGCCTATATCGCTCCTTACGCCGCGACCAGCATCGCCGAGCGCTTCATGGAAGCGGGTCGCGACGTGCTGATCGTCTATGACGATCTCACACAGCATGCTCAAGCTTATCGCGAACTTTCCTTGCTGCTGCGCCGGCCGCCGGGACGCGAGGCGTTTCCCGGCGATATCTTCTACGTCCACTCGCGTCTGCTCGAACGCGCGACGAGGCTGCGCGCGGAACTTGGCGGCGGTTCGCTAACCGCTCTGCCGATCGTCGAGACCGAAGCGCAGAATATCTCCGCCTATATTCCGACCAACCTCATTTCCATCACGGATGGCCAAATCTATCTTTCGCCGTCGCTGTTCGAATTGGGCGTGCTGCCGGCGGTCGATGTCGGCAAATCCGTTTCGCGCGTTGGCGGCAAGGCGCAGCGGGCGGCCTATCGCGCGGTGGCGGGCGACCTAAAGCTCGCTTACGCGCAGTTCGAGGAGCTTGAAACCTTCGCCCGTTTCGGCGCCCGCCTGGACGATGACACGCGCAAGACTATCGAACATGGGCGACGCATTCGCGCCTGTCTGAACCAGGCGGAATTCGCCCCGGTTTCCGTGCCCGGACAAATCGCCGTTCTAATGGCGCTGACCACGGGCCTGTTCGATTCCACGCCGATCGAGCGGATGGCCGACGCCGAACGCGCCGTTACCGCGGCCGCGGAAAAGATACCGGCGGAAGTCCGCGCGCGTTTCGACACGGCCGATAAATTGACCGAGCAAGATCGGGCCACGATCCTGCAAATCGCCGGTGAGACGTTGACGCCGTTTCAGTCCACTCCCGAGGTCAAAGCCGACGCGGGAATTATCTCCAAAACCGAAACTAAAGCTGGGCCGAGCCCCGTGAACGGGCGCGGGCCGGAACGTCCGGCGGAGATCAAGCCAAAGCCGCGTCGCGCCGAAGCGGCGAGCGAGACGGCGAATCGCGAGGCCGACTGGCGGACGTCCGGCCTTTGGCGAACGGGGGTGGCGGTTCTCGTCATTTTGGCTGGCGCGGGCGGCTGGTTCGTCCTGTCGCGCGTTGAACGGAGTCGCGAGCCCGCCGCTCGCACGCTGAGCGTGACCGGCGTCTTGGGCGCCACGGCGACGACGCCACTCCGGGCAGGCGTTTCGGGCGTCGTCTCGGAGGTCCATTGCGCCATCGACACGCAAGTCAAATCGGGCCAAATTTGCGCGAAAATCGACTCGCGCCCCTATCAGGCGGCGTTGGATCGGGATGAGACCGAACTGAAAGCGGCCGAAGCGCAGTTGCAAAGGGATGACGCCGATTTGGCTCGCGCCAAGGCGAGTTTGGAGCGTCATCCGGCCGTGGCGAAGAATCGATCCAAAGAGGCGGACGCGCCCCGACGGACATATGAGCGGGCCGAAGCGCGAAGGAAGCGCGACGAGGAGACATCCGTTCAGCGCCAGGCGGCGCTGAACACGTCGCGGATCAACCTCGCCGAAACGAATATTATTTCGCCGATCGATGGCGTGGTGGTCGCGCGGAATATCGAAGCAGGCCAGACGGTCGCGGCGGACACGACGCCGCTCTTTCTCGTCGCGGCGGATCTCAAGGTCTTGCGCGTCAGCGCCAATGTCGGCGAGAAAGACATCGGCGACATCAAGCCCGGCGACAAGGTTTCCTTCGAGATCGAGGCCTTTCCGAACCGCGCCTTCACCGGCGAGGTGACGCGAATAGACCGTTCGCCAGAGGCGAGCCAAAACGCCGCGAGCCATAGCGTCGTCATCAGCGCGCCCAACGCCGATTTGTCGCTCAAGCCAGGCATGCGCGCGACGATCCGGATCGCGATCAACAAGCCCGATCAGGCGCCCAGTGGAGCAACGCCGTGAGCGAAACCGCGGCGGGCCTGCAACGCAAGATCAGAAGCGCCGGCGATCTTCAATCGGTCGTGCGCACGATGAAAGCTTTGGCCGCCTCGAATATCGGTCAATACGAAAAAGCGGTGCGCGCGTTAGGCGACTATCATCGCGCCGTGGAGATGGGGCTGAGCATTTGTTTCCGGGGTGCGTCCAACGCGCTCATGACGGAACGAGGCGGACGCGCCGGAGGAGTCGTTGGCGTCGTGGTGTTCGGCTCGGATCAGGGCCTGGTGGGGCGATTTAACGATGTCATCACCGATTACGCGGCGAGCGCTCTCGCGAAACTGCCGGGCGCGCCCCAGGTCTGGGCCGTCGGCGAGCGCGCTCATGCGCGTCTTGAGGATGCGGGCCTGAAGCCGGTGGGTCTTTACGCGGTGCCGAATTCCATCAAGGCCATCACCCCGCTCGTCGGGCGGATTCTGATGGAGAGCGAGGCGCGCGACAGCCATGGCGCGGTCACGGAACTTTACATCTTCCACAACCGCCCGACGTCCGGGGCAGGTTATGAGCCCGCGGGCGAACGATTGCTGCCGTTGGACGAAAGCTGGCGGCGCGAACTCGCCGGACTTGCGTGGCCTACCGGAAACCTGCCCGAAGTCATGGGCGTCGGCGCCACGACCTTGCGCGGGCTTATCCGCGAATATCTCTTCGTTTCACTGTTCCGCGCCTGCGCCGAATCCCTTGCCAGCGAAAACGCAAGCCGATTGGCGGCGATGCAGCGCGCCGATAAAAACATCGACGAATTGCTGGAGACGTTCAAAGGCGCATTCCATCGTTTGCGCCAGAGCGGGATCGACGAGGAGCTTTTCGATGTCATCTCCGGCTTTGAGGCTTTGAGCACGGAAAAGCGATGATAAGCGTCGCCGCGCGCCGTCGTCAGGGAGTGGAGACGACGGCGCCAGTGGCGGGGTCGAGAAACAAATCGTGAGCCTTGTCGTTCTCGCGCCTGTCGAAATCGAACATATTGGTCAGCGATCCCGCGATCGCGTCGAACGAGCCCCCGGGTTGGATGCGCTGGCCGGCGAGCCAATTGTCCTCGATGAACCGCAGCACCGAACTTTGGTCGGAGAGCGTGTGGTCGACAAAATTGACTTTGGCGAAGCGGGAAATCACGAGCAGCGGCATGCGCGTTCCATATCCGCAGCGGCCTTGCGCCGGCCGGCCGAAAGCGCCGTCGAGCGGCGCAGTCGGGGAGGGGCGTCCCTGTTGTAGGCCATGCTGGCAAACGCCGGGGCCGTTCAGGCCGTCGGCGGCGGTGAACGACGGATTGACGATGGGCGGCATTTGGTGGTCGTACCAGCCGTCGGAATCGTCATAGGCGATGATTACCGCCGTGTTCGCCCATTCGGCGCGCTTTTGCAGCGCATTGACGACGCTCACGATGAAAGTCTGCTCGTCAATGGGATTGGAATAGCCGGGATGTCCATCCTGAAAGGCCGGTGCCTTGAGGAAGCTCACGGCCGGCAGGTTTCCCGCGTCGAGCGCTTCGAAAAAGTCATGGATGTCATAGGCGTGGTTCGCCGGATCCACCTCCCCGGTGAGCGGATCGCGGCCATGGCCGATGGCCGTCACGGACTTTGGACGCGCATGGGCGGCGTTTCGCGTCGAGGCGTAATACTGAAACCATGCGTGATGCGGGATGTAATCGGGCATGACGATCTGGGACGCTCCCGGCGTCCGCGTCGCGCTCGACCGCCCGCAACCGCTTACGCCATTGGAACCCTTGATCGTCAGATCGAACCCGCCCATGAAGGAGCCCCAGGAGATATCCTTGGCGTTGAGCAGATCGCCGATGTTCGGGCCGTGCAGCGTCACTTGATCGCGCGTGGATTTGGAGCAGGCGTCGAGCAAGGGATCGACGTCGCCGATCACCGTATAATTGCCATTGCCGTCTTTCATTTCATTGCTTGGATGCAGAAGATTGCCCCGATCGTCGAAGACGTTTAGCGTCGCGTCAATCCCGTTGGTCTGTCCCGAGATCAGATTGATCGCCCCTGGCGTCGAGGGGCCGAAGGTGCTCGTCCAGCTATTGTCGTTCAGCGCGAAATGTTGCGCATAGTTCCACAGCGCCGTGACGGTATTGCCGTCGTAATAGCCCATGACGATGTTTTTTCCATAGCCCTTCGGCACGCCCCCGCGGCCGGTGGAACTCGGGAAGGAGTCCATTTTTCCGTTGTCGTACGCGATCTGTTCGGCCAGATCCTCGTGATCTTGATCCGACGTGCGCGCCTGCGCGGGCGAGAGGCGAAACGGGTTGGAAGCGTCGCTTTCGTTGATTGGCGCTCCGCTTCCAAGCGGCCCGTTGGGATTTCTGTTCATCAGGTCGACGCCTTCGAGCAGGACGAAGCCGTTGTTTACATCGAGCGGCGTGAGCAAATTATTGATGCTTTTTGAAGTCGTCGCCAACGCCACGAACGGAGTTTCTCCGGCATCGTTCAGCGCGTTCGGATAGGAGCCGAAATAATGATCGAAGGAAACATTTTCCTGGAAGATGACCACGAGATGCTTGATCGGCGTCGCGGTCCTGATGCGATCCTCGGCGACGCTGGCCGAGGAGATCGTCATCATGGCCGCGAGGCCGCATAAGAAGACCCGGTGTTTCATTGTTAGCTCCCCAGCGCGGCGGCAGGCGCACGGACGGAAATCGCATCGCGACCATGTAGGATGGACAGCGTAACCGCGACAGGCAACAATAATGTTACCGGCGGCCCGCGCGACGCTTCGCGATTGTCTCCTTCGAGATAAGCCGTCATCAATTTGTCAGAACGCTGTATCACTGCGGAGAGACGGTTTGAGGAATAGGGCGGGCGATGGCGACCGAGCAGCGACTGGGCGTTTGTTATTATCCGGAACATTGGCCTGAAAGCCGCTGGGCCGAGGACGCGCGCGGGATGGTCGAGATCGGCCTTCAATTGGTCCGCATGGGCGAATTCGCCTGGTCGCGACTGGAGCCCCGCGATGGGCGTTATGATTTCGAATGGCTGAGGCGCGCGATCGACACGTTCCACGGCGCCGGCCTCGACATCGTGCTGGGAACGCCGACCGCGACGCCGCCCAAATGGCTCGTCGACAAAATGCCTGATATGCTGGCGCTGGACGCCAGGGGCCAGCCCCGCAAATTCGGATCGCGCCGCCATTATTGCTTCAGTCACGCTGGTTATGCGCGAGAGTGCGACCGTATCGTCGCCGCTTTGGTGGAGGCGTTCGGGGAACATCCTGGGGTCAAGGCGTGGCAAACCGACAATGAATACGGCTGTCATGACACCGTCGAGAGCTATTCGAACGCGGCGCGCGAGGCGTTCTGGCGGTGGTGTCGCGACAAATACGCCGACATAGACAGGTTGAACCGGGCCTGGGGCAATGTCTTCTGGTCGATGGAATTGCGCGGCTTCGACGACATCGAGCTTCCCAACCTCACCGTGACCGAGGCGAATCCGTCGCATTTGATGGACTTTCAGCGCTTCTCGTCGGATCAAGTGGTCCTTTTCAACAGGCGCCAGGTCGAGATTATCCGGCGCCATTCGCCGGGCCGCGCGATTTTGCACAATTTCATGGGGGCCTTCACCGCCTTCGATCATTACGCGGTGGGACAAGACCTCGACGCCGCCGCGTGGGACAGCTATCCGCTCGGCTTCCTGGAGCGCGGCCCGCGCGACGAAGCGTTCAAGACGCGCTATATGCGCGTTGGCGATCCTGATTTTCAGGCGTTCCATCACGATCTCTATCGCGCTTGCGGGCGCGGCCGCTGGTGGGTGATGGAGCAACAGCCCGGCGCCGTGAATTGGGCGCCGTGGAATCCGGCGCCGGCGCGGGGCGCTGTGCGGCTTTGGACCTATGAGGCCTTCGCCGCCGGCGCGGAGGTCGTCAGCTATTTCCGTTGGCGACAGGCGCCCTTCGCGCAAGAGCAGATGCACGAGGCGCTATTGCTGCCAAACGCCGAGCCTAATGAAGCCTATCACATCGTCGCGGAGCTCTCTGGCGAACTCGCGGCGCTGGGCGCCGAAGCGCGGACGGCCCGATCGGCCGTCGCTCTGGTCTTCGACTATGAAAGCGCATGGGCCTGGAGCATAGAACCGCAAGGCCAGGATTTTTCCTATTTCGAACTGGTGTTCGCCTTTTATCGCGGTCTGCGCCGCCTTGGACTTTCGGTCGACATTATCCCTCCGACGCCTGACGCCGTCGCGGACCGGAAACTTGTCGTGGCGCCGGGGCTCTTCACCGCGCGCCCCGAATTGGCGCAAGCGCTCGCGCGGGGCGGCGCCGCAGTGCTGCTGGGGCCGCGAAGCGGCTCCAAGACGCCGGATTTTCATATTCCGGACGAGCTTCCGCCGGGAGCTTTTCGTTCGCTTGTCGACGTGAAGGTCCGCCGCGTCGAGAGTCTGCGCCCAGGCGTCACGGTTCCCGTCGAGGGCGCCGCGGGGCATTTGGAAGGATGGCGCGAGTTCCTGACGCTGGGGGAGGGCGGGGCGGCGCGGCTGTGTTCGACCGACGGCGAGACCATTCTCGCTCGCGGCGCGCGCGCCTTTTACCTCGCTGGGCGTCCGGACGATGTGTTGCTGGAGACCGTCTTGCGCGACGTTTTGGCTTGCGCTGGGTTGGCCACGCTCGATTTGCCGCGCGACATTCGCGTTCGCGACAATGGCGCCACGCGCTTTGTCTTCAATTATGGCGACACGGCCGTGGATATTTCCTCGATCATTGGCGACGCGCCGCTTTGTCTTGGAGAGACTTGCCTTCCGCCTCGTGGCGTCGCGGCCTTCACGGCAAGCCCCGCCTGACGCTTTTCGAAGGGAACGCAATTGCGCATCGCAAAGGAGCTCGTTTCGAAGTTCAAGACGCTTTTTGGCGCGGCGCCGCGCCTGTTTCGCGCGCCGGGACGCGTCAATCTGATTGGCGAACACACCGATTACAACGATGGCTTCGTCATGCCCGCCGCGATCGATCTGTCGACGATCGCCGCCATCGCGCCTCGAGGCGACAGAAAGCTTCGCGTCCACTCCATGGCCTTCGAGCAGACCATTGAATTCGATCTCGACGATCCTTCGCCCAGTCCGCGCGGCGACTGGAGCGACTATGTTCGCGGCGTGGCGCTTTCCATCGAGAGCGCCGGTCTCCGTCTGGGTGGGGCGGATCTCATGGTGCACGGCGACCTGCCGATGGGATCAGGTCTCTCCGCCTCCGCCGCGTTGGAAGTGGCGGCGGGCCTCGCGCTTTGCCGCGTCTCGGACGTGACGATCGACCTTACGGATCTCGCTCTTTATTGCCAGCGCGCGGAAAACGAATTCGTGGGCATGCGTTGCGGCGTCATGGATCAATTCATCTCGTGCCGCGCCGTCGCCGGCTGCGCGCTGTTGCTCGATTGCCGAAGTTTGGAGGCGCGACGCCTGCGGATAGACCCCCGCGCGCGGCTGGTGATTTGCAATACGATGGTCCATCACGAATTGGCGAGCAGCGCGTATAATGAGAGGCGCGAGGCGTGCGAGCGCGCGGTCGCGTTGCTGTCTGGACCGCTCGACGGCGCCCGGGCGTTGCGCGATGTGACGCAAGACCAGCTCAAGCATTTCGCCGCGCTGCTGCCCGATCCGATCTTGCGCCGCGCGCGCCATATCGTTAGTGAAAACGCGCGCGTGTTGCAGGCGGCGACGGCGCTCGCGGCCGGCGATCTCGCCGAATTCGGTTGGCTGATGAACGAGTCGCATCGCAGCCTTCGCGACGATTACCAAGTGAGTTGCCCCGAACTCGATCTGATGGTCGAACTGGCGCGTGGCGCGCCGGGCGTCTATGGCGCGCGCATGACCGGAGGCGGTTTTGGCGGCTGCACTGTCAATTTGGTGGAAGCGAACCGCGTCGAAAGTTTCAAGGAGATCGTCGGCGAAGCATACAAAGACGCGACCAAACTGACGCCGCGGATTTTTGTTTGCGCGCCTGGAGCTGGCGTCGGTGAGCTGGAATTTTGAGCGCGCGCGCCGCGACGTGGAAGGAGCCCGGCATTGCTATTTCTCCAAGACTCGCCTCACCGTCGGCTCAATCCGCTCACCGGGGAGTGGGTTCTGGTCTCGCCTCACCGCACGAAACGTCCCTGGCGGGGCGAGATGGAGAAGTCCGCCAATACAATAAGTCCCTCGTACGACCCCAATTGCTATTTGTGCCCCGGCTCCGCCCGCGCCAATGGACAGATCAATCCGCTCTATGACGGCGTCTTCGCTTTCGACAATGATTTCCCGGCGCTGAGACTCGACGCCGCGCGCGGCGAGATCGACGACGGACTCCTTGTCGCGCGCGGCGAAGCCGGCCTTTGCCGGGTGATCTGTTTCTCGCCCCGCCACGATCTGACGCTGTCGCGCATGGCGATCCCCGACATCGCCAGCGTCGTCGGCTGTTGGTGCGACGAGTATCGAACATTAGGCGCTCTGGGCGCCGTGAATTATGTGCAGATATTCGAGAACAGGGGCGCGGCGATGGGCGCGAGCAACCCCCATCCGCACTGCCAGATCTGGGCGAGCGAGAGCCTGCCCAACGAGGCCGAAAAGGAATCGCGCGCCCAGCGCGACTATATGGCGCGGCGCGGTTCGTGCCTGTTATGCGACTATCTCGCGCGAGAGGAGACTATCGGCGAACGCATCGTTTGCGAGAACGTCGCCTTCGTCGCTCTGGTTCCGTTTTGGGCGACATGGCCGTTCGAAACAATGGTGCTCGCCAAACGCCACATTGGTTCGTTGGACGATTTTCGTCCGGGCGATAACGCCCTGCTGGCGGACTTGCTGAGCCGGCTTACGCTGCGCTACGACAATCTGTTCGAGACGCCCTTTCCCTATACGATGGGCTTTCATCAGAGTCCGACCGACGGCGCGTCCGATCCTCATTGGCACTTCCATGGTCATTTCTATCCGCCGCTGCTGCGCTCGGCCACGGTGCGCAAATTCATGGTCGGTTTCGAAATGCTGGGATCGCCGCAGCGCGACATCACGCCCGAAAGCGCCGCCGATCGGTTGCGCGAATTGCCCGACGTTCACTATCTCGCTCGCTAATCGACGTTCGATCGAAACGGGCGCGCGGCGGCAGGTTAAATTTTTTCATGATCGAAAATCATTTGGAGATGAGCGTCGAACAAATCGCCGATGTCCAATGGATGAGAGCGGTCCAGAAGACCGTTTTGAATAATTCCAAACCAGATCGGCGCGATAAGCAACTGGGGATATTCGATTAGCTTGTCGTTCCTCAATTCACCCCGTTCTCGCGCGGCCAGCGCCAGCTCCTTAACCTGGTCAAGAAGCGGGTCGAACATCTCGCGGCGATAAATTTCGACAAGCGCGGGAAACCTGCCGCCCTCGGCTAGGACAAGCCGGGCGATCGCCGCGCGACCGTTGCGTTCGATATTGTGCATGGCGACGAGCAACGTGCGACGCAAAAACGTCTCGACCGATTCTTCCGGTGCCCGGTTCGCCGGGTTCATGTCGACCAACGCGCCCGCGATTTTCTCGCGCACGACGCCTTCGAACAGCGCCTCCTTGGTCGGGAAATAGCGATAGGGCGTGCCTTTCGCGACGTCGGCGCGCTTGGCGACGGCTTCCATCGTCGTGTTTGCGAAGCCTTTTTCGAGCAGTTCGCTCAATGCGGCGCCGATGATCGCGCAGCGCGTCTGCGCGGTTTTTTCTGGGCTTGGCCCGCGCGTCCGGTCCTTTCCGGCGCGCGCCGGGGCGGGCGTCGTTGTTGAATTCATTGTTTTCGCGCTCCTTTTCGCTCTCATGTCTTGACATTAAATGACCAAATAGTCATTTATGTGATCGGCAACCGCCGGAGGCTGCCTGCGCGGCGCGGCGCGAAGCCCGCGCGCCCACGGGGCTCCAATGAGACTCTTTGTCGCTCCACACTGGCTGTTTTCAATCAAAACCTTCGCCGCCGGCATGTTGGCGCTGTCGATCGGCTTTTGGCTCGATCTGCCGAAGCCCTATTGGGCGCTGGCGACGGTCTATATCGCTTCCCAGCCGCTCTCGGGCGCGACCCGCTCGAAGGCGGTATTTCGCGCCATCGGAACGCTTGTTGGGTCGGCGGCCGCGGTCGCCTTGGTTCCCAATCTCGTCAATGCTCCGCCTTTGCTTGTCGCGGCGATTTCGCTTTGGTCCGGTCTGTGTCTTTATCTGTCGCTGCTCGACCGCACCCCGCGCAGTTATGTTTTCATGCTCGCGGGATACACGACCGCGATCGTCGGATTTCCGGCGGTCGGCGCGCCGGACACGATTTTCGATCTCGCGCTCGCGCGAACGGAGGAAATCCTCGTCGGCATCGCCTGCGCCGCGCTCGTCTCAAACCTCGTGTTCCCCCGAGCGGTGGGCCCGGTCGTCGCGGAGCGCATCGAGGCATGGTTGCGCCACGCCGAGGCGAGCAGTCGCGACGCGCTCGATCTCGCAGGACGGCCAACGGATGAGGCCCACTGGCTCCGTCTCGCGGCTGATGCGACTGAAATCGAGAACATGGCCGCTCATCTCGCTTTCGACATGATGGCGGCCCCCCGCGCGGTTTCCCATATTCAGAGACTGGTTCCGCGGATGCTGATGCTTTTGCCAGTGCTGTCGGCGATTTCGGACCGGCTCGGCGAACTCGCCTCGCTCGGCGGCGTTTCCCCTGACATCGGGACCTTGCTCCAGCGTGCGAGCGACTGGCTAAATCCCGAACATGCCGGAGATCCCGCGGAAGGCGCGAGGCTCCGACGCGACATCGACGCCCGCGCATTGGCGCCTCTCAATACCGCTTCGTGGCGAGACCTCATGGAGATGGGCTTGTTCGTCAGGCTTCGCGAACTATTGGAACTACATGCGGATTGCCGCGTGCTCGCCGCGGCGCTCGCAATGGACTCCGGGTCGCTGTCCGCGCCATTGCTCTTCCAGATCGAAGCGCGTGTCGAACGCACGCGTCACGACGATCACGGAGCCGCGCTTATCAGCGTATTCGCCACGGTTGCCGCCATTGTCGCGTGTTGCGCCTTCTGGATCGTCTCCGCCTGGCCGGAAGGCGCCACCGCGGCGACGATGACCGCTATCACGGGAGGGCTGTTCGCCGCGCAGGACGATCCCGCGCCTTCGGTCAAGAATTTCACCAAATGGACCGCCGCGGCGATAGTTATCGCGGGCCTTTATGTTTTCCTCGTGCTGCCGAACGTGCACGGCGTCGAGACGCTCGTGCTCGCGCTCGCGCCGACTTATCTGTGTTTCGGCCTGCTGATGACATCGCCGACGACAGCCCAGATCGGCGTTCCTCTGGCGTTATTCACGTCGACCTCGATGGCGTTGCAGCAGCCTTTTTCCGCCGACGCCGAAGGCTTTATCAATTCCGGCCTTGCGACCGTCCTGGGGATGGGGTTCACGGTGGCGGCGACGGCGCTGATCCGTCCCGCCGGCGCGCTTTGGCGGGCCAACCGCTTCATGCGCGCCAACGAATTGGCGCTCGCCGAGGCCGCCGAGGTTCACAGCCCCAATGACGAGGCGCGCGTCATGGGTCTCATGTTCGACAGATTGGCTCTCCTGGCGCCCATCGCACACGCGATCGACCATCAGATGCCCGACGCGCTGCGGCAATTGCGAGTGGGGTTCAACATACTCGAAGCGCATCGGGCGCGCGGAAGAATGTCGCCGTCGGCGCGCCGCAAGCTCGACGCATTGCTGATGCGCCTCGCGCGTCATTACCGCCAGGGCGCCGCGCCGCCGACGGAAAAGATATTGAGAGCAATTCATCGCGTGCTGCGCATTGTCGGCGCTGAGGGCGACGCGCCAGCCTTGCTTGCGCTCGCGGGTTTGAGGCGGGCGCTCTTTCCAGACGCGCCGCCGCTTGTGTTTCCTCTTCGCGCGGAGGTGGTCGCATGAACGCGGAAGTCAGCATCTTCGGCGTTTTTACGCCATCGCTCTTGCTATGCGCTCCCATCGCCTATCTCTTAGCCGCTGGGATCAAGCAGATGCTTGGCGCCGTCGGCTTCTACCGCCTCGTCTGGCATCGGCCGCTGTTCAACTTCGCCATGTTCGTTTGCTTGCTGGGCGCCATCGAGCTCCTTCTGTCGAAAGTTTCGTCATGAAAGCCGTCGCTTTAAATCTCATCCGCTTCACGACCACCGCGGCGATGGCGTCCATCGCCGCTTTCATCGGCTGGAGACTATGGGTTCATTACGAAATGGAGCCCTGGACCCGCGATGCGCGCGTGCGCGCCGATATCGTGGCGGTGGCGCCGGATGTCTCCGGTCTCGTCAGCGAAGTTCTGGCGCATGACAATCAAATTGTCCGCAAGGGCGACGTGCTGTTTCGGATCGATCCTGAACGGTTCACGTTGGCGCTACGCCAATCGGAAGCGACGGTGGTCGGCCGCGCGGCCGCGCTCGACGCGGCGTCGCGGGATCTCGCCCGCTATCGCGCGCTTGACGCCGGCAACACCCTCGCGGTGTCGAAGCAGCAGGTGGACGCGGCGACCTCGGCGCAGGCTCAGGCCAAGGCCGCTTATCAGCAGGCGATCGTCGAACGGGATATCGCCAAGCTGAATCTCGATCGCTCCGAGGTGCGCGCTTCCGTCAATGGCCCCATGACGAATTTTGAACTCAGGCCGGGCGTCTATGTGACCGCGGGCAAGGGCGTCGCGGCGCTGATCGACACGGACAGTCTCCATGTCGACGGCTATTTCGAGGAGACCAAGCTCTCGATGATCCAGGTCGGCGACCGCGCCGCGGTTCATTTGATGGGGGAGAGCGCGGATCTCATCGGCCATGTCGAGGGTATAGCCGGCGGCATCGAAGACCACGACCGCAGCTCGGGCGCCAGCCTGCTCGCCAATGTCAATCCGACGTTTAGTTGGGCGCGGCTCGCCCAGCGCATGCCGGTGCGCATCGCGCTGGATAGCGTGCCCGCCGGCGTCAAACTCATCGCCGGCCGCACGGCGACGGTCGTCATAACGCCGGCGGGTGACGCGAAGCCGAAGTTCGCGCTGTTCCCGAAACATTAGTGAGCACCGTTCGTCAGCGCGCACGAATTCGCTCCCTCTGGTCTCATGGGAGCCGAGCTACTATCCTTTCACTCGAGACCTTGGAGCGCCCGCGCGCCATTTCTCGCGGCCTTTAATCGGAGAATCGCTGATGACAATGAAAGCCCACGGCTACGCGACGCATTCGGCTACGTCGCCATTAATTCCATTTCAGTTCGAACGCCGCGATCCGCGCCCCGACGATGTGACGATCGAGATCCTCTTCTGCGGCGTCTGCCATTCCGACCTGCATCAGGCGCGGGACAACTGGAGCAACTCGATCTATCCCATGGTCCCCGGTCACGAAATCATCGGGCGCGTTATCGCCGTGGGGCCGGAAGTGACCCGCTTCAGGCAGGGCGATCACGTCGGCGTCGGCTGCATGGTCGACTCCTGCCTCGAATGCGACGCCTGCGAAGACGGTCTGGAGCAATACTGCCGCTGCGGGGCGACTTACACATACAACGCCCTCGACCGGGACGGCGCGCCGACCTATGGCGGCTATTCCGACCGCATCGTCGTGAAGGAAAGATTCGTCGTGAAAATCCCTGACAGGCTGGCTCTCAAGGCCGCGGCGCCGCTTCTCTGCGCGGGGATCACCACATGGTCTCCCCTGCGCCATTGGAACGTCGGCGAGGACAGCAAGGTGGCCGTCGTCGGCCTCGGCGGCCTCGGGCACATGGCGATCAAGCTGGCGAAAGCGCTGGGCGCGCATGTCACGCTGTTCACCCGCTCGCCCGGCAAAACGCAAGACGCCAGGCGCCTTGGCGCGGACGAGATCGTGCTCTCCGCCGACGAGTCGCAAATGGCAGGCGTAATCGGCAAATTCGATCTGATCATCGACACAGTTCCGTATATTCACGACGTCAATCCGTACATGCCGACTCTGACGATCAATGGGACGTTGGTCCTCGTCGGCTATCTGGGCGGCCTCGAGCCAGCCCTGAACACCGTTCCGATGATCATGGGCCGCAAATCCGTCGCGGGTTCGCTGATCGGCGGGATCAAAGAGACGCAGGAGATGTTTGATTTCTGCGGCAAGCACGGGATCGTCTCGGACATCGAGGTGATCAAGATGCGGGACGTCAACGAAGCCTACGAGCGGCTGCTAAAGAGCGACGTGAAATACCGCTTCGTGATCGATATGGCCTCGCTGAGGGACTGACCCTGCGAAGCCTTTGGCTCGGAAGGAGACCGTCATGGAAATCAAGAGAATCGGCTCTCGGCCCTCCGGCAAGGGTTCGCCGCAATATTTCACCGGCGTGGTCCGTGTCGACCCGTTGTTCGACGCTCCCGATCCGGCGCGTGTCGTCGGCGCGAGCGTCACTTTCGAGCCGGGCGCGCGCACGGCCTGGCATACCCATCCACTCGGCCAGACGCTGATCGTGACCGCCGGGTGCGGGCGGGTTCAGCGCGAGGGCGGCCCGGTGGAGGAGATTCGTCCGGGCGATGTGGTCTGGATCCCGCCGGGCGAAAAGCACTGGCACGGCGCCGCGCCGACCACGGCCATGACGCATATCGCCATTCAGGAAAAACTCGACGGCAAGACCGTCGACTGGATGGAGCCGGTCAGCGACGAGCAGTACGGAGCTTGACCCAGGCGCCGGTTCGAAGGAGCGCAATGATGCAAAAGCGCGGGGCGCGTCAATCAGAATGGGCGCAGCGGACGCAGGCGGAAGATCGAGGTCCAGGAAGTTGTTTCGTGCAACGCCTCGCGGCCGAGTTCGACAAAAACTTCCCGCGCGGCTTCCTCGCCGAGTTGATCGATCGACGCTGGCAATACGCTCAGGGCGCGTTCGTAAAGCGAGCGCATTCGATCATACTGAAGCGCCTGCGCGGTTCGGCCCAACTGCTCGGCGTGCCCCTTCAGCGCGGCGGCGGCCGCCGGCAGCATCGCGAGCGCGATTGGCGCGAAAACCGCGGCATTAAACTGCGCGCGGCCGCGACAATCGAAACCGAGGTAGTCGGCGAGCGCGGCGAGGCCGGTTCCCGTGGTCGCGAGGCCAACGGCGGCTATGGAGAATTGCTTGCGGCGCGCCACGACTTGTTCGTGGCTCTTGCCTCGGCGTCTGAAGTAATGAAGTTGCCCCTCGGCCCAAAGGTCGCGGCAAATGCGATAGCGCGCATCGTCGAAGGGCGCGGTGGACGGTTTCTGGGCGTCGAAACATTCGAGCGACAGAAGCGCGCTTTTGATCCAGGAAAGTTCCGGCGACTGACAAATCGGGTAAATTTCGGCGACGGATTTAGCGACCCCTGCGATTTTCCAGAAAATCGCGACGCGCAGCGCCTCCGATAAGGCGCGGTAATCGAGAAACTTCGCCTGAAGGCGCCGCCGCCGCGCTAACCAATATACGCCGAGCGAGCCGACGATCAGCGCCTGATAGGCGCAAAGAGCATATATTTTGTGGGAGGGCGCGTTAGAGATGAAACTTAACGCCGCGACCATCAGAAAGCCAAAACTGAAAAGCCAGGTCCACACGCGCGTAAAGCGCTGTTGATATTCTTGCGCCAACGCATCGGCGACCGCGTAAAGCGAGCAAAAAAGCGGCGCTTCGGCCAAAGCGTGGGCGCGAGCACTCGCGCCCAGCGCCGGCGCGTCGGGCGCGTCGAAAAGACGGTCGAAGCTTTGGTCGATCTTAGCTTCTCCCTCTTTAGAGGGGAGAAGCCCCGTCGCGTCCGCGTTGAAACTCGTTGTTAGTTGTATCCAGGTTTCGAAATCGCGCCAAAGCTTCGCATCACTATCCGAAGCGCTCGCCGTTAGCGCGCGACCCCAGGGCTTCGTGGCGATCTTCATGCTCCCCGGCGTGTCGCGGCGCGGCGTGACGATTGTCACAATCGGCCCGCTCTCCGTCCCGTCGATGCAAGCGCGGACCGACGCCGCGTTCGCAAGGGGCGCCCCCTCGCGCTGTCGCCGCACGATTTCGGCCGTCCCGCCGGTTTTGACGTCGCTCTGGTCGCCGTCCCACAACGCCAGCAATATTTGGCAATGGCGAACAATGTAGAGGCCGGCTTCGCGATACTGCATGGCGCGGCGCCGCGCGTCGTCGCGAAGCGCTTCGATGGTGGCGCCATCGAGGAGGGGTATTTCCGGCGCCGCGGCGGCGCGCGCCAGCAGCCGGTCGAATTCGCTCAGCGCGTTCGGCGTAAGGCCGAACTGGAAATCCTTGCGATACTCTTCGAGAGGCATCGGCAATGGCGCGATGAGAATAGCGCCGCGCTCCAACGCGACGCTCGCGACCAATTGATCGGCGCCTTCCGCGAGCGACGACAGAACCACGATTGGAGTCGCGCCGTCGGCGGTGAGATAGTCCCTGGCGAGACCGTCGAAGACTTGGCCAACCCTGCGTTTAAGCGCCTCGATGTCTTCGCCCCGCGGGTCGCGATGTCCGGTCACGCCGATAACGAGCGGCACGCGGTGACGCGGCCCGGAGGCGTCGCCGAGCGCGCTACAAGAGATAGCCCTAGGTTCCGCCTCGGTCATGCCTTGATGATCTCCCTGCCATGTTGCATCGCGGAGTCGCGGTCCGTGGCTGGAATTCCGGCGTGAACCGGCGGGCATCTAACCAACAAAGGGGCTTTTTGGCAAAGCGGTCGGAGTGGCGGTGGTGGCTTCGAGCGGGCGAGCGCCCGCGCGGTGGGTTCCTCTGATCCAGTCAATGAGTGGCGCCGCGCCTTCAGACGCTCGACTGGATGTGGTCGCGCACGACCGGATAGACCTGACTGTCCCAGCGCCGCCCGTTGAAAACGCCGTAATGGCCCACTCCAGGCTGCATATGGTGCGATTTCATATAGGGGCGCAGCCCGGTGCACAGATCCTGCGCGGCGAGAGTCTGGCCGACGGCGCAGATGTCGTCCTTCTCGCCTTCGACCGTCAGCAGAAATGTCTTCTTGATCGCCCCAGGCGTCACGGGCTGCCCTTTAAAGAGCAATTTGCCTCCAGAAAGGGCGTTTTTCTGGAATATGATATCGATGGTTTGGAGATAGAATTCCGCGTCGAGGTCCATGATCGCGAAATATTCCTCGTAGAAGGCGCGGATCTGATCCGCCTTCTCGAAATCCCCTTCGAGGCGGCTTTTGAACAGATCGACGAAGGCTTTCGAATGGCGATCGATGTTCATGCTCATGAAGGCGGCGAGCTGGAGGAAGCCCGGATAGACGCGCCGCCCGGCGCCTGGAAGCGTTCGCGGCACGACGCCGATCAGCTTCTCGCGAAACCATTCGATCGGCTTTGACGTGGCGAGTTCATTGACTTTCGTTGGCGAGACGCTCGTGTCGATCGGCCCCGCCATCAGCGTCAGGCTGGAGGGTTGATCGGGGTCGTTGTTTTGCGCCATCACGGCGACGGCGGCGAGCGCCGCCACGACGGGCTGGCACACGGCGACGACATGTGACGCTGGCCCCAAGAATTTGATGAAATCGATGAGGTGCTGGACAAAGTCATCGAGGCCGAAAACGCCTTTATCCATCGGGATGTCGCGGCTGTTGCGCCAATCCGTCACATAGACGACGTGGTCGCGTAGCAGCGTGCGGATCGTGCCTCGCAAGAGCGTCGCGAAATGACCGGACATCGGCGCGACAAGCAACACGCGCGGCTCATTCTCGCCGCCCTCGCGCGAAAAGCGCAATAGCGTGCAGAATGGCGTGCTCAGCACCGCTTTCTCCGCGACCTCAGCGAGATCGCCGCCGTGCGCCGCGACAGGCCCGATCTTGTAGTCTGGCCTGGTATGGGTGAAGCCCGAAAGCGCCACAAGTTCGTAATAGGCCGCCATGCGCCGCAATGGCGAGGCGAATTGCATCGTGCTCCATAGTTGAAGAATGCGTTCGCTGCTCAAGGCCAGCGTGCGAGCCGGATGGCTCAAATCGGCGTAGCGTTGATAAGCGTCGTACATCATGCCGTCGCGAGACTTTCCTTTGGGGCCGATTGATTTGCAGCAAGGCCCATGCCACGACTGATTTTCGATGGCACGTCATTTGCTCCGTTTTAGCGAATTATCCAGGGATTAGCGGGTTCCAGCAATGCAGCCGACGACGCTCACCATCAGCAGCAAGAACTATTCTTCATGGTCCCTACGCGGATGGCTGATGGCCAAACTCTCCGGCATCGAGTTCGAGGAGATCGCGGTCGATCCGGACGACGCCGTGGCGCGCGCGGAAATCCTGCTGCTGTCGCCATCGATCCTCGTTCCCTGCCTCTCGTATGAGGGAACCAAAATTTGGGACACGCTGGCGATCGGCGAGTTCCTGAACGAAGTCGCGCCGAACGCCGGGCTGCTGCCAGCCGACCGCATGCGCCGCGCCCGCAGTCGCTCGATCTGCGGCGAGATTCATTCGGGCTTCACCTCGCTGCGCTCCGCGCTGCCGATGAACCTCAAGGCGCATTTCCCCAACTTCAAGGTTTGGTCGAAGGCGCGCGGCGACATCGCCCGCGTCACGCAAATCTGGCGCGAATGTCTCGACGCATACGGCGGCCCGTATCTGTTCGGCGCGATTTCCATGGCCGATGCGATGTATGCGCCGGTCGCGACGCGCTTTCGCACCTATGACGTGCAACTCGACGAAACGAGTCAAGCCTATTGCGACCGAATCTTCGCATGGCCGGCGATGCAGGAATGGATAGCGGAGGCGCAGCTCGAGAAAGACGAAATCGAGGAACTGGAGGTCGAATTCTGACCTTTCCACCCGAGTAAATCAGGCGCGTCATAAGAGACGGAGCCTACGTCGCGCGGATCGATTCGCCGCCCGGCGGTCTCGGAGCCCAAAAGCCGCTTGATCTGAACGGATACTCCGGTTGTAAATGGGCCAATGACAGTTTTTCGATACATAGCCCTTCCCATGGTCGCCGTGCTCCTAGCGACGACTTGTGCGACTGGCGGCGACATCAGCTCCACGATTCCGATGACTTTGACCCAAGGCGATTACGGCGGAGGCCGCATCTACCTTCCGGTCCGATTCGGAAATGTCATGGGGTCCATGCGTCTCGATACGGGGGCCTCCACGACACGCGTCACGCACGCGCCTTGGAACAAGGATCTGCCGACCATAGGTCAAAGCGCTTCCACCGGGGCGTCGGGGCGGACTATGGCCTGCGACGATGTTGAAGCCAGGAATGTGGAGCTTAAAGCCTCGCAGGGAAACAACATCGCGCGTGCGAAATATGAAGTGACGCGCTGCGCGACAGGCGATGGAGATGACCTTCTGGGGCTGGACTTTTTCAAGGAAACGCGTTTCACGCTGGATTTCGAGCGCGGCGAGATGGTGTTTTTTGGAGAAGCCCACGCGACTGGTCGCCCCAAGCCTTTTCGGTTGATCGGCCCCGACCACCGGCTGGTGGGAATCGAATTGCGGGCAGGCAATACGGCGACCGTCGGGTTATTCGACACGGGAGCGGAGATTTGCGCCGTCGATCAACAGTTCGTGGGTAAACACAAGAAGCTATTCACGCCAGTTAAGAGTAAAGGCAAGGCCAGCGAAGCCGGAGGAAAACAGTTTTCGCATAAAATGTACATTATCAAAGCGCTTGATCTTGGGGAAGGGCTGGTTTCGCGGAACGTCTATGCCATCGCCTATGATTTTGGTGTTTTGCGCGAGGCGCTCGGTCGCGAGACGCCGTTCATACTCGGCTATAATTTTGTGAGGGCGCTAAATTGGGAATTGGATTTCGCGTCTCCCGCGTCTCCGACATGGAATGCGACGGCGAAATAGCGGTCGCCAATAGGCTCACAGCCGTCGTCTTTGCTCCCGGACAATGGTTTGATCCAACGCTTGCAGGAACCGGGACCGGTTGGCCGACGAAAATGGCGGTGGGCCGCCAGTGATTTCGCCTGTCGAGCGGATATGCTCCATGAGCGAGCGCTGCGCGAGAGCCAGGCCGATCGAGTCCTCTGTAAAGGCGCGACCATAAGGCGCGATGGCGTGGGCCTCCTTCGCCAATACGCGCGCGGCCAATGGAATGTCGTTGGTGACGACCACGTCTCCAGCAACGATCTGCTCCGCGATCCAATCGTCCGCGATGTCGGCTCCGGCGCCAACGATTATCCTTGAGATCAGCGGTGATTGCGGGATTTGCATAAAGCTGTTGGATACAACAATGGTCTGCAACCGATAGCGTGCGGCGACTTTGTAAGTTTCCTCCTTTACCGGGCAAGCGTCGGCGTCGATGTAGATTTTGATCGTCATGAGCGCGGCTTACCATATTGGACATGGGTTGTCGCTCAGATCTCCGGTCTCTCTCCATCCCTATGAAACTCTCGCGGATCCGAGCGCTCCGGCCGCCACAAACTCTTGATACGCCCGCGGCAATAACCGCGCGAGGAGCGCGCCCCACGCTCGCTGCCCGCTCGTGTCGGCGATCAGATCCTGGCGGATCTCGATCTCGACGTGCGGCAGGCCACGTCGCTCGCCATGCACTGGAATGGTGTAGTCCGACGCATCGGACACGCTATAGGGCTCGTTGTCGCCGATGAGGAGCCCTTCTTCGCGTTGCAGCAACGCCATCAGAATTTCGGCGAAACGAGGATCGCGGTTGTAGAGCAGGCCGGCGTGCCACGGCCGCGCCGCGCCCTTGAAAACCGGCGTAAAGCTGTGCATCGCGATCAGCGCGACCGGTCGGCCCTCTTGTCCCCTCAGGTCGAGTTCGGCCTCGATCCAATCATGGTAGGGCCGGAAAATTTCGCGAACGCGCGCGCGCTTTTGATTTTCGCTTAGGCCGGCGTTCCCGGGGATCGGGGTAAACTCGCTGATTTCCGGAATCGACGTCTCCGACCCCGGCGCGCGGTTGCAATCGATGACCAGACGCGAATAGTTCTGCCGCGCCAAGGCCGCGTCGAGCGCGTCCGCCAGCAATCGGGAAACCGCGGCGACGCCGATGTCCCAGGCGATATGGCGCTCCAATTCTGACCACGCGACGCCAAGCCGCCCGAGCGCGCGCGGGATCGCATTGCCCGCGTGATCGACCACGATCAGGAACGGCGACTGGCCATCCTTGTTGCGCACGGTGATCGCTGGCGTCTCGTCGGGCGCCAACAGGCGGTTGGCCGTCTCGTTCATCGGCGGCGCGCCCCGATGGCGGCGTCACGATTGCACTTCATCTGTCCAAACCTTGAAGCTCTTCAGGACGTTTGGTCCGAATGTGGTGCTGAGCGGCACATCCGTGGCGTCGCGCCCGCGCCCAATCAGCACCCGTCCGATGCGTGGAATGTTGTTGCGCGCATCGAAGATATGCCAGCGGCCGCCGAGAAAAACCTCGAACCAGGCCGCGAAATCGCCCGGCGCATAAGGCGGCGGCATGCCGATGTCTCCGAGATAGCCGGTGCAATAACGCGCGGGGATGTTCATGCAGCGGCAAAAAGTGATCGCGAGATGCGTATAGTCACGGCAGACGCCCTGTCGCTCCTGGAACGCCTCCATGGCGGTTCGCGTCGACCGCGCGTGCTCATAACCGAAGGTTATGTGATTGTGGACGAAATCGCAGATCGCCTGGACCCGTCCCCAGCCGGTCGGCGCCTTGTCGAACAGGCCCCAGGCGATTTCGGTCATCCGATCCGTGTCGCAGTAACGGCTTCCCAGAAGAAACACCAAGGTCTCGTCGGGAAGATCCTGCACGGGGTGTTGCCATGCATTGGGTTCGATCGCATCGGGCAGGCCGCTGTCGTTGAGCACCGCGTCCGTCGAAATGCGAATCTCGCCGACGGGCGCCACGATGCGGCTGCACAAATTCCCGAACTCGTCGCGATAGGGCGTTATCGGGACAAAGGGGCTGGTGATGATATGGTCGGGAGTGACGATATCCGCCACGCGGCTGAAGTGAGTGTTCAACGTCAGCAGCATCGGCGTCGGCTGCGGGCACTCGTAGATCAGTTCATAGCCTACACGGATCTGCATGATTAGCCTTGTTTGTGGCGCGGCGATCACGAAGCGCTCTTGATCGCCGCGCGTGAAGGCCGGCGTGCGGTTCTTCGACGATAGACGCCGACGTATGGCTGCTTCAACCTCTTTCCGCGTCGAGAAACGCAACTCTCGGTCAGCGGAGCCTTCAGGGCAACCCCAAATACGCAGCCGCGCCACCACGCAATGCCGGCGCCACACACTCGGTGATTTATGACGAATATTGATTTTCTTCAATCCTCATGCCAAATAGGTTCCTCATGATCCAATGCGGCTTCCTCATGCGAAAACCGTTCTCGAGGACTCGGAGCCTATTGCTCGCGCCTCTACTGCTGATGCTTTGCGGCTGCGATGGACAATCCAAGGGGGGCGAGGATCACGCCGCCGGCCGGCCAGTGCTCACGATGGCGGTGCATTATGCGCGGCAGTCGCAAGCCCGCGAGTTCGCCGCCAACATCCGCCCGCGCGTCGAGTCGGACCTTGGTTTTCGCGTCACCGGCAAGGTGGTGAAGCGCTTCGTGGAGGTCGGCCAGCGCGTCAAGGCGGGCGCCACGCTCGCGATGCTCGACGACACCGATCTCAAGTTGCAGAAGGAACAAGCGGACGCAGAATTCGCCACCTCCAACGTGGCGCTGATGCAGACGACCGCGGATGAAGCGCGCGCGATAAAGCTGAAGAAGGACGGCTGGACCGCTCAGGCGGCGCTCGACCGCGCGCTCGCCGCGGCTCAGGAGGCGCGCGGCCGCAACCAGAGAGCCGCCCGGGCGGTGGAGCTCGCCAAGAACAGCCTCGATTACGCGGTGCTGCGCGCCGACACGGATGGCGTGGTCACGCAGACGTCGATAGAGCCCGGCCAGGTGATCGCCGCCGGCGCGCCGGCCATACGGATCGCCCGGGCCGGCGAGTTGGAGGCGTCCGTCGCCTTGCCCGAGGCCTACGCCAGCGCGGCCGGAGCCGGCGAGGCCAGCCTGTTCCTGTGGTCCAATCCGGGCAAGATTTATCGCGCGAAGCTGCGCGAACTCAGTCCTTCGGCCGACCCCGCGACGCGCAATTTCGCCGCCCGCTTTTCCATTCTCGACGCCGACGCCGGCATTTCCCTGGGCATGAGCGCGACGTTGCGGATCGCCAGCACCGATGCGGCGCCGGTGATCGGCGTGCCGCTGTCGGCGCTCTTAAACCAAGGGCAGGGGGCTTCGCTCTGGAAAGTCGACGCCGACGGCCGGCTCGAGCAGACTCCCGTGACCGTGCTGCGATACGAGGCCAATGCCGCCATTGTCTCCGGCCCGCTCAAGGAGGGCGACATCATCGTCATTTTGGGGGCGCAAAAACTCGACGCCGGCGCGAAAGTCCGCGTCGTCGCCCGGCAATGATTTAGGGAAGCGCGGTCATGCAGGGACTCAACCTCTCGCGATGGGCCGTGAGCCGCCCGACTCTGATTCTGTTCCTGATGCTGGTCATCGGACTCGGCGGCCTGATGTCCTATCAGAAGCTCGGGCGCGCGGAAGACCCCTCCTTCACCATTAAAGTCGCGATTGTGACCGCCTTCTGGCCTGGCGCGACCGCCAAGGAGACGCGCGATCAGGTCGCGGATCTCCTGGAGAAGAAACTCCAGGAACTGCCCTTTCTCGATAAGATCGAGACCTATACGAAGCCGGGTTTCATGTCGATATCCGTGACTTTCAAGGACACGACGCCGCCGCGCGACGTGCCCGGATTGTTCTATCAACTGCGCAAAAAGCTGCATGACGTCGAGGGCTATCTCCCGCGGGGCGTGAAAGGCCCCTTTGTCAACGACGAATATGGCGACGTCGACTCCGTGCTTTACGCCGTTAGCGGTGATGGCGCCGACTATCACCAGCTCAATCAGGTCGTGGAGGTTCTGCGGCAGCGGCTTCTGTTGACCCCCGACGCGGTTAAGGTGAATGTCTACGGCGATCAGGACCGCAAGATTTTCGTCGAGTTCAGCCAAGCCAAACTGGCGAATCTCGGCATAGCGCCGCAGGCGATTTTCGATTCCGTGGCCAAGCAGAACGCCGTCGACGACGCGGGCGTGTTCGAAACTTCCTCCGCTCGGGTCAGACTGCAAGTCACGGACTCGCTGCGGGGCGTGGACGCGATATCGGCGCTGCCCGTCCCCGCTGGCGGGCAGGTGCTGCGGCTTGGCGACATCGCCGCTATATCAGCCGGCTACGAAGACCCGCCGAGCTTTGTCGCGCGGCATAACGGCGCCCCGGCGATCATCGTCGGCGCGGTGATGGCGCGGGGCGGCAATGTGCTCACCTTTGGCAAGAATCTCGCTCTCGCGATCGACGAGGTGCGCGCCAAGACGCCAGTCGGCATAGAGATCGAACAAATCGCCGATCAGCCCAGAGTGGTCGAGGAAGCGGTCGGCGAATTCACCCGCTCTTTCGTCGAGGCGCTGATTATCGTGCTGTTGGTGAGCTTCGCCTCGCTGGGCGCCCGCACCGGAATCGTCGTGGCGCTGTCGGTGCCGCTGGTGCTGGCCGTCGTTTTCATTTTCATGAATATACTCGGCGTCGATTTGCAGCGCATTTCGCTTGGCGCGCTGATCATCGCCCTCGGACTTCTGGTCGACGACGCCATCATCGCGGTCGAGATGATGATGGTGAAGATGGAGCAAGGCGTCGACCGCGTAAAAGCCGCGACTTTCGCCTGGGAATCGACCGCCTTTCCGATGCTTACGGGCACGCTGATCACGGCGGCGGGGTTCATGCCGGTCGGCTTCGCCAATTCCTCGACCGGCGAATACACCGGTTCGATGTTCTGGGTGCTGGTGATCGCGCTCATCGCTTCGTGGTTCGTCGCGGTGATTTTCACACCCTATCTCGGGGTGAAACTATTGCCCGATTTCGGCAAATTACATCCGCATCACGACCCCGATGAAATCTATCGCTCGCCCTTATACGCAAGACTACGGCGGGTGATCGCCTGGAGCGTCGACCATCGCGGCGCGGTGGTCGCGACGACGGTGGGCGTCTTCGTGCTGGCGGCGCTCGGCTTCACCCATGTGCAAAAGCAGTTTTTCCCGCTTTCGGAACGGCCGGAACTATTCTTCCAGTTGCGCCTGCCGGAGGGCTCCGCCATCGGCGCTTCGCTGGAGGCGGCGAAACAGGCCGAGGCTGCGCTGAAGGGCGACAGCGATGCGGCCTATTACACGAGTTATATTGGCCGTGGGCCGCCGCGTTTCTGGCTTGGAATGAACCCGACCCTGCCCGATGAGGCCTATTCGGAAATCGTAATCGTCGCCAAGGATATAGAAGCGCGCGAGCGGCTGAAGAAAAAGCTGGACGGCGCGCTCGCGGCGGGCGCTCTCGCGCAAGCGCGGGCGCGCGTCGACCGCTTCAATTTCGGGCCGCTCGTGGGCTTTCCCGTGCAGTTCCGGGTGATCGGCGACGATCCGATGAAGGTGCGCGAAATCGCCTATAAGGTGCGCGACGTGATGCGCGCGGACGACGCCGTCATCGACCCCAATCTCGACTGGAACGAGCAGGTTCCCGGCGTGAAACTGGTCATAGACCAAGATCGCGCGCGATTGCTCGATCTCACGCCGCAAGATGTCGCGACGCGGCTGCGCATGCTGATTTCGGGCGTCACGGTGACCACCTTGCGCGATGGCGTCGACCAGGTCGATGTCGTCGCGCGCGCCGTCGCAAGCGAACGCGGCGACCTCGGCCGCCTCGGCGACATGGTGATCTATTCGAATGGCGGGCCGCCCATTCAAGTCTCGCAGATCGCCAGAATCCAATATGAGCACGAGGAGCCAATTTTCCGTCGGCGCAACCGCGACATGACCATTACCGTGCGCGCCGATGTCAAGGACGGCGTGCAGGCGCCGGACGTGACCACCCGCCTCGCGCCCAGGCTCGACGAGATCAAGGCTGGACTGCCGATCGGTTATCGGCTGGAAGTCGGGGGCGCCATCGAGGAATCGGCGAAGGCCAACGCCTCCATCGCGGCGGTGTTTCCGGTCGTCGGCCTGTTGATGCTGACCATAGTGATGTTCCAGCTGCAGAACTTCGCCCGGCTCGGTCTTGTGATGATGAGCGCGCCGCTCGGCCTCATCGGCGCCTCGCTGGCGCTCAACCTCTCCGGCGCGCCGTTTGGCTTCGTCGCGCTGCTCGGGCTGATCGCGCTCTCCGGCATGGATATGCGCAACTCGATCATTCTGGTCGATCAGGTGCGCCAGGATCTCGAAGCCGGCGCCAATTATCGCGAGGCGATCATCGGCGCGACCGTGCGCCGCGCGCGACCGGTGGCGCTGACCGCCATGGCGGCGATATTCGCGATGATACCGCTGACCCGCTCGGCCTTCTGGGGCCCGATGGCGCTCACCATCATGGGCGGGCTGTTCGTCGCGACCTTCCTGACCGTGCTGTTTTTGCCGGCGCTTTACGCGCTGTGGTTCCGCCGCTCGCTAGACAAGGGCCTCGCTGGCGTGCACACGCATGGTCCGGGGCCAAAGCCGTATGAGGGTGGCCATCATGTTGGAGAGGCGTTGGAATGATCCGCGTTACAATTCCGTCGTCGGAGCGCGAGGGCGCGCAACGCTGCAAGATCATCGCCACGGCGGAAAAATTGTTCCGCGAAATCGGTTATCAGAAAACCACCGTCGCCGACATCGCTCGCGCGCTTGGCATGTCGCCGGCCAATATCTATCGCTTCTTCACCGCCAAGTCGGAGATCAATCAGGCGGTCGCGCGCCAGATGATGAGCGAGGTCGAGGAGGCGGCGCGCGAAATCGCGCTCGGCTCCGGCAGCGCCGCGGAGCGGCTGCGCGCCCTGGTGATGACGATTGAAACGATGAACGCGGCTCGCTATCTGAGCGATCGCAAGCTGCACGATATGGTTGAGGCGGCGCTGAACGAGAATTGGCCGATTATCGCCGAGCATATCGAGAATATCGACCTGACGATCGAAATCGTCATCGCTTCCGGCATGAAATCGGGAGAGTTCGCGGCCGGCGACGCCAAGCTCGCCGCCCGGCTGGCGCACACGGCCTGCGTCCGCTACTGCCACCCGCGGCTGATGGTGGAATGCGCCGAGCGGCCCGAGCCAAGCAGCGCGCAAATGGTCGATTTTTGCCTGAGGGCGCTGCGCAAACCGGCATAGGCCCATTAATTCACGGATGGCGCCACGCTTATTTTTTGAAAGACCCGCGATGTCCCAAAAGTTCAGCCTCACTGAAAGGCCGCATGGCGCATTTGGCGTCTTGGCGATACTCAAATTTTCGGGTCAACCGGCCCGGGCGTTCACGAGGCAGGAGGCTATCATTGTCTCGCGCGCGCTGAAAGCGGTCGCGCAAGGAACAAGCGCGGAGCGTCAGGTTTACATGAGTCCCATCGCCAGCGACCATGATTTCGAAGCGCGCGTGGCGGAGACGGGCATTGTCGTAATGCTCGATGGATGCGCCGACGTTCAGTTGGATTGGAACGACGTCGACGCTCTTTCGCTGCGGCTCGCGTCTTTTGGCTCCTAGACGATCCCGTCCAAGATACTCAAAGAGAATCGCTCGCTTTCCGCGCCTTCTCGAGCAACTCATCAAGGGTTAGCAACCTGTCCCCCTCCGGCTCGTGCACGATCGCGCCGAATTTGTCGGCCAGCGCGGCGCAGACTGCCAGCGCCGCGAGCTGCTCTCGCGGATCTCCCGCCCAGCGGAACTTCATGGCCGTGTCGCGGCCGCCAATGGCGGATGCGAGATTGGACGAAACCCCTTCCTCCACATGCTGAAAGCGCAAATCAAACCCCGCGTCCTCGCCGTCCAGCGTGCAAGGCAAATAGCCCTTGGTCTCGAACGGCTCGTAAGAGTCGTCGAGAGCGAGCTTGAAGCCGAGTTGACGGATCGCCGCCTGAAGCAAATCGCGCGCGGGAACGTCCTTGCGGTTCAGATATGCTGTTTGCGCGCGAGCCATGTTTCTCCTCTTTTGTTAATTTGCTTTCCAACTCGGTCCGGCGCCCGAAATAGCGCGATGAACGCGGTCCCGGCCGATATTGCTTTACAAATGGACGTAGACAAATTTCGTCGCCTTGAGGGCGGGATAATTCTCGCGCAGCGCCGCGGCGATTTTGCCGACGAGGCCCTTGTCGCCCGCCGCCGAGGGGCCGACAAAGTCGGTTCCCTGCATCCAGGTTTCGAGGAAGCAATGCAACGTCTCGTCGTAATCGGCGCCGGTGGGATTCGCCGACTTGTCCGAGAGATTCGCGACGCCGTTCGCATCGACCTCCAAACGCCAATCGCGATCGTCGATCACGGATCCAATCAGCTTGGCGATGTCGGCATCCGTCCAGTTTCCCTTCAGATCCACTGACATGAGCGTCATTCTCCGGACAATGTTGGCTATGTTCAGAACTGGCGAAAACGCATGCGCGAAGATTTCGCGGCAAGGACTTGAGTCGGGAGGGGTGGAAGCATGTAATGGGCCAATGCGTCGGCGCGGCGACGCGCGATAATCTCGCGGGATTCGCCGCGCGAAGCGATTGTTGGTTTTGTCGGGTTCCGCGCCGCGGCCGGCATGAGTCTTGCGGGAAAATAGCCTCACGCCGCGAGGGGAAATTGCAATGCCTATGGCCGAGACCGACATACAGCCGGGAAAGTGCTACGCCACCGGGGGCAGCGAGAACTACAAAGTGCTGCATATCAACAGAGGCATCGTCTCCTATCAAACCTGGACGAAGGGCGCGAAGCTGCAACCGCTGCGCACCAATGCGGGCGTCAAGGCTTTCGCCGCGGCCGTCATCAAGGAAATAGCGTGTCCGGCCGAAGGTTAGATTTCACCAGCGTTTCAGGCGTCGGCGGTCGCCGGCGCCTCGCGCTTGTCGAGCAGAAGCCGGTTCGCGGACAGCGAAAATTCCCGCCAGGCGGCGCCTATGTCGCGTAGCGTCGTTGAAATGTAATCCTTCGCCAGGCGGTGCTCCTCCGGGAAGTTCGAAAGAGCGCAGGATGTCCGGTTGAAGTCTATGATCGCGTCCAGCAACGCCTGAATGAAGCCATCGAAGGCCGCTTGGACTTTGGGCGTCAGATCGGAGCGACCGCGCTCGACGGCCACGCCGTCATGGTTGAACGGCAGTTCCTCGAGAACGGCCAACGCGTCGGCGAACACCGCCTCCATGGCGCCAAGCATCGCGCGCTGAGTCAACTGCTCCCTCTGGCCATGGGAGAGCGCGTAGTTGAGCCTTTGGCGATAGCTGGCGAAGGTCGGCGCTTGTCTCGAGGCCACCCATTCGCCGAAGCGTTCGAGAGATCTCTGGTTGTCGAAATCGGGCGACGCCGGAGCCAGCGCTGTCATGGAATCCTCTTGCGGCTTGAACAATTGGTCACGGATGCGAATGGCGGCGTTGATCGCTCCTTCGATATAGCCGCCGCCTTCGCGCGCTGTTTCCGACGCGCCGAAATAAAGCTTGCCGTCCCATCGGGATTTGCGCAGCGCGTTCGCGCCATAGTCGGGATGCTCGCCCGACGAATCGAGGTCGGCCTGGGCGCAGGTGAATTTTTCTTTCGCCCAGTCCTGCATTTGTGGTTCGCCGGATTCGAGCGCCTTGCCGAACAGCTGGACGAATTGGCTCTCCACAAGCATCGGCAGACCGTCGCGGAAGGCTTCGCGCATCTGCGCCGAGAGAGCGAAGAATCCGCCAAGCGCCGCCGTCGCGCCGGAAGCGTCGCAAGCGTCGAAGATTTCTCCGAGCACGGCCTGTTCGTGAACCACGAAGGCGTTGCCGGAATGTCCCGCTTCGCGCCAGGCGGGAGGCCCGGAAAAGCCGACCACGGCCTTGGCCTGAGCGGCCATCCACGTCGGCGTCGCGCTCATCGCCGCCAGATCGGCGCCGGGCAGCGCCGGCGTAAATTGCGCCTGTTCGGCGAGCAGGCGAGGCGGAACCGCGAGAACGACGCGGCGAGCGGCGACCGTAACCATCTCGCCCCCCGCGTCGAACAGCAGTTCGATATGGTCGCCGCGATCTCTGATTTCTCGGAGGACGTTGCCGAGGCAAAGCGCTTCCTGGGGAATCGCGGCGGCGAGGCTTTCCACCAACGACGCCATGCCGCCCTTCAACCGCTGGGCGCCCGCGTGGAGGCGGGGCGTCGCCCGGGTCGCCGGCGGCTCCTCGGGATCGGACAGCAGCAACGCCGAACCCGGATCATATTGGTCGAAGCGTTCAAGCCCAAGCTCCTCCAGTAGCTGGGAGACAGCGGGCTGCGTATCGGGCCAGAACCAGGTCGGACCAAGATCGAGGCGCTCTCCGTTCGTCGGGTTTCGAACAGACAGGACACGCCCGCCCAGCCTTTCGCGCGCCTCGAAGAGAGCGAAGGACACGCCTCGCGCCGCGAGTTCGCGCCCCAGCGTCAGCCCACAAATCCCGGCGCCGACAATGGCGATTTCCAACATGGAGCACTCCTTCGACAAGACCATCGAAGCGCACACGCAAGCGCCGTGCCGGCAGGCGGCCGAGGGCGCGGCAAGGCGTTTGCTAGGCGTCATGCAACATCCGATGGTCCCTCACGTCATGGCTCCCAAATTGTCTCCGCCGCCGTCCGATTTCGGGCAGACCAACCCCGCGCTCGGCATCCCGCGCATGGCGTCGCTGCTCGCCGAGATGGAGGCCGAGCCGGACGAGGAAGCGCTGGACCTCATGTCGCGGCAGGTGGAGGCCGGCTTTCTGACCGACGCGGCTCCGTCTGAAATATGGCCCGAGCTGGTGCGCGGCCTGATGGGATCCTCGCCCTCCAAAATGCTCCGGATTTTGCGCGAATGCGGCGCGCTGCCGCGAATATTGCCCGAGGTGGCGGCTCTGTTCGGCGTTCCGCAAATCTGCGACGAAGCGACCGACGCGGATCTCGGCGAACACGTGCTGAATGCGCTGGCCGAGGCGGCGTCATGCGACGCGCCGTTGGCGGCGCGCTTCGCCTTGCTTGTGATGAATGTCGGCAAGGCGGATTCGCCGCCCGAACATCTTCCGGTCCATTACAAACATATGGATCGCGGGCGCCCGCGCATCGAAGCGCTATGCGAGCGATTCGGCGCGCCGGCGGAATGCCGGGAATTGGCCCTTCTGTCGCTGGCCGAATGCGAGCGCGTGCATCGCGTTTCGAAAGCGCGCGCCGGGCCTGTCGCCTTGATGCTCGAACGGCTGGGAGCCTTCGACGCCTCCGGGCTGTTTACGCAGTTGATGACCGTGTGCGCGTGCGACTACCGCGCTTATGCGGGCCGTTCGGGACAGGTCTATCCCAAGGCGGCCTTGCTGGAGATCGCGCTCGAGGCCTGCGCCGAAGTCGAAGCGATTGGGTTTAGCGCCGACGCCAGCGCCGTCGATGCGAGACAAAGCGCGCGCGCCGAGGCGATCGCGCTGGCCTTTCGCTCGCGACGTTGGTCCGATGAACTGACTTAGGGGCGAAGGTTGGCCTCGACAAGGGCGACCTAACAAAACGAGGACTGGTCATGGGGCAGGCGGAAGGTTTTCGCGGGATAAATGTCGCCGCCGCGCGGGACATTATGAGTCGCGGCGACGCGCTTGTTCTCGACGTGCGCGACGCGGATTCCTATCGGCGCGGACATATCGAAGGATCGCGACTCGCGACGAAAGAAAATCTTTCCACCTATCTTTCGGATGCGCCGAAAAACAAGCCGGTCATCATCTGCTGTTATCACGGCGTTTCCAGTCGAGCCTTTGCGAAGGCGTTCGCCGAGCGGGGCTTTTCCGACGTGTCCAGTCTCGATGGCGGCTATGAGGCTTGGGCCGCGGCGGAGCAATCCGCGCCGAAAGCGCCCGCCGCGTTCGTGCAGCTCAGCGCGGAGCTGCGGGCCTTTCTCGCCGAGCATGGCTTCGCGCCGAACGACATTAACACCCACGACAAGGAACATGCGACGCCACTGATGCTGGCCGCGCGGCTGGCGCCGCCCGCGCTGGTGAAAGAGCTGCTGCGGGCCGGAGCCGACATTCATGCCGTCAACGCCGACGGCAATCAGGCGCTATGGCTCGCCTGCGTCGGCGAGATTTCCGAGAACATCCAACTTTTGATCGACGCCGGCATCGATATTCAGCATGTGAACGTCAATGCCGCGACGCCTTTGATGTTCGCCGCGTCATCCGGGCGCGCCAAGGCCGTCGCGCTGTTGCTGGCGGCGGGCGCCGATCCGCTCCTTGAGACCGATCTCGGATTGACGGCGCTCGACATGGCGTCCTCGGTGGAGTGCCTCGATCTGATGCGCGCCGCGATCCGGCGCAAGAAAGCCTTGCAACTCTAGCCATCCATTCGTCGAATCGGAACGGCGCGATGAGGGGCGCAGCCCCGACGCGAAAGCACGCCGACCCGTCGGGCGCGGCGCGCTTTCGCATCGCTTTACCGGCAAACTTGCTTGCCGTTTTCCATCTCGCAATGCGGCTTCTTCGGCGCCGCCGGGGCGGTCGGAGCATGCGCGGGAGGAGGCGCGGGGCGCGCCGCCGGGGCGGTCGGAGCGCGCGCGGGTGGAGGCGCGGGGCGGTGCTCCGCCGGAGCGGACGGAGCATGCGCGGCTGGGGCCGCCGGCCCAGGCGCGGGCGGCTTTGGCGGCGGCGATCCATGACTGACCGGCGCCGGGGGCGCCGCCGGGGCGTTCGGCGCGGGAGGCGCGCCGCGACCATGCTCTTGCGTGCGTTCATGCGACGGGGCCGCGGTCCCCGGCGCCGGAGCTTTTCTCGCGGGTTGAGCCTGCGGCGCGGGGGCAGGGGCAGTCGGCGCCG
>Ga0182013_10000628_pt1 | contig 48496 bp, 42 predicted proteins | sample 612S2MmetaG_FD_120487 | JGI IMG/M metagenome (GOLD analysis project Ga0182013, IMG submission 120487) | Permafrost microbial communities from Stordalen Mire, Sweden - 612S2M metaG | ecosystem: Environmental > Terrestrial > Soil > Wetlands > Permafrost | place: Sweden: Stordalen | collected...
GGCTGGAGCATGGACCATCAGACGCTGCCGCCGGCCGATCTGCACCTGGCGGTCGTCACCGATTATCTGGTCACGGCGATGCTGGCCGAACTCGGCAATCCGAAACCGAAGGCAATCGCCACCAACGGCGCGGCGAAAACGAAGCCGTCCGCCAACGGCGCGGCGAGCGGCGAGATGGGCATCGAATCGTTCTGCGAGGCGCTGACCGAAGCGTTCGCCGGACGCGATGTCTGCTTCAGCCGCCTGCCGCTCGGACTCAACGACGGCTCGCCGTTTTCGTTCACCCACCCGCTCGACTTTCTCGGCGGTGACGGCGGCGGCGGCGTCGGTGCGGGTCCCGGCATCGCGGTCGGCGCCGCGCTCGCCCTCAAGGGAACGGGCCGGATGCCGGTGGCCGTGCTCGGCGACGGCGATTTCCTGATGGGCCTCACGGCACTCTGGACGGCCGTTGCAAACGACATCCCGCTGCTCGTGATCGTCGCGAACAACAACTGCTACAACAACGATGTCGCGCATCAAGACCGCATCGCGCGTCAACGCGACCGGCCGGTCGAACGCAAGTGGATCGGACAGATGATCACCGAGCCCGCGCCCGACCTCGCCATGCTCGCGCGCGGACAAGGCGCGATCGGCATCGGCCGCATCGACGGCCGCGAAAACATCGGCGCGGCAATTGCCGAGGGCATCAAGCACGTCGAAGCGGGCAAGGTGTGCGTCATCGACGTGTACGTCTCCCCCGATCTCGACGACCGCCGTAAAGCCGAGGCTGCCGCCAAGGAACCGAGCAAACGGTAACGCCCCCGGCAACGGCACCTCCGCTGGTCCGCGCGCTGGCCGCTTTTGCGGCCGCGCGCGCCCCGGTCGATCTCGACGATACGCTGCTCGCGAACCTCACCGGCGCCGTGCGGCGCATGGACGACGCCGATCGCGCGTATCGGGCCGCCATCGAGGCGCAGTTGCCGCCGGCAAAGTCGACCGCGCTGCTCCAAACGATGGCGCAGTTTCGTTCCAACGTCGCGCAACTGCGCGAGCAGACGCGCGCGGCGACCGAGTACGGCGACTTCGATCCGCTCGACACCTACGTGCCCTCGATCCCGGCCTCGCACGCGCACGCCGTGCGCGCCGCGAATACGGCCGACCTGGCGCGCGGCGAAGTTGCCCGGCTGCGCGCGCAAGCCAACGCCCGCATCGGGGAACTGCTCGAACGAGATGACATCGAACGGCTCACCGAAGCCAAGCGCGCGCGCAACGCCGCCTTCGACCGCGCGATCCGCGAGGCGTTGCCGTCCGCAACGAGCGACCAGATCGCCACGCATTTGATGCTGCTCGCCGACGGCTGGTACTGAGCGGCGTTGGCGAAAACCAAAACGGTCTTCTCGTGCTCGGGCTGCGGGCACAATTCGGCCCGCTGGCTCGGCCGATGCCCGCAGTGCGAAGCCTGGAACTCGTTCGTCGAAGAGACCGTCACGCCGGTCAAAGGCCGCACGGCGCACGCGCGCCCGTCGAGCGGGCCGGTGCGGCTTTCAGAAATCGCGGAAGCGCGCTTCGCCCGCATGCGCAGCGGCTTCGGCGAGTTCGACGGCTTACTCGGCGGCGGACTCGTCGCCGGCAGCCTCGTGCTGCTGGGCGGTCCGCCGGGCGCCGGCAAGTCGACGCTGCTGCTGCAAATCATCAACGCCCTGGCCGAACGCGGCGCGAGCGCGATCTACGTCTGCGGCGAAGAGTCGGCCGCGCAGACGAAACTGCGCGCCGCGCGCATCGGCGCGACCGACGATCTGCTCGTTTTCCCCGAAACGAACCTGCGCGCGATTCTCGATGAATGCGAACGCCGGTCGCCCGACGTGATCGTGATCGACTCGATCCAAACGATGTCGTTGCCGGAAGTGGAGTCATTCGCCGGTAGCGTGTCGCAGGTGCGCGATTGCACGCAAGCGCTGATGGAATTCGCCAAGCGCACGGGCTGCGCGGTGTTCATCGTCGGGCACGTCACGAAAGACGGCGCGATCGCGGGCCCGCGGTTGCTCGAACACCTCGTCGACACGGTGCTCTACTTCGAAGGCGATTCGACCGGCGAATACCGCATCGTGCGCGCGTACAAAAATCGCTTCGGCGGCGTCGATGAGATCTGCGTGTTCTCGATGGACGACGCGGGGCTGCACGAGATCACCGATCCATCGGCCCTCTTCCTCGCCGAGCGCGGCGAACGCCCCAGCGGTTCGTGCATCGTGCCGAGCGTCGTCGGCTCGCGCCCGGTGCTCGTCGAAGTGCAAGCGCTCGTCGGCGAGACGTCGTACGGCACGCCACGCCGGCTCGCCACCAACGTCGATGCCGCACGGCTGACGACGATCGTCGCGATCCTCGAACGCCGCGCCGGCATGCAGCTCGGCGGCCACGACATCTACTGCTCCGTTGCCGGCGGCCTGCGCATCGTCGAACCCGCCGCGGATCTCGGCATCGCGCTTGCGATCGCATCGGCGTTCCGCGACATCCCGCTCGCGCGCAACGTCGCCGCCTTCGGCGAACTCGGCCTCTCCGGCGAGGTGCGCAACGTCTCGCACACCGTCCGCCGCGCGACCGAAGCCACCAAACTCGGCTTCACCCGCGTGATCGCCCCGGAAAACGCCAAGACCCTCGTCGCCGCGATCGACCTCGCCCTCGCGCGGTAGCCACCCCTCTGTCATCCAGAGCGCAGCGCCGCAGGCGCGTAGTCGAAGGACCGCTACCAACGTGGACGATCGAGGCGGTCCCTCGACAGACTCGGGCTGACAGAGAGAAGCTGCATCTCCGTCGTAGCGGGCCGGTTCGTACGCTACGTGAGTACCGTATATGAGATTCCCGTCCACAAAATCGACGGCACGCCGGCCGCACTGCGCGAGTACGCGGGCCAAGTGTTATTGATCGTTAATGTTGCCTCGAAGTGCGGGCTGACGCCGCAGTACGAAGGCCTGGAGAAACTCTACGAAGCGCAGCGCGCACGCGGGCTGCAAATCCTCGGCTTTCCGGCGAACAACTTCGGTTCGCAAGAGCCCGGCTCGAATGCCGAAATCGCGGAGTTCTGCTCGCTCTCCTACGGCGTCTCGTTTCCGATGTTCGAGAAGATCTCGGTCGGCGGCGACGATCGTCATCCGCTCTATCGCGAACTGATCGCCGCACAGCCCGCCGCCACCGAGAAGCCCGGCAGCGATTTCAAAGCGAAGCTCGCTGGGTATGGGATCAAGCAGAACGATCCGACCGACGTCCTCTGGAACTTCGAGAAGTTCCTGATCGGCCGCAACGGCGCCGTGGTCGCCCGCTTCGCACCCGACGTCACGGTGGACGACCCGCTGCTGCTCGCCGCAATCGACGCCGAACTCGCTAAACCCTAACCGTTACGGAGTCCCCGCATGACGACCGCACAATTTCCGGACGAACAAGTCGACGGCGCGTTCGCGCGGCAAGAGGACGCGTTCACCAACTGGGTGCGCGCCGACGGCAGCACGGATTATCCCGCGGTCGCGGGACGCTATCACCTCTACGTGTCGCTGGCGTGTCCGTGGGCACACCGCACGATCATCGTGCGTTCGCTCAAAAAGCTCGAAGACGCCATCGGCATGACGGTCGTCGACCCGATCCGCGACGATCGCGGCTGGGCCTTCAATCCCGGCGCCGGCATGGGTGCCGATCCGGTCAACGGCTTTCACTTCCTCGCCGAGGCCTACACCCAGACCGATCCCAGTTATCGCGGCCGCGTGACCGTCCCCGTACTATGGGACAAACACTCGAAGCGCATCGTCAGCAACAACGACGACCACATCATGCGTATGCTCGAGGTCGAGTTCGACGCCGTTGCCGGCAGCAACGATCTCAATTTTTATCCCGAAGCGCACCGCAGCGAGATCGACGCCCTGAACGCCGAGATCTACGAGAGCGTGAACAACGGCGTCTATCGTGCCGGCTTCGCCACCGAACAAGACGCGTACGCCGACGCCGCCCAATCGGTGTTCAACGAACTCGATCGGCTCGAAACGCAGCTCGCCGATAGCCGCTTCCTCTTCGGCACGTCACCGGCCGAGACCGATTGGCGCCTCTTCGTCACGCTGATCCGCTTCGATGCCGTGTACGTCGGACATTTCAAGTGCAATCTCCGCCGCATCGTCGACTATCCGAACCTCTGGGGCTACCTGCGCGATCTCTACCAATTCCGCAACGTTGCAGCGACGGTCAACTTCGATCATATCAAGCGCCACTATTACATGACGCACGACGAGATCAATCCGACGCGCATCGTCCCGATCGGCCCGCTGCTCGATCTCACCTCGGCGCACGGCCGCGAACGGATGTCCTAACGCACCGTGTGACCCGCGGCGGCGAGCACGGCCTTTGCATCGGCGAGCCGGTCGGCGCGCACGAGAATGTGGTCGGTGTCGTACGTCGAGATACCGAAGATCGAAATGCCGGCAGCGGCGAGCGGGGTCGCGAGCGACGCAACGATGCCGGTGAGCGTAAAGTCGAGCGTGCCGGCGACGGCGAGCGCGCGAAAGCCGCGTTCCACTTCGGCGTGCGTTGCCGGCACGGCATCGTCGCGGCAAACGATCGAGAGTTCGCGCGGCGTGCGCACGACCGCGAGGAAATCGCGGCCGGCGACCCACGGCGGCACGGGCGCGTCGGCTGCGAGGCGCGCTATGGCGAGCGTTTCTTCGAGAACGTGCAATTCCACCGACCGACCCCTTAGACGAGCGCGGCCGACGCGATGCGCGCGAGGCCTTCTCGGAACGCGTCGATCGGCGCGACCCAGCTCAAGCGAAGCCACCCTTCGAGCGTGTTGCCGAACGTCCGTCCCGGCACGGTAACGACGTCGTACTCGTCGACCAGGCGCAGCGCCGCCGCCAGCGAGTCGGTGCCGTGGGGCAAGCGCACGCACACGTAAAACGCGCCGTCGGGCTCGACATAGGTCAGACCCGAGCCGCGCAGCACCTCTAGCACCGCAGCGCGTTGGGTACGATACCACGCCGCTTGCTCCGAGATCGCACCCGGCTCGCTGAGGATCGCGCGCGCGACGCGCTGTCCGAACGTGCTCGCCGACGTCGTGACCCAGGCATGAACTTGGGTGAGCTGATCGCACAGCGGCGCGGGTGAAATCGTCCAGCCGATGCGCATTCCGGTGAGCGCGTTGGATTTGGAAAGTCCGTTGATCGCGATGGTATAGGGATAGCTCGCCGCAATCGAACCGGCATCGTCGACGTACGTCAGTTCGCGATAGAGCTCGTCATCGAGAACCCATACCGGCTCGCCGCCACGAGCAAGCAACGCCGCAGTCAACGATTTCACGGCGGCGCGTGAGATGACGCGCCCGGTGGGATTGGCGGGCGAGCCGATCACGATCAGTCGCGTCGCCGGCGTCAGCGCCGCCACGATCGCATCGGCGTCGTATTGGAAACCGGTGCTCGCCGGCATGCCGACCGAGCGGACCGTGATGCCCTCCAACTGCGCGATCTTCCCATACGCCGGATAGGCGGGCTCGATCACCAGCACTTCGTCGCGCGCCGGATCGAGCAGCGTTTTCATCGCAACGTACATCGCTTCTTGCGATCCGTTGGTGATGCACACGTTGCGCGCCTCGGCCATCCCCGGATAGGCGTAGCGCTGCGCGATGAGCGCGCGCAACTCCACGTCGCCTGCGTTGAGCGTGTACTTCATCCCGAGCTCACTCGTCTGCCGTGCGGCAGCGTCGATGAAACGCTGCTGCGGCATGAGCGTCGGCTCCCCGAGCCCCAGATCGATCGACGTCGGCCGCTTCTTCGCGTTGAGCGCGCGAATCAGCGACGGTTCGATCGTCGCCAGCTTTGGATTCAAGACTAGACCGCTACCTCGAAGTCGCGCAGGGCGGCGTTCAGCGACGTCTTCATGTCGGTCGATTCACTGCGCGTACCGATCACGAGCGCGACCGGAACGCCGAACTGACCGGCGGGGAAGTTCTTGGGCATCGTTCCGGGGATCACGACCGAACGCGGTGCGATGAATCCTTTGGTGATCGCCGGCTCGTTGCCGCGCACGTCGACGATCGACGTCGAAGCCGTGATCACGGTGCCGGCGCCGAGCACGGCGCCCGCGCCGATGCGCACGCCTTCAACCACGATGCAGCGCGAACCGATAAACGCGCCGTCCTCGACGATCACGGGTGACGCCTGCGCTGGTTCGAGCACGCCGCCGATGCCGACGCCGCCCGAGAGGTGAACGTTCTTGCCGATTTGCGCGCACGATCCGACCGTGGCCCATGTGTCGACCATCGTGCCCTCATCGACATACGCGCCGATGTTGACGAAGCCGGGCATCAGGATCGCGCCGCGGCCGAGGAAACTGCCGTAGCGCGCGATGCCGCCGGGCACGCAGCGCACGCCGAGCTTCTTGTAATTGCGCTTCGTCGGAACTTTGTCGTAATACGTCGGCGAGAACTCGCGGCAGCCGGCTGCATCCTTTTGCGCGCAGTCGGGACCGACGTGTTCGCTGTCCATCCGCGCGAAGTACAACAAGATCGCGTGCTTGATCCACGCATGTGTGACCCAGCTCTCTCCGTCGAATTCCGCTACGCGCAGCAGACCCTCGTCGAGTGCGGCAATCACCTCGTCAACCGCACGGCCCTTCTTCCCCCGGACCGTGCTCGGATCGGCGACCAGTGCGTCAATTTTCGTCTTAAGCGCTGAAACATCCATCTGCTCACCTCTTCGGTTCGCGAGAGATGGTTCCCAGGGAAGAACGGTTGGGTCTCCGGCGAATCTCGTGGTCCCGGCGCCACGCTTAATCCTGGAGATGTATGGCCAACTCGGCTGAAGACGAAAAACGCATCAACACGATCCGCTTCCTGGCGGTTGACGCGGTCCAAAAAGCGAATTCCGGTCACCCCGGCATGCCGCTCGGCGCGGCCGCCGCGGCCTACACCCTGTGGTCGCGCCACATGCAGTTCGACCCGGCCGACCCCAAGTGGTTCAATCGCGACCGTTTCGTGCTCAGCGCCGGCCACGCGTCGGCGCTGCTGTACGCGCTGCTCCACCTCTTCGGCTACGACCTGACCATCGACGACCTTAAGTCGTTCCGCCAACTGGGCAGCCGGACGCCGGGTCACCCGGAGTACCACCACACCGCCGGGGTCGAGGTGACGACCGGACCTCTCGGCCAGGGCTTCGGAAACGCGGTGGGCCTAGCGATCGCGCAAGCGCAGGTCGCGGCGACCTACGCGAACGGCGGGGATCTCTTCGACCACTTCACCTACGTAATGGCCGGCGACGGCGACATGATGGAGGGCGTCTCGAGCGAGGCCGCCTCCTTGGCCGGGCACCTCAAGCTCGGCAGGCTGATCTGCCTCTACGACGATAACAAGATTTCACTCGCCGCTCCGACGTCGGTGACGTTTACCGAAGACGTCGGCAAGCGCTTCGAGGGCTACGGCTGGCACATCCAGCACATCGACGAAGCCCACGCGAACGACGTCGCCGCAATCGATGCCGCGCTCAAGAAGGCGCAAGCTGAATCGAACCGGCCTTCGATCGTCCTCATCCACTCGACGATCGGCTTCGCGTCCCCGCGCGCCGGCACGTTCGCCGCACACGGCGAACCGCTGGGCGTCGAAAACGTCACCAAGACGAAGGAAGCGCTGGGCTGGCCGGTCGAGCCGGCGTTCCTCGTGCCCGACGATGTGAGCACGTACTTCAACGAACGCAAAACCGCCGGCGGCAAGGCGCACGCCAAATGGGACGCCGTCTACACCGACTGGAAACGCGCCAACGCCGATCTGGCAAAACAGTTCGAGCGCGCGCGCGACGGCAAGCTGCCCGACGACTTGCCGTGGCCCACGTTCAACGCGGAAAACGGCAGTGTCGCGTCACGCGATGCCGGCGGCACCGTGATGAACGCGATCGCCAAAGCGCTGCCCGAACTCGTCGGCGGTTCGGCCGATCTTGATCCTTCGACCAAGACGTACCTCAAGGGTTACGGTGATTTCCAGCCCGGCACGTACGGCGGCCGCAACGTTCACTACGGCGTGCGCGAACACGCAATGGCCGCGGCAACCAACGGCATCGCGCTACATGGCGGCATCCTGCCGTTCTGCGCGACCTTCTTCAACTTCCTCGACTATCTCAAACCCTCGCTGCGGCTCGCGGCGATCAACAAGATTCGCTGCGTGTACGTGTTCACGCACGATTCGGTGTTCTTGGGCGAAGACGGTCCGACGCATCAGCCGATCGAGCAGCTCGCCATGCTGCGCGCGACGCCCAACGTCATCGACATGCGCCCGGCCGACGCACTCGAAACGCTCGAGGCCTGGAAGTTCGCGATTCAGCCGGAAACCGGGCCGTCGGTGATCGTGCTCTCGCGCCAGAAGCTGCCGTACCTCGGAGACCGCAACGCGGCGGTCTCGCGCGGCGCCTACATTCTCGATGAACCGGCCGGAACGCCCGACTTGATCCTCATAGCCAGCGGATCGGAAGTTCAGCTTGCGCGCGCAGCGGCGAAACTGCTGGCAGCAAAGGGCACGAAAGCGCGCGTCGTCTCCATGCCGTCGTTCCATCTCTTCGACAAACAAGACGCAGCGTATCGCGAGTCGGTGCTGCCGGCCGCGATTGCGGCGCGCGTGTCGATCGAAGCGGCCGCGACGATCGGCTGGCACAAATACGTCGGCGACCATGGAATCGCGTACGGACTCGACCACTTCGGAACCTCGGCCCCCGCACCGGCTATCGAAAAAGAGTACGGCTTCACCCCCGAACACATCGCCGACGTCGCTTCGGGCCTCTTGGCCGGCGTCTAGAGCTAAAGGATCGCATCATGGGAAACCAACTTAAGGAACTCGCCGCCGCCGGTCAGAGCGTCTGGCTCGACAACATCCGCCGTTCGATGTTCGCCTCCGGCGAGTTGCAGAAGCTCGTCGACGTTGGGCTGCGCGGTCAAACGTCGAACCCGACGATCTTCGAACACGCGATCGGGACGGGAACCGACTACGATGCTCAGCTCAAGAGCCTGATCGGCAGCGAGCACGACGCGCAGAACTTGTTCGAAGCGCTGGCGATCCAAGATATTCGCAGCGCATGCGACGTGTTCGCGCCGGTCTTCAAGAGCACGAACGGGCTCGACGGGTACGTATCGCTCGAGGTCTCGCCGACGCTCGCGCACGACACGAAGGCGACGACCGACGCGGCCGCGCGTTTGTGGAAAGCCGTCGACCGTCCGAACGTGATGATCAAGATTCCCGGCACGCCGGAGTGCATCGCGTCGATTCGCGCCAGCATCGCGGCCGGGATAAACATCAACGTTACGCTGCTCTTCTCGGTCGATCAGTATGCGGCCGCCGGTAACGCCTATATCGAAGGGCTCGAGGATCGCGTCAAGGCCGGCCTGCCCATCGACAAGATCGCATCGGTCGCCAGCGTCTTCGTGTCGCGCATCGATACGATGATCGACAAAACCCTCGACGAGCGCATCGCAAAGGGCGAGCCGCTCGAGAGTCTCAAGGGCAAAGCCGGCATCGCGAACCTCAAGCTGACGTACGCCAAATTCGAGCTGCTCTTCCGCGGCGACCGCTTCGCGGCGCTCGCGGCCAAGGGCGCGAAGGTCCAACGCCCGCTCTGGGCCAGCACGTCGACCAAAAACCCGAAGTACGACGACCTGATGTACGTCGTAAACGTCGTCGGCACCGATACGGTAAACACGATGCCGCCGGCCACGCTCGACGCGCTGCTCGATCACGGCGTGATCAATCCGGACACGATCTACGAAGACATCGCCGGTGCCAAAGGCGCAATCGACGCGCTCGCGGCCAAAGGCATCTCGCTGCACGACGTGACCGAACAACTCGTCGCCGACGGTGTGAAGTCGTTCGCCCAATCGTTCAAAGAGATGCTCGATGCCATCTCCGCAAAGCACGAAGCACTTAGCGCGAAAGTCGAGGCCACGTGACGCAAACGATCGCCGGGACAAACGGCTCCTCCGGGGGCGACGTCAATCCGCTTCGCGCGGGCGTCACCTCGAGCCGCATCACCGACCCGTGTAACGTCATCTTCTTCGGAGCGAGCGGCGACTTAGTAAAACGAATGCTGATGCCGGCGATGTATAATCTCCGGCTCGGCGACGTGTTGCCGGCCAATTACGGCATCGTCGGTTTTGCGCGCTCGGAATACGACAGCGAACAGTTTCGCGACGAGATGCACAAATCGATCGACGAGTTCTCGCGCACCGGACCGGCCAAGGACCCGCTCTGGAGCGACTTCGCCAAACGGCTCTCGTACGTGTCGGGCTCGTTCGAAGACAAAGCGGCGTATGCCGAACTGCGCAAACAGCTCGAAGCGAACGACGCGGAGCTCGGCACCGCTGCGAATCGCCTGTTCTATCTCTCGACGCCGCCGTCGGTGTTCGGCCTCATCATCGACATGCTCGATGAAGCGGGCCTCGGACCGAACAACAACAAGACCGGCTGGACGCGAGTCATCGTCGAGAAACCGTTCGGCACCGATCTGGACTCCGCACGCGCCCTGCAAGCCGAAGTGAGCAAGGTCTTCGACGAGAAGGCCATCTACCGCATCGATCATTATCTCGGCAAAGAGCCGGTCCAGGACATCATGGCCCTGCGCTTCGCCAACGTGATCTTCGAGCCGCTCTGGAATCGGCGCTACGTCGACTCCGTGCAGATCACCGCCGCCGAAACCGTCGGCGTCGAAGACCGCGGCGGTTATTACGATAACGCCGGCGCCCTGCGCGACATGATTCAGAACCACGTGATGAACTTGCTCGCCCTCGTGGCGATGGAGCCGCCGGTCTCCCCGACCGCCGACAACATCCGCGATGAGAAGTTCAAGGTACTCTCCGCGCTGCGGCCGATGGATCGCAACCGGATCATGCAAGACTCCGCCCGCGGCCAGTACGATCCCGGCAGCATCGGCGGCAAACCGGTTCCCGGCTACCGCGAAGAACCCAACGTCAACCCGCAGTCGAACACCGAGACGTATGCTGCGGTGAAACTGTTCATCGACAACTGGCGCTGGGCGGACGTTCCGTTCTACCTGCGCAGCGGTAAGCGGCTGCAGCGCAAGAATTCCGAGATCGCGATCCGCTTCAAAGGCATCCCCCATCGCCTCTTCGGCGAGACCGGCGACTCGATCGACAGCAACGTGCTCGTCATGAAGATCCAGCCTGAAGAAGGCGTGTCACTTCGCTTCTCCGCGAAGGTACCTGGACCGAAGATGCACATACGCTCGGTCTCCATGGACTTCAACTACGGCACCGGCTTCGGTGTCGTATCGGCGCCGGCATACGAACGCCTCATCGGTGACGCGATGCGCGGCGATGCCACGCTCTTCACGCGCTGGGACGCGGTACAGCAAGCGTGGGAGCAAGTGATGCCGATCCTCGAGCGTTGGCAGAACAGCTACGACGATAGTTTCCCGAACTATTCCGCCGGTTCGCAAGGGCCGTCATCGTCCGACCGGTTACTCGCCGCCGATGGACGGGAATGGAGGAAGATATGACCCAGCACGCGCTTCCGACCGCCGACCTTGAAGTGATTCGCGCCGAACTAGCCCGCGCGAAGCCGCTGATGACGACGATGAACCTCGTCGTTTGGATCGACAGCGAACACAAGCGCGATTGGGTCATCGAACGCGCGACCAAAGTTTCCGAGAAACATCCGTCGCGCACGATCATCTTGGACTCCACGCCCGGCCGCACCGGCGCGCACGTGCGCCCGATCGACGCCGACGACCCCACCCACCAAAGCTCGTTCATCGACATCGGGGTGGCCGATATGGCCCCGTGGGATGCGTGCGAGCTGGCCACCTCGCTCGCCGCGCCGGACGTGCCGACCGTGCTCTGGTGGAGCGCCGACTCCATCAACGAAGACACGGCATTCCGCTGCTTCTTCGACAATGCCACCGCGGCCGTCGTCGACTCATCGCTCGGCGTACAGGACGCCTCCACGATCGCCGAGCTTTCGGAATTCTACGCCCAGCACCGCAGCGTCGCGTTGCGCGACCTCGCTTGGATGCGCCTTCACCCCTGGCAAGACATCATCGCGCATTTCTTCGACGATCCGGCACTCCGGGAAGAACTCTTTTCCATCCAAAAATTGCGCATCGTTTCAGGGTCCGATGCGGAAGCGCTCTATCTGAGCGGCTGGCTCGCGAGCCGGCTGGGCTGGAACGCCACGGCGCACGACGAGTTCTCCGACCGGAACGGCAACCGCATCGCATTCGATCACGAACGCAGCGGTCAGGCGCGACGCGTCCACAGTGTCGCGCTCACGACGGCCACGTCGCTCTACCAAGGCGACGTGGACAAAACCGATCCCAGCGTCGTCCGCGTGTGGGTGGAAGGCCAGAACGCGCGCGACATGCGCATCTTTCCGCTACAAGCCGTCGACAACGCGTCCTTGATCGAACAGGCCGCGCTCGAGGGCGGAGGAACCGACGAGATCTTCGAAACCGCGCTTCGTATGGTCCAAACACTGATCGACGGATAACGCCATGCCAGTCAACTCGGCTATTGAAATTCTGCCCGACGAGGAGCATCTCGCCGAAGCGGCCGCCGACCGCTTCATCGGCATCGTGGAATCGACGCTGCGCTACCGTCAGGTAGCCGACGTCGCGCTCGCCGGCGGTTCCACGCCGCGGGCGATGAACGTGCTCCTGGCCTCGTCGCCGCGACGCGGTGCTATACCGTGGAATCGCGTCCGCTTCTTCTTCGGCGACGAACGCACCGTGCCGCCGGACGATCCCGAGTCGAATTACCGCATGACGCGCGAGACGCTCTTCGAGCCGCTCGGCATCCCCGCCGGTAACATCTTCCGCATGCACGGTGAAGACGATCCGCAAGCGGCGGCCGCGGCCTACGCGCAAGTATTGGTGCGCGAACTCGGCACGCGCCCGCGCTTCGATCTGCTGTATTTGGGCATGGGACCCGACGGCCACACCGCGTCGATCTTTCCGGGCACGTACGCCGGCATCGACGACACCAAACTCGTCGTGGCCAACTGGGTCGAGAAATTCAACACCTGGCGCATCACGCTCACCCCTCACGTCATCAACGATGCGACCCACGTCGTCATTACGACCGGCGGCTCATCGAAGGCCGATGCGGTGCATGCGGTGCTCGACGGTCCCGCCGAGCCCGACACCTATCCGGTGCAGCTCGTCGCCCCCACGGACGGCGAGCTACACTGGTTTATCGACGAGGCTGCGGGGGCGAAACTTGTGCGTCGGCCGGGAGTGGCAGCACGGTCGTCGTCGGCGTAACGGTGTTCAGCGTCGTCGCACCGACGCTCTGCACGTCGATGTTGTACGTCGCGAAGTTCGTTCCGGCCACTGCGTTCAGCTGAACGACCGCCTTGTTCAGGTCAGTCTGCGCCTGCAGTTCGCGGCCTTCGGTATTCGCCAGGTCGAGCTGACGCTGCAACACGAGGAACGTCGTGGACGTACCGGCCGAGAAACGCCGCTGCTCGGCGAGCAACACGCGTGCAGCCGCGACGCGCGCGGCACCCGCGGCGGCGAGACGGTACTGCGTTTCGCGCAACGTCTGGATCGCGTTGACTGACTCGCCGCGCACCCGCTGCAAGAGCGCGAGCTCTTGCACGGCGATTTGCTTCGCCTGTTCGGCCGCGATCGCATAGTCGGCCTTCGCCGTGCGATTGCCGATCGGGAACTGCAGGGTGAGCGAAACGTTATAGGTCGGGAATCGGAAATCGAAGAGATTCCGATACGACTGACCGAGCGTCCCGGATTGGAACGCCGGCGTCGTTCCGAAATTCGGAACGATCAGCGGGATCTGATTCCCCGGCGTGGCGGTCGTGTTGTAGTTGGTGATCAGCTGATCGAGTGCGGTGATCTCGCCGCCGAGCGTCTGAAAGAACGGAGTCCCGCTGAGATTGTTGGGCACACCCGAATAGCCGTTCGCCGTAACACCCACGCCGAGGTCGAGCTGCGGCAACCGCTGGTTCTTCGCATACGCGATGTTCGCAGCCGCCACGAGCCGCTGCGCGCGCAATTGGGCAAGCTCCGGCCGGTTCTTCAGTGCGGTAATGATGAGATCGTCGAGTTTCGGTTCGGTGGGAAGCTGCAGTACGGGCGAGGTCGGGACCAGATTCGCCATCCACAGCGGGTCGGCGGGATTCGCGACGATGAGCGACTTGAGTTGCGTCTGCAACGCTTGTACGCGCTGCAACGCCGAGAACACGTTGTCTTGAAAGACGTTGACTTGCGTGTACGATTCGACGACGTCGACCGGCGCGGCAGCGCCGTTCTTCGCCAAACGTCCGTTCGATGCGGCCTGGGCCTGCGCGTTGCGGAGGCCTTCTTCTTGGATGCCGACGTCGCGCCACGCGGCGACGAGATCCCAGTAGGTGTTCGAAACGTTGGTGACGGTTTGCGAGGCTTGCACGAGCAGTTGCGCGGAGGCCGCCTGTGCATTTGCACCGGCAATCACCAGCTGACGGCGAATCGGGCTGCCGTCGCCCGCGCCGCGCAAGAGCGGTTGGGTGAACTGCAAGGCGATGGCCGTTTGATAGTACGGGTTGTAACTGTTGAGCGCGGCATTGTTCTGGATCGCCTGCTGACTGCCGCTGAGGCTGTAGCGGCCGCCCGATGACGTCATACCGGTGAACGCGGCGCTCGCCCCGTCGGTAATCTGCGTGATCGGCCCACCGTTCGGGCCCGCCTGGAACGGCGACGTTGCCGGCTGCACGGTATGCGAGTATTGCGGCTCGAGTTGAAACTGCACGTCGTAGGCGCCCTTGGCGGCGACGATCTGGTAGTTCGCGATCCGGTTGTTCGATTCGCTGATCGAGAGATCGGTGTTGCGCTGGAGCGCCATCGTGATCGCGTCCTGCAAACCGATGCCGACGAACGGCTGGTTCACGCCGACCAGATCGCCGGTCGGCAACGGCGCGTTCGCCGGCGCCACATAGCCCGGCGCGACGTTCGGCACGGCGGGAAGCACGGCCGGAATCGGCGGCGGCGGGAGTTCTTGCCCTTGTCCTTGCTGCTGCTGCGGCGATGACGACGGCATGCCGAGCGGCACCGGTTGCGGCGTGCTGACCGGCGTGGTTACGGATGTGGGCTGCGCGAAGGCGGGTTCGACCGCGGAGCACAGCACGACGGAGATGCCCAGCATCCCCGCGAGGAGTCGTACGAACATGGAAGTTGCTCTACTTTACCTTGACGGATGTCTCGACGGACATCCCGACCCGCAGCGGTTTGTCGGCCGGTGCATTGACGATTGCGATACGCACGGGCAGGCGCTGCGTCACCTTGACGAAGTTCCCGGTTGCATTTTGCGCTGGAATGAGGCTGAACGTGTTCTGCGACGCCGGCCCGATCGAGTCGACCCGGCCGGTAAACGTTGTGCCCTTGTAGGCATCGACGCTAACGTCGACTTCTTGGCCGACCTTCATGCTGGTGAGTTGGGTTTCTTTGTAGTTCGCCGTGATGTAGATATTCGATTGCGGAACGAGCTCGAGCAGCGCTTGGCCGGGTGCGACCGTAGCGCCGACTTCGATATTCTTGGCGCCGACGATGCCGTCGATCGGCGAACGGATCACCGTGTAATTCAGTTGGTCCTTGGCGGTTTGTGCCTGCGCCGAGGCCGACGTCACCTGAGCTTGCGCCGCATTGGCTTGCGCGGCAATGGCCGGAACGCGCGACGGCGCAGCCGACTCGACGAGCCGCCCTTGCGCCGTTTCGAGCTGACCCTCGCCCGCACCGATGCCGGCTTCCGCCGCCGTCGTCGAGGCGATCGCCGACGTTTCGCGGGCTTGCATTTGCGCGACGTTCGTTTGGGCCGACGTTACTTGATCGAGCGCGGCGCGATACTGCGAGAGCGCCTGCGCTTGCGTGGCGCGTTGGGCATCGAGCTGCTGCTGCGAAGCATCGCCGGTTTTTGCCAGCGAACTATAGCGTTCGTAGTCGGCGTTGGCGCGAGCCAGTGCGGCATTGGCGCTCGGCACTTGTGCCTGGGCAACGCGCAGTTGCGCTTGCGCTCCGGCGACCGCGGCCTTGGCGGCATCGGCCGTTTGCTCTTGCGCTTCGAACATCGCCTGCGCATTGCTCACTTGCGCCTGCGCGGCCTTGACGCCGCCGGTGCCTTGGTCTTTTTGCGCGTTCTGCTGTTCGCTCGTGAGCGCGACGTTTTGTTGCGCCGCACGCGCTTGCGCCTGTTGCGCGGCAACGGCCGCTTGCGACTGTTCGTACTTGGTACGCTCGTCGCGGTCGTCGAGCCGGATCAGGACTTGGCCCTTGTGCACCGTTTCGTTCGTATCGGTGAGGATCTGGCTCACGCGTTCGGTGATCTTGCTCGTGATCGTCACGGTATCCGCATCGACGCGCGCGTCGTCGGTCGTCTCGTGCGTCGTGGCATACGCGAGGAAACGGATCCCCCAAATGAGGACCGCGATCAGCACGATAGCGCCTGCAATAATAGCGATGACGGGCGGTTTGCGGCGCGATGACGGCGGCTTGATCTCATCGCCCCGATCGTTCACGATCGGCGGCGGCGGCGGGTTACCGCGACCCTCCGCCGTGCGGGGGGATTCGGTGCGCGTTTCCACTAGCGTAGTACTCCATTCAAAAAGACGTCGACAATCTCGTCGATCGCCTCGTGGTCGATCGGGCTATCGCCCCAAAGTTTGCGCGCAACGACGCGCTGGAACATCATACCCATAAAGATGCGGGCAAGGAACGACGGGTCTCCGGCCAGCCGGCCCTCGGCGGCGCGGGCGGCAAAATACTCCTGCATCAGCTCGAGGACTTGGCGCGGTCCCCGCCATTCCGGATCGTCGAAATCGGGGGGGGTCTGTTCGATCGCGTCTTCCGCCAGCGCGATGCACATCAGGGCCCGCTGCCCGGCCATCACCCGGGTGCCGTGATGGGCCATGGTCTTGACGTCGGCGGCGATATCGGCGCCGTCGAGCCCAATCACGAGATTCCGGATCGCCTCGATGCCGCACGAATCTTCGCGCATCGCACCGATCAGCGCCGCCTTCGATCCGAAGTGCCGGAAGAGGGTCGCTTCGTTGACGCCGGCACGTTCGGCGACTTCACGCGTCGTCGTGCCGCGCGTACCGTTGCGCTCGAAAATTTCACGCGTGGCCGCCAAGATGCGAGCGCGCGTCTCTTCGACGCCGGCGTGCGTGCGTTGCGGTGCGAGCATCAGTTCTTCTCGAAGACTGCGGCGTTGACCGCAACGTTCGTCTGATAATCGCTATACGTGCCGTATGCTACGGCGCGAACGTGCGGGATCGCGATGTCGGCGCGTTGCGAGACGAGGAGCAAATTGCCGCCGATTTGGCGGAAAGCCTGCGACATGGTAATCGAGCCGCCGTTGTAGTAATCATAGCGAATTTGATCGATCGACCACGTGGCCGGATCGACCAGCACGGTTTCGTGATCGATCATGCCGCGCACGCGCTGCACGAGGTGGAGCGCCAGGTCGCGGTGACGATCGAAGAGCGCGTCGCCGCCGGATGTGATGACGAAACGCTTCTCCCAATTCGCCGGGTCGCCGATATCCGTATATAGCCTCTCAAAGCCGCGCGCATATGACGGTAGTTTGTCGAACACGACTTCGTAGTTTGACGGACGCTTGTAATACGTCGTCGCATCGAGGTGCTCGCGGATGAACGGAAACGAGGTGAGCCGGATGTCGACGTGCATGCGCCCCTGATAGGACGACAGGTTCGGATTGCGCTCGATGACGCGCGCGAGGATCGCGGCGGGATCGGCCGGGTCCGACGGCGGCTCTACGGCCGCCCGGGCGGGCCAGGCGCCGGCACCGGTCACGAGGATCGCCAGCATTGCGGCCGCGACGCGCGGAACCCAGGGGCGATAGCGCGAGCGCGGGGCCGCTTCGGGGTCCAGCGGCAGAGCGAAGACGCGGTCGAGGCCGTAGAGCGCGAAGGTGTCGCGCAGGGCCGGCGTGCGGGGCTCGACGGCGATTGCGCCGCCGACTTCGCGCAACCGGCGCAGACCGCCGACCATCGTTGCGATCAGGGTACTCGGCAGCGTCTCACCCTCAAGGGTGACGATCAGGCGCGGTGCGGCCGGTTTTGCGCCGACGAGAACATCGACCGCCGCATCGAAGCGGGCGCGGGCGTTTTCGTCGTCAACGGCTAACGTCAAATATGTCGGTTCGTTCATTACTCTTGCCATGCGTGTAAGTGCTTGCATAACCATACCGTAGAAAACGAGATAGTGCAAGTACCCACTTGCATGGAAGTTCCGCCGAGCTGCGAGGGCGGGCGGTGATCGATTCCGCAGAGGTCGCCATTGTCGCCGATGCAGCCGGCCTGGGCTCGGCGACGATCTATCTAGCCGCCCTCGACCGGGAGCGCCCGCGTCTCGCCCTCGACTCCGGCCGCACGATCTACCCGGCCAGCATGATCAAGACTCCGCTGGCGGCGGCCGCGGCCGTCGCCGTTGAAGCCGGCCGCACGCGCTGGGACGAGCCGGTCCTGGTCGACGCCGCCAACATGACCTTTAACGATGCGCCCTCGCCGCTGGAGCCGGGCTACACCACAACCGTCGTCGAGCTGGTCGAGTTGATGCTCACCCGGTCGGACAACGTGGCCACGAACGTGCTCATGGAGCACCTCGGACGCGACCCGGCCACGAGCGACGTCCACGCGCTCGGGCTGCGGGAAACGGCCTTCCGCCGCAAACTCTCGGGGAAGCTGCCGCTCATCGACGATCCCGAAGCCAGCGGCCGGAACAGCCATCCGGCCCGCGACGCGGCCGACCTGTTCGAACGGATCGCACGCGGCACCGTACCCTCGGCCACTCTGCTGCTGCGTTTTTTGCGCGGGCAAGTCTGGAACACCAAGCTCTCCGCCGGCCTCGAACCCGGCGACCGGTTCGCGCACAAAACCGGCGATACCGACGACACGAGCCACGACGGCGGCATCCTCGAGCTGGCCGGCGGCGGCCGGTACGTGCTCGTCGTGTACAGCGAGCTCACCTCGAACGACGAAACGGACGCGCGCTTCGCGGCATTCATGCGGCGAATTCGTCCCCTGTTAATCGAGCCGTAAGAGGAGCGGGCGCGGCCTTGTCGATTAGTTTTCCTAATTCACGCTCTTGATTCGGAGCCTATTACCATATGAAGAAAACGCTGTTGTGCTCGCTTGCGATGGTCTTGGCGGTGGGCGTTGCCCTCCCCGGTGCGGCCGCACTGACCAAAGGACCCGCCGCGGGAAAAACCGTCAAAGTCGGCGTCATCGCCGACGTCACCGGTTCGGCTGCCGTCTATGGCACGATGCAAAAGAACGCCTACGACCTCGCGACCGAGGACATCAAGACGGGCATCATCGACGCCGGCGGCGCCAACCTCTCGTTCGACGTGCAAGACGCAGCGAGCGACGGCGCGCAAGTCGTCAACCTCATGCAGAAATTCACGACCGACGGATCGACGCCGCTCGTGATGGGCCCGACGCTTTCCGGTGAAGCGTTCAAGGCATTTCCGATCGCAAAAGCCGCGAACTTCCCGGTGATGGGAACTTCGACCACGGCCGAGGGCGTTACCGACATCGGTCCGACCGTTTTCCGCGATTCTCTCGCCGAGTCGCAAGCGATCCCGCCGACCGTCGCCAAAGTGCAAGCGAAGTGGCATGCAAAAACACTCGCGATTATCTACGGTGATGACAACGCGTTTACCAAGACCGACGGCGACCTCTTCAAGAAAGAGTTCGAAAAGAACGGCGCGACGGTCGTCGATACCGAGACGTTCCACATCGGCGATAAAGACTTCGGCGCATCGCTGACCAAAATCGCATCGAAGAAGCCCGACGCGATCGCCATCGGCGGTCTCTTCCCCGAAGCGACGCAGATCATCGCGCAAGCCGGTAAGCTCGGCATCAAGGCGCACATGCTCGGCGGCAACGGCCTCAACTCAACCCAGATGTACGCCGTCGCCGGTCCGGCCTCGGAAGGCGTGGTCGTCGGGGCAGCGTGGTTCATCGGCGGCAAGGAAAACGGCAACCTCGAGTTCGTGAAGCGCTTCAAGACGAAGTACGGCAACGACCCCGACCAGTTCGCCGCGCAAGCCTATGCCGGCGCGCAAGTCGTTGCAGCGCTCGCCAAAACGGGCGCAACGACAAAAGAAGAAATTCTCGCCGGGCTCAAGAGCGGCAAGACGTACTCCACGGTGTTGGGCAACATCGGCTTCGATGCCAATCGCGATGTGAAGGCGGCTCCGGTCGTCTTGCAGATCGCAAAGGGCGGCTTCGCGCCCTTCTAGCTCTTGATCGCGCAACAGCTCGTAAACGGGCTTTTCTTAGGCGCCGTTTACGCGCTGTTTGCGGTCGGGTACACGCTGGTCTTCGGCGTGCTCGATATCCTCAATCTCGCGCACGCGGCGATCTATATGATCGCGGCGTTCACCGCATACTCGCTCGTCGCCGACGGTCTGCCGCTGCCGGTGGCGTTTGTCGGCGCGGTCATCTTGGCGGGCGTCGTCGGGATACTGCTCGATAAGGTTGCCTTCGCGCCGCTGCGGCGCCGGAACGCCGGAACGCTCGTGCCGCTGATCTCCTCGATCGGCGCGGCGATCATCATCGGCGCGATTGCGCGCGGCATCTACGGCATCAACGAACGGCATTTTGTCGAAGGCGGAACCGACGCGACGCCGATCCACCTCGGACCGGTAACGTTTACCAGCGTCGAGGCGATCATCTTCGCCACGGCGATCGCGCTGATGCTGATCCTGAGCTACGTGCTGCGCTCGACAACGCTCGGGCGAAACATTCGCGCGGTGTCGCAAGACCGCATCGCCGCGGCCTTGCTCGGCGTGAACATCGAACGCACGATCGCCGCGACCTTCTTCATCGCCTCGGCCCTCGGCGGCGCTGCCGGCATCCTTACCGGTCTCGAATACAATGCCGTAAGCGTCGACATGGCCGGCTCGATCGAGCTCAAGGGCCTCGCGGTGATCATCCTCGGCGGCATGGGCAGCATCACCGGTGCCGTCGTCGGCGGGTTCGTGATCGGGGCGGTCGAGACGCTCGCAGTCGCATACGGACTCTCGGCGTGGCGCGATGCCTTGACGTTCGGCGTGATGTTTCTAATCTTGGTCGCGCGTCCGGCGGGGATCTTCGGCGCGCGCGCGCTGCGCAACGCATGAACGTCCTCGTCGACTTCTACGGGCACCACTCGCGGCTGATCGACCAGATCGGCATCAACGCGCTCTTGGCGCTCTCGTTATCGGTTTCGCTGCAAGCGGGACAACTCGCGCTCGCGCAAGCCGCCTTCGCCGGCATCGCAGCCTACGTGTCGGCAATTGCGAGCATGCAGTACCACTGGCCGCTTGCGGCGAGCATTCTGCTGGCCGTCTTATGCTCGACGCTGGTCGCCGCGCTGCTCGCCTATCCCGTGCGCAAACTGCGCGGCATCTTTCTTGCGATCGCGACGGTCGGTTTCGGCGAGATCGTGCGCGTCGTCGTGAACAACTTGAGCATTACCGGGGGTGCCGAGGGGCTGAGCGGGATTCCCAACGACGTGACGACCCCGATCATCTACGGAGCACTGGCGCTTGTCGCGGTTGCGCTGTACTTGCTCTCGCGCACGAAGTTCGCGCTCGCCGTCGCCCTAACGCGCGAAGATGAAGCGGCGGCCCGCGGCGTGGGCGTCGACGTGGGCATGGTGCGCTTCGCTTCGCTCGCGCTCGGCGGCGCAATTGCCGGCCTAGCCGGCGCGCTCTACGCGCACGCGTTCTACTTCATCGCGCCGGGCGACTTCGGTTTTCCTCGTATGGAAGCGATCCTCGTGTGGTGTGTTATCGGGGGCGTAACGAGCCCGATCGGCGCCGTTGCCGGTGCGGTATTCCTCTCGATCTTGCCCGAAGCGATCCGCGCGCTGGCGGATTTCCGCGAGGTCACCAACGGGATCATTTTGCTCGTGGTGATTCTCTTCGCCCCGAGTGGCCTCTCGGCACTGTGGCGCTCCCGCCGCCCGCCCGTGACGCGCGATGCCTGACCCGCTTATCCTCGACGGCGTCGGTGTGCGCTACGGCGGCGTCATCGCACTCTGCGACGTTTCGCTCACGGTCGAGCCCGGCCAGACACTCGGCCTCATCGGCCCGAACGGCGCCGGTAAAACGACGCTCATCAACGCTACGACCGGAATCGCGCCGCTCGCAACGGGAACGATCTCCCTGGGCGCGCTCCGTCTGAACGGCCTCCCGGCGCACCGCATTGCACGCGCCGGCATCGCGCGGACGTATCAGAACATCCGCCTGTTCGGTGCGCTCGACGTGCGCACGAACCTCGCCGCCGGAGCTTACGCCCAACCCGGCACGCTCAGCGACGACGCCGCGCGTGCGCTCCTCGAACGTGCCGGCGTTCCCCATCTTGCTCTCGACGCGCTGGCCTCGGCGCTTCCATACGGCGACCAACGGCGACTGGAAATCGCGCGCGCACTTGCCGCACACCCATCCATTCTGATGCTCGACGAACCGGCCGCGGGAATGAACCCCACCGAAACCGCGCGCCTGGTCGAGACGATTCGGACGTTGGCGCGCGACGGCATCGGCATTCTGCTCATCGAGCACGACATGACGCTCGTACGCGCGGCTTGTGATAACGTCGTCGTCCTGAACTTCGGCGAGGTGCTGGCGCGCGGTACGCCCGCCGAGATCGCGCGCAATCCCGCCGTGATCGAAGCCTATCTCGGCACGATCGAGGAGATCGCCTAATGGCGCTGCTCGAGGTCTGCGGCTTGCGCGCCGGCTACGGCAAGATCGACATCCTGCACGACGTCGACGTCGCGCTCGAAGCCGGTACGCTCTGCGCGATCGTCGGCGCCAACGGCGCCGGCAAGACGACGCTGCTGCTGGCTATATCCGCGATCATCGCCAAACGCGCCGGCACCGTGTACTTCAACGGCGCCGACGTGACCAAACTCCCGCCGCACGCGCTGGTGCATCGTGGATTGCTGCACGTTCCCGAAGGCCGGCGCATGCTCGCGCAAATGAGCGTCGAGGAAAACTTGCAGGTGGCCGCGGCCGTGCGCGGCGCGGCAGGCTTCGCATCGATCGACGGATTGCTCGACCGCTTCCCCATCTTGCGAACGCGCCGCAACGTACCGGCCGGCTCTCTCTCCGGCGGCGAACAGCAAATGCTCGCCATCGCCCGCGCCCTCGCTGCCGGCCCGACCGCATTACTGCTCGATGAACCCTCGATGGGACTAGCACCAAAACTCGTCGATGAGATCTTCCACATCATCGCAAGCGAACGCGCCAACGGAACATCGATTTTACTCGTCGAGCAAAACGCTCGCCGCGCCCTCGCCATCGCCGACCGCGCCTACGTCATGGAACGCGGCCGCATCGTCCTCACCGGCACCGGCGCCGAACTCCTCGACAACCGCGAAGTAACCGCCGCCTACCTCGGCACCTAACCTCTGGGCGAAGGGCTATCGGAAGCCGAGTGAGAGTTGCGGGATTGCGGCTACGCAGATGAGCGCGAGTACGATTGCAAGCAGATAGGGCACGATGCGGGGCGCTGCTAGATCCGAATCGCACTTTCCTATGGCGCACGCGGCGTAGTAGCCGGCGCCGAACGGCGGAGCGAAGAGGCCGACGCCCATGGCGAGAACGGCCACGATCGCGAAGTGGACTTCCGCAATACCGGCGGCTTTTGCGATCGGGAAGAGTAGCGGGCCGAAGAGGACGATGGCCGGGATGCCCTCGAGAATCGAGCCGAGTACGAGGAACAGAATCACCGATAGCGCCATGAAGCCGGCTTTGCCGCCGGGGGCGTTGCTCAGCGCCGTGGCGAGTTGATCGGCGAAGCCGGATTGCGTTAGGGCCCAAGCCATAGCCGTTGCGGTTGCAATGATGAGCATGATGGCGCCGGTTAGGCTGGCCGTCTCGCGCAACACCGGATACATCTGCCGCCAATCGAACTCGCGATAGACGAAGACGCCGACGAGGATCGTATACACGATGCCGATCGTGCTCACTTCCGTCGCGGTCGCCACGCCGCCAAGAATTGCGGCACGAATGACGAACGGCAGCACGAAGCCGGGGATCGCGACGAAGAACGCCCACGCGATGTCGCGTAGCGCCGGACGCGGTGCGAGTTCGGTGCGATCGTCGCGCGACCGGAACCAAACGACGACGAGCAAAAAGAGCGCGGCCAGCGCCGCCGGAACGAGCCCGGCGGCAAACAGAGCGGCAATCGAAATGCCGGCCGTCGAGCCGATGATGATCAGCACGAGACTCGGCGGGATCGTTTCCGCCATCGCGGCGGACGATGCGAGCAGCGCGACGAGTTCCGGCCGCGGGGTGCCGCGGCGTTCCATTTCCGGAAAGAGCACCGGCGCCACGGCCGCCATATCGGCCGCTTTGGCACCGGAAATTCCGGAGACGAGATACATCGCGAACACCAGCACGTAGCCCAGGCCGCCGCGCAAGTGGCCGACAACGCTCGCCATTGCGTTCACGAGCCGCTTCGCAATGCCGGCATTGCCCATCAAGAGCCCGAGCACGATGAACAGCGGAATCGCCAGCAAGATCAAACTCGAAATGCCCTCGTCCATCCGGGAGACCACGGTGCTGAGCGGCACGGTCGTCGTGAGCCCGAGATAACTCAGCGTGCCGAAACCGAACGCAAAGGCAATCGGAATGCCGATCGCCACGCACGCCCCGACGAGCAGCACGAAGAACACGAGCAGGTTGAAGTTGCCGAGCGGCACGAGCAGCGGGCGCCCGAAATATGCCGCGATACATACGACCGCAGCAACGGCTATCACGATCGCGACCTGCTTCGGCGGCGCCTCGACCAAACGCAGCACCGAGATGACCAGAAACGCGATGAGCGCGAACACGATCGACGCAACGATATCCGAATGTGGAATGCCCAGCACGGGCGTCATGTCGGTCTGCTCTTGGATCAAAAAGACGCGGCTCGCCGGAAAGAGTTCGAGCGCGAAGATCGCGACGACGACCGCAGATATGACCTCCATCAGTGAGGCCGTATCCGGACGCACGCGCCGCACGATCGCGGTCAGCCGGATATGCTCGCGGCGCCGGTAGGCCGATACCGCTCCAAGCATCGCCAGCCACAGGAGCAAGATCGTCGCGACCTCGTCGGTCCAGACGAGCGCGTTGTGCATGACGTAGCGAGAAAATACGCCGGCGGCAAGGATCGCGACTTCCACGACCAACAGCACCGCCGCCAACGGCTCGGTGAGATAACCGATCCACCGGTCCACGGCGGCTGTCCAGGCATACCGCCCGGCGAACGGCACTTCGCCCTCAGGGAAGGATTTCACGTTCCGGAATTGTTTACCTCAGAAGTAACTTTTCCTTACGCCCGAGAGGACCGTCCATGGCACTTCGTGTTTCGCGCTCGCGCTTCGTCACCGGCACCGCGTCGGCATTCGCGTCAATCGCGATCGTACGCGCCCCGGCCAAGGCGGCGCAGTTCGAATACAAGATGGCAGGCGCCACGCCGACCAACTTCCCGGTGCACGTGCGCTCGGCACAGATGTGGGACGCTGTGAAGCGCGAGACCAACGGTGCGATCGACGTCAAGATTTTTCCGAACAATCAACTCGGGAGCGAACTCGCGCAGATGTCGCAATTGCGATCGGGTGCGATCCAGTTCATGATCATGCAAGGCGTTTCGCTCTCGTCGGTCGTTCCCGGCGTGTCTCTGGACGGCGTGGGCTTCGCGTTCAAGAACTCGGCGCAAGCGGAGAGCGCCTACGACGGACCGCTCGGCGCATACCTGCGCAAACTCGTCTTGGACAAGGGCATCTTCGCGTTTCCGCGCGTGTTCAATTTCGGCATGCGCCAGGTGACGTCTTCGTCGCATCCGATTCGCAACGCCGCGGACTTCAGTGGCTTCAAGATCCGCACGCCTCCCGCCCCGATCTCCGTCGATCTCTTCAAGACGCTCGGCGCATCGCCGACGCCGATCGTGTTTCCCGAACTCTATCTCGCGCTGCAAACGAAGGTCGTCGATGGACAAGAGACGCCGTACAGCACGATCGACATCTCGAACTTCCACGAAGTGCAGAAATACCTGAGCGTCACCAATCACACGGCGACCGTCTTCTGGTTCCTCGGCAACATGGACGCGTGGAACGCGCTTCCCAGCTCGATGCAGTCGATCGTCCTCAAACACGCCGAGACGGCCGCGATCCTCGAACGCCGCGATACCGAACAGCAGAGCAACGCGATCGCCGACAAGCTGCGCCGCGAGGGCATGACGTTCAACACGGCCGACACCGAGTCGATGCGCGCTCAGCTAAAGCCGTTCTACAACCGCTGGAAGACGGAATTCGGCTCGGCCGCATGGGATTTGCTCGAGAAAGCCACCGGCAAACTCACCTAAATCGCTGTGGAAACGGTGAATATCGGTGAATCGCGGTGCATAACGAAAAGTTCTTGTGGATAACCCGGCCATAGCGCACGCGGCCTATTGCAAACGAATTTCGCGTATGACATCATTGAATCACGACAAGCGATTGTCGTGCGACTGGCGAGACAGTCGCGGCGAGTAAGGACCGGCGCCGAGCAATCGGCACCCCCCGAAAGCTAATGGCCTTCGACGCCGCACTGGGCTGAGCAATCGGCGCGGGCGTGCGCAACACCAGAAACTCGCATGAAGAAAGCCCCGTGGTTCGCGCCACGGGGCTTTCTGACATTACTACGCCGCTATTGGCCGTTCCAAGCCGCGAACGGCGCGGGCTTTTTCGCCGGCGGACCGACGTCGATCGTCACGTCGAGATGCTGCGTCAGTTCGATCTTCTGCGGATCTCCGGAATAAACGCTTCCGTCGACCCACACCGTCGTGCGTTCGCCCGGACGCGGCTTGGCGCCGGCAACGTTCGTACGCGAAAGCGGCTGGCCCCAAACGGCAAAGAACTGCCCGAGCGTATACGTGCGAAACGTCGGCGACTCGACGTGAATGATGCCGTCCGGCGTGTGCGTATGCAGCCAATAAAAGCAGCCGCCCAGCAGCGGCCGGCCGACGTCTTCCGGTACCCCGACCGGTTTGCCGTGATCGAAGATCGCCAGATGCTGGTGGATATGGAGGACGTTGCCCTCCATCTGATCGCAGTGGATGCCGGCGACGGGCTGACCCGTGGGAATCGCTCCGAGCGTCGCCAGCCACACGGCCGCTGCCGCCAGCGGCACCAGCACGCGCTTCATGACGGCGCTCCAGCGACGAGCGCTTGCATCCATTGTACGATCACAGAAGCTCCCACATCCGGCGTGTCGAGGTGCGTCGAGTCGACGCTGACGTATTTGCTCTGCGGATTGGCGGGGATGCGTTCGAACTCCTCAGCGCTGCTCCGCTGCGATGGATCGAGCGTGCCGGCCACCCAAATGATCGGCACGGTGAGACGAGCGGCGTTGGCGTTGATATTCGACGGTCCGTCGGGGTCGAAAAAACTTACGTACGCACGGGGCGTCGCACGGACGGAGAACTCGGGCTGCCGCTTACTGCCGTCGAAGTCTGGAAACGTCTGCACGCGATCGGCAGTGCCCGCGGCGAGCGCCGCCTTCGCATCGGCCAGCGCGGCCGCGATCGCGGCGTTGTGAACGTAGCCGACCGGATCGTGCGCCGGCGCGCAGGCGATCACGCCGAGTAAGCCGGTATGCGTTGCGGCGTAAGCGATAGCACCATTTCCGCCCATGCTCAATCCGCCGACGACGATTTCCGTGGCACCCTGCGCACGCAAACGCGCAATCGCACTGTCGATGTCGGCAAAACAATCGGCGAGCGGGCGGTCGTATATGCGGCGATCGGACCAGCACATCTCCGGTGTCTCAACCCGAAAGCCGGCTTTGCGCAGCGCGCCGACGAGGCCCCCGCCGATCGTGCGGCCGTTCTTTCCGGCCGATCCGAGCGGCACGCCGGCCGTGCCGTGCAAGAGAACGACACCCACGATCGGCGACGCGCCTTGTGCCGGCGCAATCGCCATACATGCCAGCAAAACGCTGAGCAAGATGCGAACGATTACGAACATGGCCGGAACTTCGCGGTGGAAAAGATGGATGCCCGGGCGAGCGCGGTGGAAAACGCAACTTTCTTGTGGATAACCGCAAGCGCCATCTTGCGTCGCCGGGGCGACCGACGTATGCTCCTTTCACGCCGGTTCGCCGGCGGGCGAGTGACGAGAAGCTCGCAGTGACTCGGTTACGACGCACGGCTCGTCCGTTCGTGGCTCTCCGGCTCATTACCGAAGTACGACGTCGTCTTGGCTGAGCTGATCGGCGAGGACGTGCGCAGATCGAGTTCTCGTGTTGATCGATGCCGCGGGGCCCACGTCCCGCGGCGTCGTCGCTTTTTACGCGTCGTACGTTTTTGCGAGCGTCTGCGCGATCGTGCGGGCGTGTTCGCGCGCGCTCGGCGGTGCGATCACTTCACCCTCGGTACCCCAACTGAGCGACCAGCGCACGATTTCGAGCGGGTCCGCAACGCGATACGTAATCTCGACCGAACCGTCGTCGCGGCGCTCGATGCGCCGGTCGCGCGCAACGCTTGCGGCGGCCGCGGCTTTGGCGATGACCGGAGAAAAGCGCACCGTCACGTCGGTAAGGTCGGTACTCTGCCAAACGCCGCTGACCGAATGGGCGCCGTACGCTTCGAGATTGAAGTCGGCCGGCCGTTCGAACGTTTGCGGCTGAACCGCGATCGCGTCGATGTTGTCGATCGCAAAGACCCGCATCTCGGAACGGTTGTGATCGTAGGCGACGAGATAGATACGCCCGTTCGATACGATGAAGCCATAGGGGTCGACGCGGCGCTGCGTTTTTGCACCGCGCTTATCGATGTAGTCGAACTGCACGACCCGGTGGTCGCGCTCCGCGGTCTGCAATGTCTCGAAATTGCGCTCGGCGTGCGGCTCGAGCGCGACCGACTCCAGGCGAATGGCAAGCGACGAGGACTGCATGGCCGTGGCCGAGCGCTGATCGCTCGACTGCAGCAGCTTGGCGGTCGTCTCATCGATGTAGGCCGAGAGTGTCCCGCCGAGCGATGAACCCAGGCGCTTGAGAGTGACGAGGCCCAGCAACTCGCGCTGACTGAGGTTGAGGCGGCGCAGGCTGTAGCCCTCGGCGAACTTGTACGTCGATGAATTCCGGTCGAAGTACCACGGGAAGCCCGCTTCCGAGAGCACGGCAAGGTAGCGCCGCAGGCTGCGCGTACTCGGCGGCTTGTCGTCGGCGATGCGGTCCTTGAGCTCCTCGAACGAATACCGGCCGTCGTCGATGGCGCTCAGCAGCCGGACAAGGAGGACGACCTTCGGCTCGGACCGTTCTTCCCTCACGCTGGGCTCCGTTCGGTCGACACGCGCCGCCGCCTTGCCGCGCGGTGCTGCGCGAGGACGCCAAGAAAGGAAGTTTCCTGCGGCTTCCGACAAATAGCGGTCAATCCGATTACGGCAGGCTCCAAGGACTATGGGTTCCTTTTTTTTCGCGACCCACGTTTGCTTTTAGGAGTTGACCTTATGCTACATCGCACTATTTCACGTAAGACGGTGCTCAAGAGCGCCGTTGCAGCCACAACAGCTTTCGGTATACCGGCATTCCTCCCGCGCATCGGTGACGCCGCCGCGGAATTGGCGATTGGCCTGGTCGAACCGACAACCGGTATCTATGCAACCTATGGCGAGTACGAACGCGCCGGCATAGCAATGGCCGTCGATGAATGGAACGCGCGGGGCGGCGTGATGGGCCGTAAGGTCGTGACCGTAGCCGAAGACGATGCGAACGATCCCGGCGTCGGCGTGCAGAAAGCGCGCAAGCTGGTGCAGCAGGACCACTGCGTCGCGCTGATCGGGACGATCAACAGCGGAATCAGCCTCTCGGTATCCGGCGCGGCCAATTCCCTGGGCGTGATGTTCATGGACTCCGGCGGTCACACAGACGACGTCACCGGCAAAAATTGCAATTGGAACACGTTCCGCGTTTGTCATTCGACCTGGATGGAAACGCACGCTACCGGCGTCGATCTCGCGCAACGCTTCGGCAAGAAGTGGTATCTCATTACGCCCGACTACGCGTTCGGCCACTCGCTCTATGACGGATACGTCGACGTGGCGAAAAAACTCGGCGTCGAGATTATCGCGAACGACCTCGTGCCGCTCACGTTGACCGACTTCAGCCCGGTGCTGACCAAGGTACAAGCCGCGAAGCCGAGCCTGCTGATCGTACTCAACCAGGGCGATCAGTTTGTCAACGCCCTCAAGCAAGCCTCGGCCTTCGGGATTGCGAAATCGACGCCGATCGGCGGTCCGCAATGCGAACTCGAGGCCGTCGAGGCGCTTCCGGTCGAAGCCCGCGTCGGGTTCTGGGGCGTCGAGTGGTATTACGACTCGCCGCTTTCCGTCGGGCCGGCCGGCACGCCCGGACGCAAATTTGCCGCCGACTATAAGAAGCGGTACGGCAAAACGGCGTCGGCACGCAGCGCGTTCGGTTACATCTCGATGGACCGGGTGCTGTGGTCGATGGCCGAAGCGAAGTCGACCGATGCCCTCAAAACCTGCCGGGCGCTGGAGAACTCCAAGTTCAATTCGATCTTTCAGGGCTCGGCATACTTCCGTAAGGAAGACCATCAGTTGATGTGGCCGATGCTGATCGGTGAGATTCAGCCCAACGGAACACCCGGCGACAAGGACAACCTCTTCAAAATCATCGGTTCGCAGCCCGCGGATAAGGTCGAGCAAACGGTCGCCGAAAAGGCCAAAGTTTGCACGATCACCTACCCGTCGTAAACTGCGGGACGGAGTCGTGACCTAGGAGTCGGGATGCTCGAGCACCTTGCGCCACAAATCGTCAACGGCCTGATGCTCGGCGCGTTCTACGCGTCCGTCGCCATCGGGCTCTCGTTGATCATGAACCTCACGGGCGTGATCAACATGGCGCACGGGAGCCTCCTGACTCTAGGCGGGTACTTCGCCTTCATGCTCGCTGCGATCGGCACGCCGTTCGCGATCGTGCTGATCGCAGCGCCGATTCTGACCGCCCTCGTCGGTCTTGCGATCGAGCGCGGCCTCATGCGACCCCTCTACGGGCGGGACCCGCTCTATAGCCTACTGCTCACCTTCGGCTTATCGCTGATCGCCGAAGAGGTCTATCGGCTCATCTGGGGGTCCAACGGCGTTCCGGTAAGCGCGCCGGCTGCGCTGCAAGGGGGCGTTTCGTTCGGCTCGTTCCAAGTGCCGACGATTCAACTCTTTACGGCAGCGGTTTTGGTGATCGCGATGTCGGCATTGTGGCTGTTCCTCAATCGAACGCGCTTCGGTCTGCGGCTGCGGGCCGCCGTGCAAGACACGGAGATGATCGCCGCGCTTGGAACGAACACGCAAGTCCTCTACATGGTGAATTTCTGCCTGGGGGTGCTCCTTGCGGGTTTGGCCGGCGTCCTCGCAGCTACGCAGCTCGGCTTGAACCCGACCTCCGGCAACGCGCTGCTGATGCCGGCGTTCGTAACGGTCATCGTAGGCGGGATGGGCAGTCTGCTCGGAGCGCTCGCCGGTGGTCTGCTCATCGGCATGACGATCAGCTTGATGACGCTCTTCTTCCCGGCGGCGAGCGATGTTTCGATGTACGTCATCATGGCGGTCATCCTCTTGATCCGACCGCGCGGTTTGTTTGGTGAGGAAGGCCTCTTCGGATGAACCAAAATCGCGGCATCTTTGCCGGGCTCGCCGTCCTGGTCGTACTGGCCTTTGGACCCGCGATCGGCGGGCGCATGAACATCGACACGTCGTTCTTGGCCGAAGTCTTGCTCACGGCGATCGCGGCGATGGGCGTCAATTTGCTGCTCGGCTACACGGGCTTGCCGATCTTCGGCAATGCGGCGCTGTTCGGTCTTGGCGCGTACGGCGCCGGACTCTCGATCAAGAACTGGCACGTCGGATTCTTGGTCTCGATCTTGCTGGGCATAGCCGCCGCTCTCGTCGGCGCGTTGATCATCGCACCGTTCTTGCTGCGCCGGCGAAATATCTACTTCGGATTGTTGTCGCTTGCATTCGGTCAGGTCTTCTATTTCATTGCGTATCGCTATTCCGACTTGACGGGCGGCGAAGACGGCATGTCGTTCGCTCGCCCGCCGCTCAATCTGGGGCCGATTCATGGCACCGTCAGCGATACGCTGATGTACTACGTCACGTATGCATTGTTCGTGGTTGCGACGGTCGCATTTTGGCTCATCGTCCGGTCACCGTTCGGGAGAACCTTGGTCGCGATCAAGCAAAATGAATTACGCGTGCGCTATCTGGGTCTGAACGCAGACCGCTTCATCCTCGTCGGCATCCTCATCGCCGCGGTATACGCGGGGCTCGCCGGCGCGCTATACGGACTGCTGTTACGGTTTGCTTTCCCGTTGCTGCTCGATTGGCACCAGTCGGGCAACTTTATCTTGATGACGATGCTGGGCGGCGCGGGAACGATTTTCGGACCGCTCGTCGGCGCAATCATTTTCGTCATCGGCAAAGACGTTATCTCGACGATCACGCCCGCCTGGGAAATCGTGCTCGGCGCGTTCTTCATCGCATGCGTCCTCGGCTTTCCCAAGGGCATTCTGGGATCAATCGGCGCCGCACTCAATCGCGGCCGGGCGGAGCCTGAGGAAGAGCTTGTCCCCGCAGTGGCCATCGACCAAGCCCGCGCGAAGATCCAGTCGGATTCCGTTCAATGAGCGACGCGCTCCTCATCGCCGACGCCGTGTCGAAGAAATTCGGCGGCGTTCAAGCCGTCGACCGCGTATCGATCGAGGTCGCGAGCGGCTCGATCCACGCCGTTATCGGCCCGAACGGGGCCGGCAAGACGACCTTCTTCAATACGCTTTCCGGGTTTTTCTTTCCCGACTCCGGGACGGTTTGGTTCGACGGCGTCGATATCACGAACGAGACAAATTGGCGCCGCATCAAGCGCGGCATGAGCCGCACGTTTCAAACGCCCAGCATCTTCCCCGAGCTGAGCGTTTATGAAAATCTGCTGATCGGCACGCAAGCGAAACGCGGCGTTGCATTTCGCCTAAATTCGCCCAGCGCGAAAGCGCGCGGCGAAATCGACGCCCGGGTCGACGAATTGCTCGGATTCGTGGGCCTCGCGGCGGCGAAGTCGCGCACGGTGAGCGAACTCTCACACGGTAGCCAACGGCTGGTCGAAATCGCGATGAGTCTGTCGACCGAACCGAAGCTCGTCCTCCTCGATGAGCCGATGGCGGGCTTAGCCGAAGCCGAGACCGATCGCGTCATCGCCGTCATCCGCGACCTGCACGAGCGGCTCGGGCTCACCGTCGTGTTCGTCGAACACAACATGCGCGTCGTGCTGTCGCTGGCACATCGCATCACCGTCCTCGACCGCGGCCGGCTGCTCGCGGAGGGCACGCCGGCCGAAATCGCTGCCGATGAGGCGGTTCGCGACGCATATCTCGGCAAAGAGGTCATCGACCATGTCTGAGCTTCTGCGGCTCGAAGCACTCAACGCCTACTACGGCAAGAGCCACATCTTGCACGACGTGTCACTGACGGTCGGCAAGGGCGAGATCGTTGCGCTGCTCGGCCTCAACGGTGCCGGAAAAACGACGACCATGCGTTGCATCCTCGGCCTGATGCGTCTGCGGTCGGGCGCTGTTGCCTACGAAGGCAAAGACATTACGGGCTGGCCGGCCTACCGGGTTGCGCGCCTCGGCATCGGCTACGTCCCAGAGGGCCGCCGCATGTTCCGGGATCTAACGACGCTCGAAAACCTGCAGTTGGCGGAAAACGGCCGTCCGGGTGAATGGTCGATCGCACGGGTCATCGAGCAGCTTCCCAAACTCGGTGAATTACGTTCGCGCAAGGCCGGCCGCTTGTCCGGCGGCGAGCAAGAGATGCTCTCGATCGGCCGCGCACTCGCGACCAATCCAACCTTATTGCTCGTCGATGAGCCGTCGCAGGGCTTGGCCCCGATGATCGTCGAGGACGTGTATCGGATTCTCGCCGAGATGAAGGCGCGCGGCGTTTCGATTCTGCTGGTCGAACAGAACGCGCTGCTCGCACTCAAATTCGCCGATCGTGCCTACGTGATGGATGGCGGCCGTATCGTGTACGCAGGCGATGCCCATAGCCTGCGTGAGGACACCGACCGCATCCGCACGCTCATGGGTCTGACTGACGTTCCGGCCTAGCCCGCGTCCGTCCGCAGCGCCGCCAGCGCCGACATCAAGGGCCGATCGTCGAAGCGGAACAAATAGGCGCGTCCGGCGCCGGTGTTTTCGTGGACGATCTTCTGCCACGCCGGCAGCGCAAACGTGTCGCCTTGTTTCCACGTCAGCACGGTGTCGCCGACGCGCGTTTGACCGCTGCCTTCATACACGTGCATCACGGCGCTCGCCGTTTCGCGCAGCGGTGCGGACTTCGCGCCTTTATCGAAGCGGAACGCCGACGCGCCGATCGTCGCGCTGATCTCGCCGCCGTTCGCGCGCATGCGATAGCGCTCTTCGGCGACCGCACCCGGCGCGGCATCGAGTTTCGCTTGCATCTCGGCCCACGGGTAACGGCGATTTGATGCGGTGTTGAGCAACTCCGAGGGATAGCGCGCGTTGGCGTAGTGCTCCGTGAAATTACTCGGCAGCACTTGCCATAGCGGCAGATCGAGACCGTCGAGCCAGATCATCGGACGGTCGCCCTCGTTGCCGTGATCGTGCCATTCCCATGACGGCGTAAGCACCATGTCGCCGCGTTGCATCATCACCTTCTCGCCTTCGACCGCGGTAAATCCGCGCTCGCCCTCGATGATGAAGCGCAGCGCAAACGGCGAATGCCGGTGCGCGCGCGCCGTCTCACCGGGCAGAATCGTCTGCAGTCCGGCATAGAGCGTATCCGTCGTGTAGGGCGCTTTGAGCTTCGGATTGATGAGCATGAACACGCGGCGTTCGGCGAGGTCGGTGCCGACCAGACGCGCGGCGCGCTCGCAGAACGGACGCAGCTTTTCGTAGTCCCACACGTACGGCGCAGCTTTAGCCACCGGAAACGGCGGCGACACCGCGCTCAGCAACGGCCATAGGGGCTCGGCGTGCTCGACCACGGCCTCCTCGAAGAGTTGGTCGAGGCTGTCCTTTTGCGGGGCGACGGTCATGGGCGATCTCCGGTGCTTGCGGGCGGTGTCGGTAACCAGGACCTTCCCCACAGCGCCCTGGGTTTCCGGGGCTTTTGGGATTAAAACGTATTCTTTAGTTGACAGCCCTGCCCGAGCTGATGTATCGTCGCCGCATGGCCCGCAAAAAGACGCCCACGCTGACCGAAGCCGAGTACCGCCTGATGGACATCGTGTGGACCAACGGGCCGCTCTCCGTTGCCGAAGTGCTGGAGCGGGTCGGTGATCCGCCACTTGCCTACAACACCGTCCTGACTACGTTACGCATCCTCGAACAGAAGGGGTACCTGGCCCATAAAGCATCCGGACGGGCGTTCATTTACCGCGCAAACGTCGGGCGTGACGAGGCCCAGCGCGACGTGGTCAACCACGTCGTGGCCCGGTTCTTCGGCGGCTCGCCCCGCGAGCTCGTGCTCAACCTGCTCGAATCCGAATCGGTCGACGATGCCGAATTGGCTCGCCTGCGCGAGCTGATCGATCGGAAGGCGGGTCCGGCATGATCGGCACGATCGTCTCCGCGGCGATATGGGCGCTCGTTGCCAGCTTGCTGCTCTCCGTCGTGCTGGGCGCTCTGGTCGCCGGCTTGATCGCCTTCGCCCGGCCGGCCGGCGCGACGCGGCAGGCGCTGTGGTCGATCGCCCTCGTTGCCGCCGGCTTCGCGCCGGTGGCGATCCTGGCCGTGATGCTCGTGCGCGGCACCTTAGCCGGCGCGGCCGAAGACATGCAGCCGATGCCGAACGGACCTGCGGCGCACGTGACGGCCGCCGGCGGCTCTCCCGCCGGCGGCGCATCTGAGGATGCCGGTCCGGCACCGGCGCGCACGGCCCTTCTGCACGTTCCTGGACCGCCCGATCTCGCACCCATTGTCGCGCGCTCCATCGTCGGCGTCTGGGTGCTCGGCGCGCTGATCGGCCTCATCGGCCTCGGCCGCAGCCTCGTCCGCGTGCGCGGCCTCAAAGCGCGCTCGAGCCCGCTCGACGGCACGCTCGCGACCGAGCTGCCGTGGCTCACCACAACCGCCGGGCGCGAGATCTACTTGCGCCTCTCGTACGAAACGGAAACGCCGATCGCCGTCGGCTTCCGGCGCCCCGTCATTCTTTTGCCGACCGACATGGCGACCGCCGACGGGCTCACGTCCATCGAGCCGCTGATCATGCACGAGTACGCACACCTTGCGCGCTACGACGATTGGTCGAACCTCGCGCAACGCGCGACCGAACGCCTCTTCTGGTTCAACCCGCTGGTGTGGATTCTCGGCCGGCGCATCGCGCTCGAACGCGAAGTCGCTGCCGACGAAGCCGTCGTTGCGCGCACGCATGATGCCAAGCGGTACGCATCGACGCTGTGGCGGATGGCGCAAGAGATGCGCATGCCCGAACACGTCGTCGTTGCGCCCGGCGCGATGTTGACGCGCAAACAGATTTCCGTGCGCATCGAGCGCCTGCTCGACGAGAGCCCGGTCGGCCGGCGTCACGTCGGCGCGGCGGCGTTCACCATTGCGATTCTTGCGGCCACCGGCGTTGCCGGGCTCGCTGCAAGCGCGCCGCCGATCTTGCTCGCACAAAGCAACACGGCACAACCTGCGGTAGAACCCATGGAATCCATCGACGAGGTCGCGACGTCCGCGCCGGCCCCGAGTGCCGCGCCACATGTGGTCGTGAAGCCGGCGCCGGCGCCCGTGCCCTCGGTTGCGGCGAAGCCCGTCCCGCCGCCGGCGCCGGTGCGCGTCGCCGACGTGGATCCGAATGTCGACACGAACGACGCGGAAAACATGGGGCAGAAAATCGCCGCTGACGTTCAGAAAAAACTCGGCGACGCGCTGAACCGGCGCGGCGTCGTCATTGCGGCCGACACGAGCGGCCCGGTGACGCGCGATCTCGTGCGGCACTGCATCGGCTGCGATTTTTCCGGCCGCAACTTGAGCGGCATCAACCTGAGCAACCTCTCGATGGTTGGCGATGACTTCACCGGGGCGAACCTCGCCGGCGCGAACTTTGCGCACTCGACGATTCAAGGGGTGGATTTCAGTCACGCGATTCTCAGGAATGCGAACTTCCGCCTAGCGAAGCTCACCGGCGTCGATTTCAGCCACGCCATCCTCGACGGCGCAAACTTAAGCAACGCCACGCTAACGGGTGTCGATCTCGGTCACGCCTCGCTCACCGGCGCGAACGAATCCGGCATCCAGCTTATCGGAAGCTCGCTCCCATGAGCGCTTCCGTTTCTTTGCCCCTTGCAACTAATTCTATAGTAGGTAAATGCACCATGCTCTTACGATCGATCTCCGCGTACGCCGCGCTGGCGCTCCTCTTCACCGCAACGCCCGCGGGAGCCGACAACGTTACTCTCGGCGCACAATGTATCGGCTGCAGCATGCGCGGCGTGGATCTGCACGGCCGTGATTTGCACGGGGTTACCTACATCGGCGCCGATATGCAAAACGCAAACTTGCGCGACGCCGATCTGCGCGATGCCAAGTTCATCGGCGTCGACCTGAGCGGCGCGCACCTCGACGGCGCCGACCTGCGCGGTGCGAACTTCACCGGCGCCGATTTCGGCGACGCAACGCTCAGCACCGCGCGAGTAAGCGGCGTCCACCTTACCGGAGCCGAGCTCGGCCGCATGTCGTTTGCCAAAGTCGATACCCACGCGCTTCTGGCCCAATGTATCGGCTGCGATTTCAAGCATGCGGATATGCACGGCGTCGATATGCACGGTGCTTCATTGCCCGGAGCCGATTTCCGCGATGCGAATCTGGAAAACGCCAACCTCAACGGCGCGGCACTGTGCGGCGACAACGACGACAAACGCTGTGCAAACTTCTCCGGCGCACGCGTAAACGGGGCCGACTTCCGCAACGTGCGCTGGTGCGAACACATCGACCGCAGCTGCCGTCCGGTAACGGCAGACGAACTCCGCCGCTACGGCCGCAACGCATTCGACGGCGCGCTGCTCCCGTAACTTTTTCGCACCGCTAGATATTAATTCTCTAGTAGCTCATAGGGAGACTGACATGTTCAACTTCTTTGCATCGATGATCTTAGCACTCGCCATCGTGGCCGCACTCGGAACGCAACTCGCCACGACCGCATACCGCAGCACGATGCTCCCGCAATGCGCCGATTGTCAGACGATTTCGCGCGATCTCAGCCGTTCCGAGCGCCTACACTCAGTCGGCGTCGGCCGCCAAGAGCGCGTTCAGGACTCGCCGTTGCCGGGCGGGTCCGGCGTCGGTTGAGAACAGCGCCGGACGTTTGGTGCGCTCCGGAAAGCGCCGGATGTTTTCTTGCTGCGCTTCGATGATCATCGCGTCTTGATTGAGGAAGATGTCACGGCGCATGTCGCCGATCTGTTTGCTGATCTCGGGGCTCGGCTTCTGTCCGTTCGTCATGCCTTGCCGTACGGCGGAGAAGTTATAGTGCGTCGAGGTCGCCGTCTCCGGCGTGAGCAAGTGCACCGCGTAGAGCCCGCTCCCCTCAGCCTTGGTTGCGCCTGGGGCGTGAACGCCGACGTCGAGGACGAAACAGCCCGGAGCATCCCAGCGGATCGAATCCCAGGTGTCGCATGGCTGGCCGTCTTGGCGGAAGATCAAGTCGTGCACTTTGGCGACCGGCGTGTTGCGGTTGTAGCGCGAAACGATCACCGCGTTGCCGTCTTGGGTCACCGTCAACTCGCCGCGCACGCTAAATTCCGTGCCGAGCAAACCTTCATGCAAAAACGCCGTGTGGCTGAGATCCATGAGGTTGTCGGTGACCAGCTCGTAGTTCGCGGCAATCGTGATGTAATCGAACTTGGTCAGCGCACCCGCATCGTCGGTATCGAAGATGCTGAAATCGGGGATCAGCGCCGGATCGGGCGTGCGGTGCCCCATCCACAACCACAGAATCTTGTGTTTCTCGATCATGGGATAACTTGCGACGGTCGAGTTGTGCGGGATCCGGCCGTCGCCGTGCGGATTGAACGCGCACGCACCGGTCGCATCGAATTCGAGCCCGTGATAAAGGCAGCGGATGCGGTCGCCCGGTTTCCGCTTCCCAAGATGCAGCGGCGCGAAGCGGTGCGGGCACATGTCGGCGATCGCCGCCGGCGCACCGTCGTCCTTGCGGAAAAAAACGATCGGCTCTTCCAACACCGTGCGCCCGATCAACTGATCGGCGGCGAGATCCGATGACCACAAGATCGGGTACCACGTGTTGCGCAGAAATTTCCCGGTCGGCGCTACCGCCGACGAACCGGTTTCATCGTTGCTCTGAGATGGCTTTTCATGGGTTTGCATCAGGGTTTTTCGCCCTTCCGCACGGAGGGTTACGCCCCTCTAGTTGGTTCGCGCGATCTCGCCGAAGCGTCCGGCCTGGTAGTCGCGGAACGCCTGCTCGATCTCTGCATTCGTGTTCATCACGAACGGTCCGTAGCGTGCCACCGGCTCGTTTAGCGGCATCCCGGCGAGCACGAGCGCTTCGAACCCGTTCGGGCCGGCAACGATATCGAGCGTTGCCGGTGAGTTCGGGATCAGCGCGACGCGGTGGTCGCCCAGCGGTGTCTCTTGCACGCGGCCGTCACCGTCGATCGTGTGGACGATCGCGTTGGAACCCGCGGCGACGGGAATCGCCAAGCGCGCGTTTGCCTCGAGCTTCAGATGCACCATCGTCGTCGGAACCGTCGTTTCGATCGGGGAACGCTTGCCGTCGAGTTCGCCTGCAATCACACGCGCCCAGGTTCCGGGTCCCGTGACGACCGGCAGGCTTGCGCTTGCGTATTCTTGATACCGGGGCGGCGCGAGTTTCTGCGTCTTCGGCAGATTGACCCAAATCTGGAAACCGTGCATGCGCCCGCCGTCGCGCAAAATGTCGGCTGCGGGCATCTCCGAGTGGATCACGCCGGCGCCGGCGGTCATCCACTGCACGTCACCGGGACGCAGCGCGCCGCGGTGTCCGTGCGAATCCTCATGCTCCATCGCGCCGTCGATGATGTACGTGACCGTTTCGAAGCCGCGATGCGGATGATCCGGCGCGCCGATCGCTTCGCCCGGCCCATACGTGACCGGACCCATCTCGTCGATCAAGAGAATCGGGTCGAAGTAGGAGAGGCCGGCGACCGGAAAGGCCCGGCGAATCTGAAAGCCGCCGCCCTCGAGGGTCACCTGGGTCGGCACAACGGAAATGGGAGAAGTCTCGGTGCTCATCGCCTTCACCATAACCGCACCCGGGTTGCAACGGCTGCAACCGCGCGGATTGCCAGGCCCACCCGAGGGCCTTCCCAAGGTCCGGCGCGATGATGCGGCCATGGAAAACGCCACGACCGTCATCCTCCCCGTCGGCGATTTTACCTCCGCCATCGCGCGGAAAGTCTCCGACTCCCTCGGCAACGCGGCGGCACGCGGCCGCACGATCGTCATTTCGCTGCAATGGACTGCGCGGTGGTCTTGGGACGCTTTGTGCGAACTCGCCGAATCGCTGCACGGCCGCTACCGTGATGCCCGCGTCTGCTTCACCAGCGTGCCGCCAACCGGGCGAGCGCTGCTGCGCGAAGTCGGCCTCGACGGCACCTGGATCGTGGACGCGCCGGCCCTTATCTCGGCGCAGCGCATCCTGATTTCAGCCTAGTAGCGCGACGCCTTCGTTTCTTGCGCCGTGATGAACTCGAGCAGCGCGGGCTTGCCGGCGCGCGTTTGCTCGATGCCGCGCTTGATCGCTGGGATGATTTCCTCGGGCTTGGTGATGCGCTCGCCGTAGCCGCCGAACGCGCGGGCCATTGCGGCGTAGTCGCCCGAAATATCCGTCGAGCGATACTTCTTCGTCGCCTCCGGCATAACGTTGAGCTCGATCGCCATCGCGGAGTTGTTGAGCAGGATCGATAGGATCGGAATGCGTTCGCGCACGGCCGTTTCGAAGTCCATGCCCGTGAAGCCGATCGCGGCGTCGCCCCAGACGTTGATGCAGAGCTTGTCGGGACACGCCAGCTTGGCGCCCATCGCCAAGCCGAGGCCGTAGCCGAGCTGCGTCGTTTTGCCCCAGCCGAGATAGCTGAGCGGTGCGGTCGATTTCCAGAACGGTGTGAGCTGATCGCGCGGGCTGCCCGCATCGTGGGTAATGATCGTCTGGGCTTTATCGACGGTATGCTGCAGATCCCACAGCACGCGATACGGGCTGATCGGCGTGTCGCTCGACGTAAGTTTCGGCATCCATTCGGCAAGCCAGGCGGCTTCGACCGAGGCGATCTCCGCGTGCGCGCGCGTCGGGTCGCTCGAGGTGCCGTCGAGAAGTTGGCGGCAGGCATCGACGAGCGCGCGCAAGGCGAGCTGCGTGTCGCCGGCGAGACCGACTTGCGAACGTACCGACTTGTTCAAGTCGTTGGCATCGCTCGTGAGATGAACGATCGTTTTGCCCTTCGGCATTTTCACCGCGAACGAGTTCTCGGAGAAGCTGCAGCCGGCGCCGAAAATAACGTCGGCATTATCGAGGAAGTGGCGCACGGTTTTCGGCATCGCGGCACCGCCCGCGCCGAGCGCGAGCGGATGCGTCTCATCAAAGGCGCTCTTGCCCTCGAGGCTCGTGCACACGGGCGACCCCAGTAATTCGGCCAATTCTTTGAGCTCCGCGTACGCGTTGCCCCAATGGATGCCGGCGCCCGCGTAAATCACGAGCCGCTTCGCGGCGACGAGCGTCTCGGCCGCGCGCTGCACGTCGGCCGGATCGGGGCCGCTGCGCGTTGCGTAGACCGGCTCGTAGTCGAGCGGTTCCGGAACTTCGGCGTCGTAGAGGTCATTCGGAATCTCGACGACGACCGGACGATGGCGTCCGTTACGCAGCAGCGAGAACGCGCGCCGCAAGATGTTCGGCACTTCGGCACCCGAGGTGATCGGTTCGGCGTGCTTGGAAACGTGCGACATCACGATCGTAGCATTGAAATTATCCGGCACGTGCGCGATACGCGTCGCGTAGCCGCCGGGCAAGATCAACAGCGGAATCGATTCGGAGTACGCTTGCGCAACCGAACCGTACGCGTTCTCGATGCCCGGGCCGTGCTGACACGCGAACACGCCGATCTTCTTGCCGCGCGAAAGCCGTGCGACGGCGTCGGCCATGTGTACCGCGATTCGCTCTTGGCGCACGATGATCGGGCGGATGTCGTTTTCCGCAGCGGCCTCGATGACGGCGTTGCGCGGATAGGCGAACAGGATCTCCACGCCTTCGCGTTTGAGGATTTCGGCGATCGCCGCGGACGCTTTCATGATAAGCGCTCGTTGTTTAGGCCGGGCGTGAGGTCCTGGGTGCGGCGGGCCGGATTACGCGGGGTCGGCGAAGAGAAACTCGAGATCGTCTTTGGTGAGCGATTTCGCGATCGCGCTGTCGGCTTTGATGACCGAACGCGAGAGCGCGCTCTTGCGCTCGGCGAGCGCGCGAATCTTTTCTTCAACCGAACCGGCGGTCACCATCCGGTACGCCGTGACCGGACGCGTTTGCCCGATGCGATGCGTGCGGTCGATCGCCTGACGTTCGACCGCCGGGTTCCACCACGGATCGTAGAGGATGACGTAATCGGCTGCGGTGAGCGTCAAGCCGACGCCGCCCGCTTTGAGGGAACACAAGAACACGGGCGGACCGTCGGCCGACATGAAGCGTTCAACCTCGGCCTGACGATCGCGATCTTTCGTCGAGCCGTCGAGATACCCCAAGACGACGTCACGCTTCGAGAGTGCCGTGCGCATGATCTTGAGCATCGAGGCAAACGCCGAGAATACGAGCACTTTGTGACCGCCGGAGAGCACTTCTTCGACCGTCTCGATGAACGCGTCGAACTTGCCGCTCGCTTCAGGTTCGTCGATGTACTCGGGCAGAATGAGCCCGGGATGCGCGCAGACCTGGCGCAAGCGCGTCAGCGCCGCCAGCACGTGGACCGTCGCGCCTTCCATACCGTTCTCGCCGCCGATGTTTGCGATGACATCGCGACGCGCGGCCTCGGCGATACCGCGATAGAGCCGGCGCTGCAACGGCGAGAGATCACACTCGATGATCTGTTCCGTGCGCTCAGGAAGCTCGCGCGCCACATCTTCTTTGGTTCGGCGAAGCACGAACGGCTCAAGCCGCGACCGCAGTTGATGCGCCGCAACTTCGTCGCCCTCGGCAATCGGGTTCTCAAACCGCCGGCGGAACGACGCCTCTGACCCGAGTAATCCCGGTTCGACAAAGGCAAAGATCGACCACAGATCGCGTAGCGAGTTTTCAACGGGCGTACCGGTTAGCGCCAAACGATGATCCGCGCGCAGATTGCGCACGACTTTGGCAATTTGCGAGCTTGGGTTCTTCGCGTTCTGCGCTTCATCGAGAATCAGCGTACGAAAGTTGAAGCGTTCCAATTGCTCTGCATCAAGCCGCGCCAAAGCATATGACGTGATAATGACGTCGTAATTTTCGAGCTCTGCATAACGTTGCGCGCGATCCGCGCCCGATTGCAGGCGCAGGGTCGTCAAGTTTGGCGCGAACCGGGCAATTTCGTTTTCCCACGTGTGCGTAACCGAGGTCGGCGCGATCACAAGCGCAGGAGCGGCTCCGTCAACTTCCTTGCGGTGCAAGAGCTGCGCGATTACTTGGAGCGTGTTATGCGTGACGATGAAGTCATCAGTAACGTAGAGATGGTCGGGCGAATCGACCGCGATGCACTGCATCTCGGCGTCGCCCTCCGGAATAATCTCAACGATCGCGCGTACGGGATGATACTTCACGCGTCCCCGATACGAATCGGCCTTACGCGAAAGGCGGAACGGATTGTAATCCGGCGGCATCGCGATTGAGACGCGATACGCGGGCTTTCCGATACGTTTTTCACCCTTATAGGTGTATGTCGGCTTGGCCTTAATGCGGAGCCGAGCGACACCGCCTAGCGAGCGCACGAGGAACGCGACGTCTTGCGCCAGGATCTCCGACACCGACGTAAACTCGACATGATTGTCCTTGAGTGAAACACTGCCGTCGGTATCCATCAAGCCCTGCAGCACCGCTAGGCGATCGGAGACGCTCGCATACAAGTACTGCTGCGGGACGAACTTCGTTGCCGACCCGCAGCCCATCAGATCGAGTTCGCGCAAGGCGCTGCGAACATGATGACTGCCCAGTCGCCCGTCGGCATCTCGCTGCGGACGAATGACGTAGTCATACGCGGCCTTGTGAACGAGATCGGTACCCGTCGGAAGTAACGCGCGGCATTCCTCGAGTAGCTCAACGTCCGCATTCGCCAAACTCACCACACGATGAGTGATGTTTCCGTCGCCGAGAATGCACCCCAGCAGATACGGCGGTACCGTAAGCTCGTCGTTCCGCTCGAAGTGCATCGGTTCGGCAATGGGAATGAAATGACGCGCGTTTCCGGCCGCATCGTGTAGGCGCTCGCGAATTTCGCGCAACGTCTTCACCCGAGGCGGATTGCCACGCGATTTGCGGAGCGGTGAATTGACGAGCCACAGATGATCGTCAGAACAAAGCGTACTGGCTCCATCAGAGAACTTGACTCGGAACGATTCAAGTTTTCCCTGCGGAAAAATCCCAGTGACGCGCGAAATGCCGCCTTGCGCATTCATGATCGGATCGCCGAGCTTCAGATCGCCAAAACGGCGCCACCCGTCGGGCGTTAAAACCAAAGACGAAAGCGCTTGCGATTTCCCCAGCCCCATCTCGTCTGCAAGAACGCCGCCGAATTTAAACGAGCGCAGATAATCTAAGAAATCGAGGCCGCGCCGTTGATAATCGCGCAGCGTTGCCGCGACGGCGGTCGGCGGTTCGATGCTGGCTATGCCTTCAAAATTACGTAGACGCTCGCGCAAGATCTCGACTTCTTCCGGGAGCGCGACGTCGCCGAATGCTTCGTGAATCTCGTCGTGCAGCGCGACGAGCGCCGCCATTCCGGTGCGACGCCGGTCGTTCAGCTCGGCGAGGAGCGTGCGCCGCATGCGCAACGCCTCGACGTCGAATAGCTTCCCCCGTACTTCTGCGTAGCGGCCACTGGACTGCAAGAGGGCGGCGAGTTCTTTTGGCGTGAGCGCGGTCCCATCGCCGACGAAGACGTCGACGTTGAGCTCAAACCAGTCGCGCTCGCCGTCGACATCGGTCGGACGGGCGGAGATCGAGACGTCGATGGCCGATTCACCGGCCGCAACGGCGGTGAGTGAGTCGTCGAGCACGACGTCAACGTCATCCCAATCGCCGACGACTTCGCGCACGAAATTCGCCGCACGTTCGACATCGTGCAGGGCGAACGCATCTCCGCCGCGTGGAACGAACCCAGCTTCAAGGAAGCGATGCGCGAACGCGCGCGCCGTCGCGGGTGCAAAACGCACGAAGCGTCCGTTGTTCGCCGCGACCGCACCGTGCACGGAGAATGGAGCATGTGCTTCGCTCTTGCGGTCGATAAACGACAACCGGCCGATCAACGCTCCGTCGCTCCAGCGTAAGCGCGCTAATGCTGCCGGCGCTTCCGCATCGACGACGCCGAGCTCATGGCGGTCTTCGGCGGAAAGAAATGGCGCCACGCGCGCGATCGTGCCGATCGACGGATGCTTCCCGTTCGTCGCACTGCCGTTGGCCGGCATCTGCGCCGCCGCCGCCGCAACCACGCGCTTCGCATCAAAACTATCGTCGAGCAAATACGCCGTGCGATTGACGACCAGCCACGACGGCGGTCCATCGACGATCAGGGCGCCATGGGGCGTAAAGCGTTCTCCGTTGCCGCGCTCGAGCGCCGGAACGAACCGGTCGCCTTCCCGCACGGCGCGTAGACGTATTCCGCGAACGTCAATATCGAACGGCACGAGTTCCACCGGATGCCGGTTGGCGCCAGGCTCATCGTCAAATCGCGTACGCGGATGGCGCGCGAGGCGGAACAACGCGCGAGCGAGCGCACGCTGCGAGACGCGGGTGCCGAAGGCTTCTTGCACCGCTTCGTCGCGGATCAGTTCGCGGTCGGCGTTATCCCAGTCGTCGGCCGGCGTCGATTCCATCATCGCGAGGATCGATTCCGCATCGCGGATGACGCCGCGCAACCGCGGCGTATCGAGATACAGCGCGCCGGAGAGCACCTTGCCGTCGGTCGACGAGATAACCGGCCACACGCTGCGGGCACGAGCGCGCGGCGCTTCGAGGTCGGTTGCGGGCAGCCACGTCAGGTCGATCTCCGCATCGGCGGGATCGATCGGCACCGGCGCCTCGTCGGCCCGGCGGACGGTCTCGAGCGTCGCCACGACGTGTTCGCACACGCCGGTCGAACCGCACGTGCACACGCTACGCAGCGCCTGCGGCCCCGTTCCCGTGGCCCACTCGACGGAACACGAAACCCCGCCTTGGTCGGCAACGGTAGCCTCGATCTTCGCGCCTTCAACGGAGCGTAGGGTGACGCGGCCCGCTTCAGCGAGGTCGAGAGCAGCACGGGTCAGGTCGCGTGCGAACCAATTTCCGATCGACGCCGGCAAGCGCGATCGCCACAGGGCAAAAGGAGTCAACCGTGGCGTATTCGCCGCAACCGCCACGGTTTACTCGCTCTGGGAAATGTTAGGCGGGCTGGATTTCCTGGATCGGCTGCGGAGGCGGCTCAACCAAGGGAATCTTCGAGAAGCGCAGCTTGTCCGGATTGTCCGGATTCACTTCCGCGAGGATGCGATCGCCGCTGCCGAAGGTGCCCTTGAGCATTTCTTCGGCAAGTTCGTCCTCAACCTCACGCTGGATCGCGCGGCGGAGCGGACGCGCTCCGAACTGCGGATCCCAGCCTTTTTTCGCAAGCAGCTGCTTTGCGTCTTCCGTGACTTCGAGGTGCATTTCTTGCGCCTTGACTTCGCGGACGACTTTCTCGAGTTCGAGTCCGACGATCTCTTCGATCTGCGGGCGCGTCAGCTGATGGAACACGACGACTTCGTCGACACGATTAAGGAACTCGGGCCGGAACGTGTGTTTGACCTCTTCCAGCACTTTGTTCTTCATTTTCTCGTAGTTCTGCTCGTCGGTCGCGCCGGTATCTTTTTGCGGGCGGAAACCGATGTCGCTCGTCGTCGTCATGCCGGTCGCACCGACGTTGGACGTCATGATGATCAAGACGTTTTTGAAGTCGACGACGCGGCCTTGAGAATCGGTGAGGCGTCCGTCTTCGAGCACTTGCAGCAGCAAGTTGAACACGTCCGGATGCGCCTTCTCGATTTCATCGAGCAGCACGACCGCGTACGGACGGCGCCGCACGGCTTCGGTCAGCTGACCGCCTTCTTCATAACCGACGTACCCGGGAGGTGCGCCGACGAGTCGCGATACGGCGTATTTCTCCATATATTCCGACATATCGATGCGGACCATCGACTCGGCGTCATCGAAGAGATATTCCGCGAGCGAACGCGCGACTTCGGTCTTCCCGACGCCCGTGGGGCCGAGGAAGATGAACGAGCCGATCGGGCGCTTCGGATTCTTGAGGCCGGCCCGCGAACGGCGGATCGCCCGCGTGACGACGTTGACCGCAGCGTCTTGCCCGACGATCCGCTTGTGCAGTTGATCGGCCATGCCCAGGAGCTTCGTCGATTCGGTCTGCTCGAGACGCGCGACCGGAATCTTGGTCCACGAGCTGACGATGTGCGCAACGTCTTCCTCAGTAACTTTGATGACCTTGTCGGCGTCGGCTTTCTTCTTCTCAGCCCACTCTTGCTCGAGCCGCTGCTTCTCGAGGCGAAGTTTTTCCTCGCGGTCGCGGATCTGCGCGGCCTTCTCGAATTCTTGCGACTTGACGACGGCGTCTTTTTCTTGTTTGACTTTGCGAATCTCGTTGTCGACGTCGCGAATCGATTGCGGCGGCAACGTCGCTTGCAAGCGCACGCGTGAAGCCGCTTCGTCGATCAGATCGACGGCCTTATCGGGCAGAAAACGATCGCTGATGTAGCGGTCGCCGAGCTTCGCGGCAGCCACGAGCGCTTCGTCCGTGATGACGACCTTGTGGTGCGCTTCATAGCGTTCGCGCAGGCCCTTGAGAATCTCGACGGTCTCCTCGACCGACGGCTCGCCGACCATGACCGGCTGGAAGCGTCGCTCGAGGGCCGAGTCCTTTTCGATGTACTTGCGGAACTCGTTGAGCGTGGTCGCGCCGATGCATTGCAGCTCGCCGCGAGCAAGTGCCGGCTTGATGATGTTGGACGCGTCGATCGCGCCTTCGGCCGCGCCGGCGCCCACGAGCGTGTGCAGCTCGTCGATAAAGAGGATGATCTCACCGGCGGCGCCACGGATCTCGTCCATCACGCGCTTCATGCGCTCTTCGAACTCGCCGCGGTACTTGGTGCCGGCGACGAGCCCGGCGAGGTCAAGCGTGATCACGCGCTTGTCGCGCAGGGGCTCGGGAACCTCAGCCTTGATGACGCGCTGCGCGAGGCCCTCGGCGA
>Ga0182013_10000630_pt1 | contig 48388 bp, 31 predicted proteins | sample 612S2MmetaG_FD_120487 | JGI IMG/M metagenome (GOLD analysis project Ga0182013, IMG submission 120487) | Permafrost microbial communities from Stordalen Mire, Sweden - 612S2M metaG | ecosystem: Environmental > Terrestrial > Soil > Wetlands > Permafrost | place: Sweden: Stordalen | collected...
CAACCGCATTAATAGAGAACACATTTTACGTACATATTAAATCTGGACAAAACAATCTAATAACAATGTTGCAAATGCAAGCTTGACAGACTGAATGTCGGTGTGTCTTCCGAAATGATGCAGACATGAGTAAATGCAACGGATCATTTTGGCGGACCAGTGAAAAATCAAGACTTGTTTCCCGGAAAATAGATAGAGCCGTTGGCATTCCACACAGATTCTCACCGTTCTGCTCCACGCAACCGCCGTATCCACGTGTATCCATAGCGTTCGAATTGGCAAGAAAAAAAGACGACATCGGTCATGTCGGTCGACGATGACGGTGCGGGTGCCGGCGTTGTTTCGAGTCGCTCGATTTTGTCCTTCCCCCAATATTTATTCAGCGCGCAATCCCACTACCGATAAAGCAGTGGTAATATCGGTAACTACTGCACGGTAAATGTCGAGTGATATGATCGGTACCACTGCCAAGTCAGTAACGACCGGAGGCGAGTCTCCCGGTGCCGATGTTGCCGCCAAGTTCCAACAAGAGACGTTGGATGCAATCAAGGCGTATCAAGACAAAAACAAAATTTCCCACCCTGTGGCGCAAGAAGACTTGCAATATCAATCCTAGAAAACCCGACTGGGAGTGCGTCTGCGCTGGCATTATATACCGGTGGTATCGCGAGAAATTGGACAAGGCCAAGGAAAACGAAGAAGAAAGTCCATTCCCCAAACATGTAGCAGACCAATTTGAACTACCCAGTTTGGCCTCTTATTTCGGTGTCGATCAAGCCACTGTGTCTCGGCAGCGAGCGTGCATCGAAGATTTTTTAATCTCTACGCATTCCGAGAGGATGAGATCACTAGATAAACACTGGACACTAGTACCATGAGGCTGTAGTCGTTTCTTTAATGTGAGCAGAAGTGCATGACTCGGCCCCCTTGTCCTGGGTCAGGATTTGGGTTGAGCTATGGGTAATCCGCGCTGGTTTACAAAAAAACGGTGCGGATTGACACTCCGAGCGGTCGGCAGTCCCGCAGTTCAGAGCCGTTTTGGCCGGTTTTCATGCGAATGGAGCCCAACATTATCATGCCGTCCAGGAAGAGAAAAAATGCTCAAGAACCGGGTGCCGGCGCGCCGCCGAAAAAGAGAATCAAGGCAAAAGACGCGAGGATGGCCGCCAAGACGCAGGCGCAACTGCTACAAACCCGCGAGTCCTTGGCACAGATCGGCGTTCGAACCATCGACGACGATGATATCTCCGTACTACCGGTAGGATACATTCATTTTGCCGGCCGGGCGCCACCTGAATGGCATGGTCGGAAGGAGAGGCAGATAGATGCGCCGCCGAATTGTTTGCAGACTTTTGTATTCATCATCACTGGCATTCTCGACTCGCTTGAACGCGACGAAGCGACGAAAATAATCGTCAATCTGGGCGGAAAGGTCACTGCGACGGTGACCAAGAGTCTGACTCACGCCATCGTCGGAAGGGAAGCCGGTTCATCGAAAATCCAACGAATCAAACAGCAGCAGGTGCCGATGATCAACGAGGACGGATTCTTCGATTTGATTCGGTACTTGTCTCGAAATGAAGAGAGTAAGAGAGTGGTAAATGTGGAAAAGTGTGAAGTTTCCTCGACATGCACTGCGGCCGGTTCCTTACATCAGACATGCGCGAGTCCAAAGTCTCAAATCTGCTCCAATGATACCTTTGACTCACAGCCAATGTTTTGATTACACCAGATAAAAAATGCACTTCCCTCACCGTGCGTTCGACTGACGACGACGACGACGACAAACAAAAAGCACCTCTTGAATTTACACCGGTTGAGGTTTATTGATGATGTGTTTTTTTGTACAGCTCGACAGCATGATCAAAGGATTTGTCAGGATTGTTTTCTGTGGATGAGCCTCTTTTTTGTTTTTTGTACGACGTCCAAAGTCTCTTGAGATCAGTGCAAAATCGCTTCGTCAATCTACCAATTTGATCCAATCGCAGATCCACAACTTTGGCTGGCGGTGGCGAAATGTCGAGAAACATATCTTTCAATAATTTAAACACGAGCTGGTGCGGCGATTCGTCTTTGGGAATCCAACGGTTTCTAAAATTAGGGGGACCTGTCAAGAGTGTAGAAGAGGGAGAAGAGGGTTCGGCGACGGAACAAACTGTCCCACCGACATTCGCCGGATCTTGAATCGGTCGATATGATGAATCGATGAGTTCACAATCATCCCAGAGTTCGAAACAATCCACATGGCCTTCTGCGCCTCCAAAGAGCGACCCACCGTCATCCTCGTCCTCTGTGGGAATCGAAGCCGAGGACAGGGGCTGTGCAATCGTCGAGTCACACGTGGCAGCTTCGCGCGTAGTTCCACATCCGTCAATCGAAACAGCCGATGGGAGTCGTGACATATTACCTTCTCGGACAGAATCGGCCCCAGGCAGAGCCATTCGCTCCTCAACAGTCAACCCCAATGCTTGACATGTGGATGCATTCAACAACGGAGATTGATGCTCCACGTCGTCGAAAAAGTCACAATCTCCGCCATCCGTCGATTGAGAGCTGCCAGCGCTAGCCAGTTCGCTGTCCAAAAAACGATCAATATCCGCCTGCCAGTTTTCCGAACTGACCGAATGATCGTTTTCCTGCATGACGACACCCAACGACAGCTTGTCGGACTTGTTCATTCTGGGAATGGCGGTGAGATGATTATTTAAGGGCGAACAAAAGTCATCTTGAAGCCGATGAACAGAATCGTCAGATTCGGTCGACGTGGAAGAATATTTGACCTTTTTCGGCGACGACAGGGGAGCCCACCGAGACTGCGGACAATCCTCTCCGTCATTTCTGCAACGCTTCTTTCGAACCGCTGCAATCCATTATATGAAATGAAATGTAATAACAACAAGAGCATTAGAAAGCGGGCGTTATCAAAACATAATGTGGATGAATGAGTCCAGAAGGTGCGAACGAACCGGATATTTCGGGCAAGACGCTTGCATTAACAGCAAGTATCCGTTGCATATGATGAGTCATTGGTCTTTCTTCCAAGGTTTTTATGAGCTCTGTCGATCATGGAATATTAATAACTGCACTTCAACAAATTCGAAATGAGGAGCGGACAAGATAAAAAGCAAACGCTCATCACACCACAAGGGGATTAAAACGAACCGGCGTCACAAAAATCGCCTTGTGCTGCTACCCAGTTGAAAATGCTGTCCTCGACTGTTTCAAGCGTTTTAATACACAAAACGATTAAATATGGTTAATAAAAAAGTGAACATTGCGGAGGAATGCAACCACAAACAAACAAACAAACAAACGTGCCTGCGAATACTGATACGTCGCCGTGGTCGCTTTCGTAAAACCCAAGTTCCAGGCCTTCCGGTGGCAAACTAGATCCGATTTGGTTTACTGCACAAATATACAAAATAGAATCGACAAAATTTCAAAACCGAAAGCGTCAGTGGGTAAAGTAACAGGTCTTTGTTTGCGGCCCATGAGGCACCCTTCGGCGTGCACACAACCGGATGGCCTTCAATAACGCGTACGGCTAAAATGACTCTGACCACGAGCATCCGCATAAAAAGATTCATACGCCGACATTGCAGTGGTGGACAAGGGGGAATTATGAGGAGAAGAGCGAGGGTGACAATGAATTGTCGGGCGTGGTGGCGCCGCCCGGCCCAACCGTAACGGTTAGTTTTGTCATCAAGGACACATCGACCCTGTATCGAACCGCACGAAGAGTACATGATTCGCACAAGTTTATAAATGTCAATTGTATTCATTATCAACGCAAAATCAAAAGATGACAAGTCGGGACCCACAAAGGCGACGCCGAAAATCTGTCGCCGATACACGTGACTGAGAAATATTAGAGAAAGCTGGATAAATAATAACTTTCGAAACTCTCAGATCCGAACAGCGCCAACTGGTTGTGATCAGGAGGAATTAATACCAGGAATGATGATGAAGAGAATCCGCGATGCCGGATGCGCTATTGGGATGGGTCACACATAAAGGACAATATGGGATACAGGATGATACAAGTAGTCTATTTTCAGAGTCAGAGGCGGAATGAATGGATTGAGACTTTTGGGTGCCATCCATTTGGCGCCCAAAAAACAGTCACAAAAATCACTCATCGGTTTGGTCGGCGGTCTGCCGTGCGAAAGCCGTTCCTCTCGCCTTGGACCGCCAATCTCGGCGTACGTCCTTTTTGTGCGCCCATCCAAGGTTGTTTGTTTGAAATATTTTTGAAATCATATCCAACGGGGAAGGGAAGTGTGCGCGCTGCAAGTAAACCTATGTGCGCCATACTCACCCTTGCCTGTCCCAATTCGTCTAATTTTCCAATTTCCAAACAAATATTTCGCAGGTCACGGGAAACGTTTTAAACAGTGTAGCAATAGTTCGTCCGCGTTCCAATACGTCCTTTCGCAAACGATGGATTTGTCATCCACCACTCTCACCACTCGAATCGTCCCGTTGGATATTCCCACTGTTCGCCCCTCGAGTTTTAGACGACTCGATAAACACCAAGTCGTGCGCGACGGTCTTGACGCCAAAATGGTCGTATCCAAATCAGATTCAGATGTAGACAAACGGCGAGATTATGAACAGGGTCAAGTTTGGCATTCGTCGCAACATTCGAATCCCAAAAACTCCGATCGTCAACCATTTGCCGGTCCGAAATGTGGCCGCAAATCAAATTCTCCCATTTTGATCGTGGCGCAATTTCAATTACTGGACAAGACTCAACATGTGCTGGCCGGGAGCCCCGATTCCACGGGTTTGACAATGGATCAGCTGTGTAGCAGATGGATACCCAATGCCGCACTCGATTTTCGGTCACAGACTTTGTTTGATACAGGCACGGACTCCAAAATGGAGCCGTTCGTTGTTTATGAAAACGAAATGCTTTGCTGGATGCTCCGTGCCGTCGGAGATTCGCAATGCGCGCAAAAAACATCCCTGAGCAGGACATCGCAAGGCACTTCCAATCGAGCACATCACCCCGCGCAACTCACTGCTTGGGAGGCCCTGGTGGATAGTATATCCGAGTCGCCGCCTCCTGATGACTCGATGCAGTGTCGCTTCGACACGCCGGAGGAATCGATTCGGCCGGCGAGCCAATCCTCTTACTCCAGTATTTTCTCCACGACAGGACTGCAAAACACAAGCTCGGCCGAACCATCACGCCCAATGCTCATTCGAGACGATGATTATCTCCCTATTCGCATTGCCATGCGCAATAGTGACGACGTTCATCTGGCTACGAAACGACTGGCCGAGATTATTCGATTGCAATATTATGCGCTCGGTTCAGGCGTCTACGGATTCGATATGTGTCCCCAGGATGAACTGGACTTGGTGGATCCAGAGACATTCCATTATGCCATGATCGTGCATCGGAACACACGACAAGCTCACGTCGTCAAATGGTCGTATTCGGATTCCGTTCGTTGTGAGATTCAGGAAGGCGGGCGGGTATTCCACGCAAACATGCCCGAATACCGATACGATCATGTGCAAGCCGTAGACATGAAGCGTGGTTTCCGTTTTAATTCGCGCGTCCCCACGACCAGCGCCCACAATGCCCAGAGTTTGGGTCCACTCGTTTGTGCTCCACCGACGAATACGCTGATGATTCACATTGCGAGTTACGTACTCGACACGCGCATATCGGATCAGTGCAACGACTGGTTACTGGCATTGTACCACACGGACGAGTTTTCGGACGATTTTTGCGACCATCCCAATGTGATCTATCAAGACTATTGGGCAACGCTTGACGATAACGCACCCGGGCTTGATAAGAATGAAGATGGCGGAACTGTGGTCACGATGGGTTGGGAAAATTACGACGTTTCCCTGTCGGCGTGGAGTCTGCACGTGTCTTCCGCGCCCGCACCCACCGCGCCGTTCACGTGCCGGTTGATTGGAACTTTTGACTTGCGCGCCGACGGTCAAATCAAAACGCTGGAATACTGTAGCCCGGAGATGGTAGTGCCTGGAAATGACCCCAAAATGGCCGCCGCACTTTTTGCACAAATCGCCTCGGTCATGTGGATTGGAGGGGATTACTTTGGTGATCATGTCATCCAACAGGGCGCAGCTTCGGATGACTCGTTCGGTGGTGGTGGTGGTGGTTATTATGGTTCCATCGGCGATCGGCACTGCAATATGAACCTATATGTCAAAATCAGTAATGGCAGTACCAAATGGTGCTTTCACTGCGAACCGACCGCCAACCGGCGATTCAATCTGGCTCTGGTCAAACAAGAGACGTTGAAAGGGACATTGGAAGCGAACAGCGCCGTCTTATCATCGAAATATCCAGCGACGATACCACCAGCACGCGCGCCACAACAGAAAAAAAATGTGTCCAAGAAATAAAAACCTTTGCGGCAGGCCCGTCGCCCCAGACGATCATCGACTGCTGCTCTTCCGGCCATTCCGCACTCTGCTTGTGTTGACGTGCGATGCGAACTGCACGGTTTGATATGCAAAAACAAACGTCTCTGGCGACGCCGTACCGGAAGAAACAAAAACCACCCACGCATGCAGAAGTCAAGGAGAAGGCGAAACAGTACGATATTTTCAAATCCAAAGCCCGAATGAAAAGGGATCGCGCGGCGGCCAATCTCGCCTCACCACCTAGTCGCCAGAACGAATCAGTCACTGCACCTTCCGGCGACGCCGATGATGAATCGGATGACTTTGAAGGTTTTATTCCGAATCCGAGACGTCCGGATGCGCTCATGGATGGTTTGTTGCAACCGCACAAGAATTGGATGCCATCGCAAAGAGAGGCAGTATGGAAAAAGCCGCCCGACCTGCATTTATCGAGTGAACAGGAAGAAAGTATTCTCAACCATATTCACACGGACTATAACTTGGATGAGAAGCAAACGTCGGCGGTTCAATTTGCCCTGAGGGGAGAATCCTTCTTTTTGACTGGCGCTGCCGGCACCGGCAAATCTTACACGCTCAGGGCCATCATACAGGCCTTGAAGAACAAGTTTGACATGCTGGAAGAATCCAAAACATCATCATCATCATTGCCATTAGATCGCGCCTCTCGCTCGCTGGCCATATGTGCCCCAACGGGCGCGGCAGGTCTCAACGTGGGCGGACAAACGATACATTCTTGGGCTGGCATTGGTCAAGGTACCGATTCCGCACAATGTTTGCTCGAGAAACTCACTGGTGACGGGGACAGCCAGAGGCGGAGCAGGGCACGCTGGCGAAACGTGCGCTGCCTGGTCATTGACGAAATCTCCTTGTTGTCCGCCGATTTGCTTCACAAATTAGATTTTCTCGCCAGCGGACTTCGAAATACGGAACCTGGTCAATTTGGAGACATTCAGAGAATCGGTATTGGCGATTTTTACCAATTGCCCCCGGTGTATCGCAAAAAGTGGAGCGGAGAAAAAGGTGACGATGATGATGATGATGATGATGGTGGTGGTGGTGGTGGTGGTGGTGGTGGTGGTGTCCCTAGCGGTGACGTCGGCACACATAATCCCCGCCGGCCGAACTACAAGAAAAGATCAAGACCTCGACCCGACAACATTGATCCCTGCAGCCAATATGCATTCCAAAACGAGCGTTGGAATCAAATCTTCCCTTGGATGTTGGAGTTGGTGGTGGGTTATCGACAAAGCGGCGATCCCGGATATATTGACGCACTGAATGAAATGAGGATTGGACGACCCAGTATCAAAACGTTAGCCATGCTGGAGGAACGCATCCGTCCCATTCCTGGCGACATTACACCCGTGAGATTGTTTGCCACCAAGAGCGGCGTTCACGAATTCAACAAGGCGAGACTCAGGCTTTTATCAGCGGCCCCATGTTTCAAACACCCCAATTTGGCGAATATTCATAAGATTCAGTCTTACTTTCATATAGTCTACACGGCGCGGGATGATTCCCAAAAATATGGCCCGAACGTGGATGCTCTGAATTCTCAGTTTCCAGCAGAGGCACAGATACAACTCAAGGTCGGCGCTCGGGTCATTCTGTTGAAAAACCAAACGGATCGGCGTCTGGTCAATGGCTCCGGCGGCGAGGTCATCGCCTTCATGACGCCCACACAATATCAGGAATATTTGGCGCAAAAATCGAGCGGTGATGATGACGGGGGTCCGGAAAGTGCTAATGCCTCGTGGTCCTTTCGTTCGTCGACGCCCGTCTATCTCGATTTCAGAGCTTGTAATCAATCAGTGCACTTGCCACTGCCGCTGGTGTCATTCGATAATGGCGCAGAAATGTTGGTGGAACCCGCACAGTGGAGCATCAAACAAGGCGACACGGTGGTCGCCAGTCGGGAACAAATTCCTTTGATTTTGGGTTGGGCCATCACCATCCACCGATCCCAAGGCATGACCCTGTCGTCCATCGAAGTGGATCTCGCAAATGTCTTTACAAGTGGCCAGGCGTATTCGGCGTGCGCTCGGGTGGGTAGTCTGGACAAGTTGTACATTCGTTCGTCATTCTTCCCATCGGTCATTCGAGCAGATCCGGTGGTCGACTCGTTTTACAAGAAACATTCCAATTCGGAGTCGAAAGAGACGGTGGTGGCTGTCGGACCTTGAAATGAAAGAACAAATGGATTCGCCCACTGGAATTTCCGTTGCACCCAAGGGGAATTCGCGAACGATGGTTTTCGAGGACACTTGTTCCGGACTTTTCGTCCAAGATCTACAATCGTCCGTGAATCCGAATCAAGACAATTGCTCCAAAAAAACACACATACGAAGACCGACCAGTCTCGCTGTAGAAAAGCCCAAGACAGAATAAAACAGCTCTATTTATTTGATATCAATCGACTAGTCCAAACACATGGTACGATTTTTCCAGATTGGATGTCCCGGGTCTGCACATATCGGGGCAGAAGATCGCACAGTGCCGGCATAAAATCCTCTTGAGTGACTTTAGAGCGGAGAACGCCAATATGAAACTCAGCGGGGCCAGACACGAGAAGCATTCTACACTTAGCCTTGGGGGTTCTTCCTCCGGCGTAGGGGGTATTCGCTTATTTACTATAATTTGGTTTTTGTTCAGGAGTATTTCGCAAGCGATGCTTTTCAGGGCAGGGCGCTCCGGGCTTTTCGACCAGGCTCCAAAATGACTCACATCGATTGCAATTGCCATTTATTCCAGTGTAAAAGTGTGACTCCAGAATGAGGACTGACCACGAAAGACGCTCGACCGAGCGCGCCTTTTTGTGCCACGTGCGCCAAAGACCTCTGACCGAGCGCGCCTTTTCGCGCCGCACACCCACTTGAGGTTCAGTCCTCGTTTGAGTGCCTTGGCAAGACAAGTCTATGGAGTCAACTACACTCTCAACAAAACAAAACGGTTCTAAAAAGCGAAAAAGAGCGCCGTCGCCAGACTGGGAAGAAAATGGGGTGACTTTGTTGAACACCGACAATGCAAACAAGAGAATCAAGACTAGTGAATCCAGTAGTCCTCAACATCAATCCAACGAATTCAACTTTTTTTTGCGATTGCCCGTTTGCGTGTTCAAATATTTGTGCGAATGGTTGGACGCAGATGCTATACTTCAACTGACCCGGTGTCGTTGCCGGAATGTCTCAAAACGCATCTATGCTCACGCCAACAAGCTCGTTTTTGGTCCTAAAAACAAACCATGGTTCATTCGCGAATTGCAACCGTTTGCCGCCCATTTACGTCATTTGGAAATTGACGTTATGTGGTGGCCCGAGAGACGACCCGGACCCTGCAGTTACAGTTACCGTTGGCCAAGTATATCATTCGAAAAATTGGAATATTTGGGTTTCCCTGATGTCGACGGTGCTCGGCCCTCTCTTTGTGTCTCGTTCCGTTTTATCGATGGGCTTCCACTTTCAAAGACGCTGAAGACGTTGGATTTGAGCGGTTGGAATTATTGTTTTCCATCTCCGTTTGACAGTCTTCCTTTCTCATTTTTCGGCCATTTCTCCAATCTCGAGTGCCTTTTGCTTCCGCAGCAGAAAATGCCGTGGAATTACTTCAAATTTACGTCCGCCACTCCTTCGTCCGTCACGAATTTGAATCTGATCGCCAATGTGAACCTCGACCAGTTTCGAGGAATTTTCGGAGCAAATTTCGGAAAAAATATGAGTATGTCGGTTCAGGCGTATCCTCTGTTCGTTCGTTGGCCTTTTACGTTTTCGAAAATGATATCGCGAATCCTACGATAATCGAGCAGCTGTCCTGCATAATCAGCAACGAAATGGTACATTACTTTGATCGTCACTCTGAAAAAATGGTTCTGAGTCGACTGACTTGTATAGCATCGATGGCAATGGCATTGGGAAAGGAATCCGATCCGAAATTGAAACTACCATCGTCTTTGAAAGAATTGATCATCGACAATCAATGCTGCCCGGACGAAAATCATGTGTTGGCGGACATTTTTTCGATCTTGCCGCCTGCTCTCGAAAAATTCAACCTAACGCACCATGCATATCCGCATAAGATTCGCAATTCCACCTCCCTGGGCCATTTACCTCGATCGCTCGTCGAATTGCGCCTGGATCTGGGTGTCCGGTTTTGCAAGTTGGAAGATTTTGAACGTCTGCCAGCTACTTTGACCGACCTATCATTGGTCATTTGTGACGAAAGTAATGTGGATCCCGAATGGGCCGCTTCCGTGCCTCTGGATGTTGTATTTTTGCCACAATTGCGTCGTTTGTTTTTGGTCATCGAATGTGACCGCGTGAACGCTTCGTTTTTGGTGCGTCATTGGATGAGCCCGACTTTGCAATCATTAACGCTTCAAGGAGCAATTTCCGTCATTCCGAACTTTGAAATTCCCGGTTGTGACATGCGATGTCATCCGAATACGACCTTCACAATGCAGCTCGCCCCGACGCTCTACGATCGACTGCTGCTGACCAAACTCGCTATTCATACCAACGGAATCGATTATAACCGAATCCAGCAATTCTTGCCACCTTCGCTGACGCATTTCACATACACCACCGACATGAACAGATCAAAGTGGTTGGTTGGCCGCCCGGTCAGTTTGACCAACCGAATTTTCAAGTTTCTGCCGTCCAAACTGCTTCATCTGGAGCTGGGCCTCGTCAGTGAAGACATGTTGGACGGGAAGGCGATACCGAGGGCTATCCAGGAAAACCCCTTTTTCAATTACGTCTATGGTGGCGACTTCAAGTACGAGCAATTGTAATTAAATTTTTTTACGCCATTCCAGTAATGTTTTATGTTGTTTCCATAATTTATGAAGACCGGTTACGGCGCACGGGCACCCACGAATTTCGCCTGGATGGTCCAAGCTCCAAGCGGCTGCGAGTTTCCCTCAATCTCTTCTTGGCGTATTGTCGAATTGAGAGTGTTTTGTTGTGTTCCGGGCTGCGGGACGACTTTTCGGGATTTACTTTTCACCGGGCGTCATCCGTACATTTTAATTTTTGCCTTGTTCCGCGCTTTGTTTCATGCGAGATTCAAAGGCCGACGCCAAAAACCATTGCTGAACATCAAACAGACACCACAAAATACTGCGTTGGATAAAGTCCGAGGCTCGTTCGGCCGCGCCGGCACTGTCCTCATCTTCCTTCTCGTCGTCTTCGTGCCCATTTTCCTCCTCGTCATTACGACGTTGACGATGGACCTGTCGGCGAAAGGCAGAGGGGGCGTGCGCCATTCCAGTGGCCAGTTTTTGCAACGATTCGCCAAACAACGCAACGACCCAGGAATCAATCTTCCACGGTCGGGAGTCCAAAAGATTGGAAATATGCAATACCAAAGCCGCCTGGTACATGACAAACAAGAAAAAGTAACTCAATCCAAAGTCGCCCATGGGGTACTTCTTCGAATATGAAGCGTTGGAATATGAACGGGCATTGGGTGAAGAGGAGGGGGACGCGCCGGACGAGGTGGAGATTGAGGCCGGCTCCAATTCATCGCCTCCCTCCGAGCGGAAGGAGGAGTCGGAAGACGACGGCGATCCGAGCGACATGTAATTTTGGACTGTATCTTGTGGGTTGGAATTGGAGTAGGGCGATGTGCGTGTAGAGGAATGAAACTTGCCAAAATCGGAGGAAAGATACGAGCCATTGGCGACGCCTCCCCCACCACCTGGATACGCGGCCGTTTTTCGCTTTGGAGCGGGCCGTTTGGATTTGGGAAAATGAATTGTCGTATAGTAACCAGAGAGGACGCCCAATACGTGCGCCGATTCCATTTTGGGACGGGTTTCACATTCTGCGTAATTCAAGTCGACGCACAAATAATGCGCAATTTGCGAAGTGAGTGGCGGAAATAGACCATCGTACAGTTCCTCGTGGGCCGCCGTCCAGAAATTATGAATGGCTCCACTCGGATAGGCGACAGCATAGAGATTCTTGACGCGCACCGTGTGCGAGGTCATCTCGTCCATCAAATAAAGGGGAATTGCAACTCGCTTTTGATGCTCGCTGGACAGGCGGGAAAATTTCAGCGGGCTAAAATGTGCCATCCAGGGGATATTCCACATTTTGGAGGCCGCCGCCCGGGACGACCGAGCCTTTTGGTGCCGCCGCCCGTCATTCTTCTGACGGCTTGTCGTGGCACCACTGACAAAAACATCGTTGCGATGATATTCGGCATATTGGCTAATGGATGTGTGTGCGACTTCCAAGGGCTGTGACAGGAGGATATTCGACGTAGAATTGGCCACCGATGGTTGGTTTTCACAAATGGACGCGTAAAGCCGGCAGAGTAACGCAAAAGGAACCACTTGAACAATGGTCGTGTCGTCCCGTTTGGTCAGACGAAACCTGGAGCACAATTCCAAAAACTTCGATGCATATTGAAAGGATTTGAGTGTCTTCGCATCCCTCACCTGTGCCATTTCGTGTTTGAATTTGCTTCGGACGAAAGCCACCGAATCATTGGGAATGGTCAACGCCGATTTGGTATTCGTGTAAAACCCGCGTGCCCTGCGGAAGCCATAAACCAAGGGCATAACCAATGCGTACCACATGAGCGAGGCAAAAAAGGTCAGAACCACCCAAATTTGGATTGCATTTTGCTGCCATCTCGATCGGTTGATCGGTTGAAATGTCTCATCCTTTTGGAACGGATTTGCAGGGGACGCCGCCTGAGCATACTCGCGTGATTTGAAGAGCGACTCGGGTGTTAGATTTTGGTCCACTGGAGGCAGCAACACTGGATTTTGATAGATTTCCGCCGCAGATCGCATTTCATCCCGCTCAAATATCTCCAGGGCGAAATGCAAACTGGGAAGTTGCGACAATTTCGACTTTAGCACTTGTTCCAAATCACCAGCGTTGACAACGGATCCGGGCACGTTACCCTGCAACCACATGGGCAGCGTGCGATCTGCCAGGCGGGAACATTGGTTTTGGCGCCGGTACAATTCCGCGTGCGAGGCTTGTTCGAAGTGCATCGTTCCGGAGGGCAGCACCCCCTTGTTTTTGTTCTTGGCGTCTTGAATTTGAGACAATATGGCCCGGAGTTGCGTTTCCAAATCGGACATGGAAGATCTTCGTTCGGGCAAGGGTTCGAGCATGCAGGCGAGAAAGTGACGTGCTTTTAAATCCGGAATATAAGTGTACAACAACATGGGCAAATAGTGGTAGTGAAGCCGACATATTTCATAAAACACCAACAATCTCAAATCCATGGGAGAATGCAAAGCTTGATCGGACGACGACGACGACAACGACGACGACAACGACGGTTCTCCATTTTTTGTCTTTTGAACGAATAATTCGCGCAAGGCGGTGGCCCATTCCTCCAGAGCGGACTCATTGTACGGGGGTGAGGCGATAATGGCCGTACGTCGTCGCAAACGCTTCTTTTTGTTTTTCGTGCTCGACGCACTCCCATCCGTCGGACTCGATGGTCTCTTTGTGTCCTCCTTGTCTTTGGCGTTACGATTGGTGGTTTGGAGAGTTTTGGTTTTGAGAACGCGTTTCCTTAGCGCATCTACTTGCTCGTCCCCCTCGTCTTCTTCTTTTTCCAACGACTTTTCTTTCGCAGTTTCATCCTTTTCCGCTTCCTCTTGCGACTTGTTGGCTCCGCTTTGCATCATTTTTTCGGCAACATTTGCCAAATCCTTGTAACTGTGGTCATCGCAAGTATCCAACACGCTGTGTAGCATTTTCAGAGCAAAGTAATACGGTGAGCACAATCGTACACCGTGGGACCAGTATTCGAACAAACTGGCTCCCAACCGCCAGACGTCGCTCTTTTCATCAATGCCCATGAACGCCATTGTTTCTGGACTCTGAAATATGGGCGATGTATCATCCTTTTTGCGTTTTTGACAGCGGTTGATCAACATGGAGTTTGTAAAATCGATCAGGCGTATCTTTAAAACATGATCTGCGACATCACCATCTTTTCGCCGCACCAAGATATTGTCCGGCTTGATGTCATTATGTATGAATCCGGCTCTGTGGATGGTCTGGACGGCTACAACACAGTCCAGGGAAATGCTGTAAAAGAGGGGAAGATTGAGGCGCGCCTTCATCTGGGCCCTGTTCGTAAACCAATCCCTCAAATTACGTCCTTCCTTCCTCGTCGTCAGGGTTCTCTCTCCAATATCGTATTCGAGCATGGACGCGACATTGCGGCCAAACCCTTTCAAACACTGAGTGTAGATGAGAATCTCAACAATCATGCTGTAGGGCACGTGGCGGATTTTGGCATCGAGGAGATTTTGGACGTAGAGTTGCACCCAGTACTTTGGGTCAGTGTTTTGCTGCTGCTGCTGCTGCTGCTGTTGCACACTTACATTTCCAAAGTTGCCAAATCCCGGTTTGTGTTCGAAATGCCTTGAAGCATCGCCGTTGAGTGCGACGGACAGGAGGGGGAACTTTAAAAAACTACACTCGTCCTTGCGATACGACGTGGCATCCACGAACTCCTCGGCACACGGCGCTCGACTCTTTTCAAATTTCCATCTCTTTTCGGCCCTGTCCTTCGTGTAAGATATTTGACCATAGGATCCGAATTTGGACAAGAGCTCGTCCGATGTGGCCATTTGGACAGAGCGCACCCACGCCCGATCTTTCAAAACAAATGGCCCGAATCCGTTTTTTTGGCCGACGACTCGCAATTGAAAATCTGAAAACTTTTATGGAACGATTTTTGCGTATGTCGCAGAAAATTCTGTTTTCGAACAGCGAACGGCCGAGATTGTCGTGCAGAAATTTGCCGCACGCACTCGACTTTGTATCGCTCAAATGCTACAATGCGTCCTTTTCTTCATCGTTGTGAGAAATGTGTCTTGAATTTCGGTTCGTCTGCCAAGTGCGGCGTGAATGGCGGCGAGCGAATCGATTAACGCCTCCTGGATCTTTTCGTCGGTCGATGATGACTGGGATAGACGGTTTCTAGCAAATCAGAACCGGTCCGGGAGCGTTTACGCGCGCCGCGATTCTCGGGCATCTTTAAATTGCTCTTCAAATCATCCAAAACGCGTTTCGGAGGTTTCGGATTCATAGCATGCAGTGTTGTCTTTGGCAAATGCGCGTTTGCATTTGAAATCGCACCCGTTGATTGTTTGTCGTGGTGGTGGTGGTGGTGGTGGTGGTGGTGGGTGTCATTGTTAAATTGCCGCATAAAATCGTCGTTTTCCGGATCGTACTCGCCGAATTGCATAAACGCATCGCCATCGGGATCATATTCACGGTTGGTGTTCACGTTTTGTAAATTCCCGACGGCGCCGTGGCCATGATCGCCGCCACCATCACGAGTCAACAAACCATCCACGTTTTGCAAAGCAACCAAGAGTTCCGCCGTGCCCTCGGTATCCATCGGATGCAAGATGGTGCGTTGTGAATTATGTGTAATTGGAGCGGCATTTTGATATTGCGTCAATAACTCCATCATTTCATCCCAGTCATTGGATGTGCCCATGATATTTTCGTCGAGTAGGCGTGCCCCTGCCTCTGCTCCCGTGTCGTTCGTCGAGCGGCGGCCGGACTTCGTCAGTGAAAGAGTGGGCGTTTGCTTGTCCTTCTCATCCTCTCGCTCCTCCTCTCCACAGCGGTGTTTGACACAATCCTCGGTCGGATCATACGGTACCACGTCGTCATCCATCATTTGACTGGCCGGTTTGTGAGCCAAAGGTGCGACACATACCCAACGTTCCAAAACCGCCTGGCTCACCAAACTTCTGGGTCGGCTTTTGAATTCAATCCAACACCTAGGGCGATCCAGACGTTCTTCCAATACGGTCGATAAATACTCGGGAGTCCAATTCAGCGACAAATTCCAAGGAATGACAATGTTTTTCGGAATTTCGTCGCGACCCAACAGATCGCAAGTGTAGCGATTTTTTTTTTTCGAAACGTAGAGACAATGTGGATGACGCGATTCGGCCGATTTCAGAGGCGTGTCGAGCTGCTGCTGCTGCTGCTCCTCTTCTCCGCACTCCTTCCCCTCCTCCGCATCATCATCGACGCCATCCCAAACCGCTGTTGTCGGAGAAACCGTCTGGTTCCCTTTTTGATACCGTTTGGGGATGGAACAAATCATTTCCTGTGGAAGTAACCACCGATAATGCAGCACTTGATCGTCCAAGGTCTCTTTGGGAATCCAATTGTTCGCCATCTGATGGGCATAGTTGCCCAGTTCCACACCGAGTCGTCGATGGAGTTCGCTTTGAGCAAATTGAAGCCTCCAGGGTGTATTTTGGGCACGCATTTCGTTCAAAACCAAAAAGGTCGCGTAAGGCATTTCCACCAAAAAGACGACTCCAAATGAATCACACGCCCGACAGTAGGCGCCTACGCTCGAAACCAAAGGCATGGATTGATTTCGCACGGCGGTCAACGACACTGCTTCCGCAGGTATGCCACAAACCAGGCAGCAAAGAAACCTGAACGGATCCGACTGGACATTCATAGTCGTGTTGACGAATTGACTTCCGCCGTGGGCCACTTGCACCATCAATTCCATCACACCATTCTTTTGACCACCGCTGTTCTGAATACCCTGCGAGGGCTGATGGGTGAGGATGCTGACCGGACCCAGAGGTCGGCAGGAGGCCTTGTCCGCTGCATGATGTTTCAACCGGCACATTTCAATCGGACCCGTGTTAATCAATTGCTCGTAGGCAATGCCCGTGTTGCCGGCAAACGCCCTGAATCTTCCGGCGGGATGATATCCTTGTTGGTACATGGATTTGCGGCGTTCATCCACTTTGGAATTCTCAAAGGGCACGCCCATGGCAGGATCGGCGCGTCCCACCTTCGATCTCAAATGCTCGTTCGTCTTGTTCATCTCCGTGAGCATGTTGACCGTCATGCGACTGGGGACTGCGTGGGGATTCATCAAAAAGTCACAGGGGTTGAATCGCCCCGTTTTGGGACATATCGAATACGGCATGCTAGCCGCCACGAGATAGTTGGCCACCACTCCCTTCTGACCGTGCCTCGATGAAAATTTGTCTCCAAATTCCGATGCGCGATGGGAGTGAAGACTGACGTGTACCATGGGGTGTCCTTCGAGATTTTTCGTCAATGTAATTTGATGGACTGAAGCGGATTCCTTAATATTACTCACGACAGAGTTGTCGCGTGTCGCATACATTTTCTGAATCGTCGATTTGGCGACTGCGTGGAGCAAGACGCTGGTAGCTGGTTTTTTCTGGCCCAATTTTCGAAACAGCGCCGTGATTTGAGGATTGCCACTAATGCCTCCCGGCATGTCAGTCATTTCGCGAAGCATATCCAGCGTCAAATCATCGAAACGGTCGATTTTGAACATTTTTGGCATATGATTCGCACTTTCAACCTCATTTTGAAGCGATTCTGGCGCTGCCGCCAACATCAAAGTGGAAGTATTATTGGAAGTACGGACAACAGGCGCGTCCAGGGTCCGCAATTCATCGCCCTCCAAATAATAAGAGTCCAGCGCCTTTTGTTCGTAAAAATCCACAGTCATTTTCGAGATCATCTCATCCATCAGATGTTGTCTGGGCAAGATGGGTTTGGAGTCGGGCGACGGCCCTGTTTTGCGACTCATTTCGCCCGTCAAGGGATCACGGCCGGACAAGTGGGGCGGCAAAACGGATTCCGTGTGCATCACCCGGCCGACGAGAGCGTCGCCATGATTGATCTGAGTGCCTGGGCAGGGCAATCCATTTTCCATGATCGTGTCGTAGTTGGAATTCTTCCGAGAGAGACAAGTGAAGGGATCGGGTCTGGCAAAACGATCGGCGTCCTTTCCGCTTTTCAAAGTGACAGTGAAGGTTCGCTTGGCCCACGACCGCATGTGACCCATTTCTCTTGGAAAGAGCGAGCACTTTGTGGCATCTTCGGCTGTATCCGGGTCCGAAACCAGCATCATGTTCAAGTCGCGACCACCATGACCAATATTGTAGGGAAACAAACCACTGTAGGCATGGGATCCTACAATTGGAGCCGTCGGTTCAATCATGGTATGAATGAGCGTCTGTTTGCGATAGCTTTCGTTTAAAAATTCGCCCGCCGTTGCCTGGGAGCTCATGGCGGCATAAAATTGGTTTCGAGCCGCATGTGTTTGATCTGGATTCGTACTGGTGGACATGGCGACACCAAACAACAATTTCGGGTGAATATTGACATGAGTGTAGCAGTGCGGATGCAAATGTACCAGACTCGCGTAGCGATCGATAAGATCCTTGGAGTGCCAGTAGCGCCTGGAGGCATGCCAAGGATCGAACCGGTCCCAGTGCCTACACGGATCCAAACTGGAGTGCGATTCACTTTTCAACAGTTGATCCATGTCGCCTCCCTGTAGGGCTCTGAGGAGAATGTGGTTTGCCTGTGAATCGTTTGTTGTGCATTTTTGAGCAGATGATGACGACATCCAATGCATGCGTCGACAAATCCGGTCCATCCAGTCGTCATTGACATTCATGTCTTCCGGGTTTTTGCTCAACGAGGGCCGATGATTGTATCGACTTGCATTCAACAACCAATGGTGTCGATCGATTAGTTCGGTCGAGGTGCCGAGATTTTCGTCTTCGCTGCAGCGACGATGGACGAGTTCGTCGCGAGTGCTCAACAATTCATAGATGGAATCGGCGACGCGGCAACTGTCGAGTTCCTCGCTTTCCAACCATTCAATCACACCATGCAAGAATAATGCATTCCAGAAATCCCTGACCGTATAAACATCATGTGGTAAGGTCATGCTTCGGTGTTTGTACTCGGCGCACAGGATGGGAAACTTCCAAAGGTGCCGGACGGTAAAGGCAGGCCTGAGTGGCACGCCGCCATCTCCCGCGACATTAATGTAGTGCAAATCGGGTGAGGCCAGGGGATAATGTTGCGTGGTGGGAATACCGAGTGTTTCAAAAATGTTATTGTCTTCCTTCACGAGCAAGGTGCCGTCTAGAGAATACAAGTCGGATGGTGCTGGTGCTGGTGATGGTGGAGGTGGAGGTGATGGTGGTGGTTGCGATGGCAACACTCCCGAGTGATCTTGGCCCACCAACCCCGATTTCGGACCGCCGACCCAAGAAATACCCACATCTCGCGGCAAAGTCTGTTGACGTCGGCATTTTTTCAAAAATCGGAGCGTCGTCAACGGTTTCATAGTGATGCCAATGAGGAGATTGTTGCACTTTACCTTGACCCCGAGGTGTCGTTGTTCGGGCGTGCTTTGCATCAAGGGAATGATCAAGGGTTCGAATTGACATTCTGGACATTCCACACGTTGAGCGTACAAGACGGATCCGTCGTGGTCACCATTGACTTTCAATGATACCACATGACGCCTGCAGGGGAGCCATTGGACGGCGCTCAAGACGATTGTTTCGAGAGAATGTTGAGAATATCCGATGCGTTCGTGTGTTTGCATGGCCAAGTGCATGACGAGACCTAGATTCACATCATCGGGCGTCTGAGGTCCACAGATCATACCGGCATGTCCATTTCGGAACTCTCGAGGTTCCTTGGATTTCGATTCGTCAGGAAGCGGAATTTTTGTTTTTCTCATATTTCCAATCGAGGCCACCTTGTTCGATGGCGTGTGCAGTTGTGAAACGCCGGTTTGTCCTGGAGGTACACTTCCCTGTTTGGATGTCGTCCAATTGCCCGTGTCGATCGCAGACTTCATGATATTCCTTTTGAAACATGATTTTATAATCTCCGTCATCACCAGAACGGGCAAACCATTGGGCGAGAGTCGAATACTGCTCTTCACCTCGGCCACGTCGGCCGGTGTCGTAACTTTGGATGACGAGGACGTTTTTGGCGATTTTCTTTCGTTTCCATCATCCGTTTGCAAAACCCACTCGATCGATTTGGAGGCGGCAGTGGCGCGTTTGAGTTTTTCGGCACGACGATCCTTTTTGCGTAAATTGGCAAAATATTCCTTGTCATTATCAGAACTGGCCCTAATCCACTCATTCATCTCATGAAATGCGCTCCAAATATCCAATTTGTGATCAGAGGCAAGGAACAGGTCGCGGACTGGCAAATCCGAGAACTTTTTGTTAATCACCTTTCGAAATTGCTTCATGTCGTTCGTGTTAGCCTGGTGGAATATTTCGGCCAGCAGCGTGCCGTCATTGCGAATCACCTTGTTCATCAAGTGATCCTCATCTCCCACTCTGATGATTTCGAGATTGGCCAAGACGAGTTTTTGAATAAAAGTGCAGAGCATGAAACACTTGTGGCGATGGGCGTTGGCGCTGTCGCCCGTCCCAATCACTCCTAAAAACTCATGATTCAACTTGTGGATCAGTGTGGGGATGGTCAAATCGGGATCTAGATTGACCAAGGCGTAGCGGCCGAAGAGCGCGACCATTTCCAACCGCGTCCAACCGTCCAGGCTATGGAAATGTTTGAGGTATTCTTCGGTTGTTTCAATACTACTGGCATTGGATAGGGAGCCATGGCGCGTTGTCAAAAAGTGAGATCCACTGCAGACGCCGGTTTTTCTTTGCTTGTCCACAGCCTGTCTGAGCCGTTCCTTCTGTTCCGGTTCCAAGACGATTTGTTGACAGGGTTGTGTCACGATACATCGGATGAGAGCCTCTCGAAACAATCCATCGTAGACGCCCTCCGACAACATGTCAATCATCTCTTCGCGCGAGTTCAGTCCGAACAAGAACAAAATGCCGACCAAAGTGAATCGAAAATCGGAACTGATGCCGCTCACGCCAATTTCAATACTTGGATTGTCGTCCAACGACAAGAATTCGTCAAACTGTAAACAATTTTGCTTGGTGACGACCAATGGTGGGGATGCTACGTGCATTGATTCGATATCTCCGTCCCTTTGCATTTGTTGCCAGTGCAGTGTTGGATCGCTAATGTAACCAGAACTACATGAGGGCGATGGGATTGTCGGGGAGGATGCACGTTCCCCTCCCCCTTCACCCTCCGCATTGTTGCAAGGTGGACGAGCATTTCCGCTGCCGGTGTCGCCGTCGTCGTGTTCATTGGCCCTGAGACTTTCCGAATGTTTCAGCATGTAATAATGCTCGTCGACTCGTCTGTAAAAACGATCGTGAATCCAAGGATCCACCCTCCGTTCCTGATTGGTGATGGCTTCGCGCTTCTTTTTCAGTTTTTGTAGTTGTCGACCGGCGATAAAAATGTGCAGCGTGTTGGCAATGATGCCCAAGTCGCCATGGCCGGTTCGAAACTCGCACTCGTAATTGTGATGACCTGTGACGGCCTTTTTGGACCAGGACATTTTAATGTGCGGAAAATTGAGTCGCCTCATCCACATGTTGATCAGGAATCTGGGATGACCGTTGGAGATGAAATAGCCTCCTGGATCCAATGGACTTTCATTGGCAAAAGAAGGGTCCAGCTTGGAGCGACAATTGAACGAGCGCATCATTGTAAAAACGTCGCGCAATTGATAATTTAGAAAGTGTTGACATCTTCTCAGAATCCATCCGTCGGGCGACCCCGTCTCTGGATTTCTCACGACATAAAAATGGCCATTCTTCTGTTGACGTCTCTTGTGGAATTCAATCGTGTGATTGTTGAGAATTTCAAAACAACCCGCGCAATGGGACTGTCGACTTTTGCACTCGGAGGCATAGGTGGTATTGTCCTCCAAACCGTCCAAATAGGGTACGAAAGCGGCGTTTTCATAGACCTTGAACTCAATATCCACATACATTGGGTGTGTGTAATTCAGGTTTCTCATTTTGGTTTCCCAGGGATAGGCTTCCTTGACGACGCCGTCGCCGTCCACAAACGACGGCGCATCATATCGTACGGTGCCGTATTTGTGGATGAATAAAAATCTTCCGTCGGGAGAAAACCATTCGGTGCCGTGCGGCGACGCGTGCATGTCATTGGGTATGAGTTTGGTGAGCGCCGTCCTGTAACTGTCAAATTTGGGCCTCATCAAGTGTTCATCGCTTTCGAGGTATCTCAAAACTTCTTGAATGTCATCAAAAAGGTGACAGGACGCCGGATATTCCTCGCCACATGCTTGAAAAGGACTGAATTGGTCAACCGACGGGACTTTTTGGGATGCTCCGGCGGAGATTTGGCGCGCCAGGTCCATGACCGAGGAATGAAGAGGATTCTTGTTCGAGTAGTGCACCCAACCGGTCAATCGCGTCCCGAATGGCTTTTTTTGCGTCCAATAAGAATTTTGCAAAACATTTTGAGGTTTTGCATTTTTTGTACCATACTCGGGGCGCCTTTTTTTGAATTCCAACCCGATCGTGCAATACGATAAAATCGAGTGGGCGGGGCGGGTGAATGATGTATTTCGAGAAACAAGTGATTTTTTGACGTGTTATTGCACGCAGGGTCATTCATTTATTGCGCAGGTCTTCGGACTCATTCGCCTTATGCGCCTGGAAGTCCCGAGGCTGACGAGTTGTCACTCTTTCCAAGATCAAATTGCCACGAACACACTGTTGGCCTCCAGTAGGTGCACCTAGGAAACTCTTCCCGCACGAAGTGTGCGGTGATTCGTTCCATGACACGTCAGTAGTAGTTAGTAGTGACCTTCATCAACTCCGCTCCACCGGGGGAGCGACAAACTAGGCGAGGCAACCTCACCTTCCTGTAAAATCTCACAAAACGGATCCAAAACCTTGTTCAGAAAATCCTGTGACCAGGGAGGAGACTTAAGCATGGAGCGGTGTTGGCGTGCAAACCGGTGCTTCGCCATCAGTCGGTGTCAAATGGTGAGAAACAAGTCCCAGAGATCGTCATCCCAGGCATCTAGTGTGAAAAAGGGATGTTCCTCTCGGCTAGTCACGTTTTGTGGATCGCCGGCAGTCCATTCCCAGACATCGGTATCACTACCATCTTCCCAATCGCTCCGCGTGAAAAGTGGCTGTTCTTCTTCCTCTCGCTCGACACTGTCACTGCACGTATCGGTATCGCCTGACACTGAAGCAGCAGCACATTGTGTATCCGATCTGCTAGACGACGAACTGGCGCTGTCATCGGAATCAAAAAGAGACGGCGGCGTCACTGGCTCAGGCCGTGGTTGCGGCCGTCCGGAGTCATCCGAAAAGCACGAGGTAGCTCTCGTTGAAGGACAAGGCGGGCGATCTTCTTGACGGACAATCGAGGGATGTGTTTCCTGTGACTCTTGGTCCTCCTCCATGTCTACTTCCGCTATTTTAGTCTTTTTGATGCGCATGTGCTCGAGATTCGCGTCTGGTTCGGAACAGGCACGGGATCGCTTCCTAGAATTCGACATTGTCAGTTCGCACGGGTCCGACGACCGGAGAGCAACAACTGTGCAAAACTCCTGGTCCACGCCATGGTTGGGTGTCGTTGGAATTGGCGATGATAATTCCAGCAATTTTTGTTGGCGAACGAGGTGAGCCTTTTGAAGCGAGACAACGTTAAAGTATAAAGTGCAATTTTCGTTGACCTTGTAACGGCTAGAAATGATCAAGTTTCCGTCATCGTCCAAACAAACGGTTTTTGGCACCTTTTTTTTATAGTGCGGCGTACGGTCGTCTGTAAACCGTGTGGATTCGTGCCATTTGACATGTAAAGATGAAGAGAGGGTGCGCCGTCGGAAGAGACTGGGTCCCCTTAGACATGATGGAAGTGTTGCGCGCCGATTCGTTTCCACGCTTTCCAAACGCTCTCCCATTGTATTCGTCGTTAGTAGTATTGCAGTTGGTTGTTTGATCGGCGTCCTGCGACGATGATGTTTGCGAATCGGTCGAGAAGGCGGCGGCCGGGCGAATTCAAGGTTTAAATTCAGGATGCGCGTAATAGAGCGACCATGGTCGGCGCCGTCCATTTCGAATAGATTCGCGTTTGGCTTTGAAAAAGTAATAGATGACGCCATTCAAGGATGAACAGTCAGCCGTCGTTGACCTGAGAGGCGGAATGAAGGAGGTGTGGGGGGTGCCGCCTGTGTTTTTGGAGCTACAATTTGTCTCTCGGCCGTAACGGTCACATTACCACAAAGCCGACCAGACGGTGCATTTTCACCACTCAATCCTCAATCTCATCATCGCGGTACCGTTTCCATCCTTGAAAAATTGAATATGTCTTTGGATTGTGATGATGATGACAGTGGGCTAGTGGAAGACAATGGTGCCCTTTTTGACGATTGCGCACCTTGTTCGTCTTTGCCAACCCAGATCGTGCCTTTGGATTGCGACGACACAATGGAAGATGAAAACGACGACCTTTTTAATATATGCCTGGAGGAAGCGGCCGCGGACGACGACGTTGTCGTTCCTGAAACGGAGTCGATGATGACTTTTGCCGGCATGGACATTTGGAATCCCGTCATTCGATTGATGCTTGGAAATGAAGGGGACAAAATCGAAAAATGGATTGGCATCGATGGTGCTTTGGACTTGGACATGAGGCACGAATGCATTCCTGATTCCGCTCTTCGCCTCCTGGACCCCTTGAACGCCGTTCAACTATATGCCACCTGTCTCTGTTTAATGACGGATCACTTTGGTTATCATCAAGTGGGATGTAGAACAACAACGAAACGTAAACGTGCGGCTACGGGCAAAAAACGCGCTCGTCCAAAAGCAAACGCGGCGGCGGTATCCTATCCGAACGAGCCGTTATTAACGAGCAAAAATCCGATCGTTTGGAGTCGAAAGAGAAAAAATGCCGGATATATTGACGCCCATTCAGTAGCAGCGGCGGTGGCCTGTCCGTCTCGGACATCTTCATCGTCGACTTCGTCTCAATCCGAGGATAACGGCGATTCTTTGGTGGATCCGAATCCAGAATGTCATTTCTGGGCGGATCTTCCTCCAAACGAAATGTCCGCTGATCGCGAATCTCATGTAGCGCGCAATCTCCATGTCGACGATTGCTCTTGCCTTACATGTCACCCCGCCGATTCCTCCTTGCTATTCGATTACCCTGATGCCATCGTTTACGATGATGAATACGATTTTCCCGATCTCGTCTTGTCGGGTGGAGCGACGCCCGCAGAAAAAAAATTGCATCGAGAGCTGCAACAGAGGGAACGGGAACTGCCTCCGATATTCGTGTTTTCCGATTATGATCAAGTCCTGTCGCAGCAAATGGAACGAATGGATATTTTGCCAGGTCGGGCACCTCCAATTTTGCATCCGTTGCGACCCATTGCTTTCAATACCAAGGGTTGCGAGGACATATCGCAATTGGCACTGCCCTTTCCCTATTTGCTGTCTTCCAAGTTGCATCCCTCGAAATATCCCGAATCTCGGTTTCGAACACTTCAGCTGATCGTGTTGCGCCATTTATCTCACGCTTCTCAGCATCTCGTCCATCATCTCCGCAACCAAATACCCCTGGTGTCATTTGACCCGCGCCTGGGACATGTATCCGTGTCACCCTCTGCATTGTCTCACTTGGTGGCCATGATTTTGATCTATCACATTCATCATCAAATGGAAGAGTGTCATGATTCTGACAGGAACCGATTCAAAATCACTTTTTTGCGGTATTTGGCGAATTTTTCGGTGCGACTGGCCCCTTTGGACTGGCCTGCCGACGAATTATGTCAACAAAGTCTCCTGTTTGTCCTCGTCTTTCAAATGTGGTTTGCCCACGTTGCCAACGGCCGAGCCAAGAAAAAAGACGGATTCGATCAATGGAAGGCCTATGAAAGGGTGTACATGGATGACAAGAACGTCCATGTCGATTGTAATCCAAAGTTGGCTTGCCTGAGTTGGCCCTTGACCCCGAGCGATTACTCATACTCACCCGACCTACTCGGGTACATGACTGAAAATCGTTTTAAAATCTGGTTGTTGAGTGAGTTTTTGCATGCTGCCGCTCGGATTATCAAGTTTCACCGGGCTGACTTGCACCCTGATCTATTCCTGATTCTCTCGACGTGTTTGCGTCCGTGAATAATCAATGGATGAATGAATATAAATGAGTAGTGTGCGCACGTGCAGGAGCGAATATGCAAAAGAAGCTGCTGCTGTATTCTTTATGGGGAAAGGACACGGGGTCATGGACGGACGGCATTATTGTCCATTTTAGACCGGGGAGGATCGGGCTTCCATGGTATGTCCTCTTCCGTTATTAATATTCCTTCCGACGAAAACACACATACCCGATCCATTTCGAAGGGAAAAGTGACCCAAAAAACCGAACACTCAAACCCGTCTCACATGTGTCCGCACCCGAAAAAAACATGAACATCCGTGCCTTGCTTCGCCGGCGCGTCATCCGGCAAATCGTTTCCCACTTTTTCACGGGGAACTCCGGTGCGAAAATCGAAAGATCACTCCCATTTGCATTTCAAAAAACAAAATGATAGTTGCCCTAGCTTGGTAGTCTAGAAAAATCGAATGGATCCACGTGTGGCCAGGAATGGTTACCACCAGTGGTCCGCCCAGGTCACCTCCAAAAGCGGTGGCGATGGCATTTTTGACATGATTGGTGCCAATGCGGCCCGAATGGCCATGTTATCTTCGGCCACCGAGTTTTCATGGTCCGCCTACATTTATGCGGCACTCTTCAAGTTGTACAAGCTCTACGAAAATTCCTACGGGACGGCCTACCAGGTCTACTTCTTTTCCATCTGTGCCCTTATTTTGTGGTACATCAGCAGAAATTACAAGAGCTGGTCGAATTCCGCGTCCGCCGCATCCCGTTTGGCGTCCAGTGATCACCCGGCCGACAAGAGCACTTTGGATGATTCGCCCATCGAAGCCATTCAGGAAAGCATTGGCACGTATTCCATCCTGCGCGTGTATTTAACCCACAAGTTCTGGCTCGGTGTTTCCCTGTTCGGATTGAATGCCTACTATTGGTACATGGTCAACTTTGTTTGGTCTCATGATTACAAACTGAGTTTGCAAGCCAACTATTGGAGCAGCATCATCTTCATGTTTTGGACGACGTTCAAGATCCTTCCCGATTTGCTCGATTGCATCGTCAACCAGGTGGCGATATCCAAGAGTCTCATTGTGCGCCGGCTTGCCGAACTACTGATCGTCATCCATGCCAGCAAGGTGCCTCTTCCCGTCTTGTTGAGTCAGTGGCAAAACATGAGCATTTACTCTACGGCCTTTGACGCGCTCTACCATCTCATTGGACGCAATACCTCGAGTTCCGATGGATCGGGCAAACAAACCTTCACCTACAATCAAGGAATCTACCCTTTGGTACCTTATCTAGGCACCATCGCCTTCCTATTGGATATGTTCGGCGCGTGGTTCAATATTGGTCGGTGTGAATATTTGAGCTTGATCAGTGGCTGGGCGAGCATTTGGCCGATCGCCTTGTATGCCGCCGCCGTTCTCCTCGTCTGTTTTGGAGTCGACGGATGGAATTGGGCGAAACGAGTTGTTTGGAACGCCTGTGGAGCGAGACTGTCCGCCCAATTCGCTACCTTCTTCCGCAAAAATGTCATGGTGCCCGCTGGATCCGTTGACAATGGTGGCCGCGAGAGTATCTTCCTGCCCCTGACTCCTCTGGATGAATTGGTCATTCCCAAACCAGAGCCGCCGTCCTTGTTCGAATGTGCGCTCGCCTCAGCCGGCATTGGCGCCACCGACCGCAGTGCCACCACTCTGGACTCGGCCCCGGCAAGTGAAGCGACGACTTTGCCCGCAGTGACACTCAATCAAAACGATTTGATCGTGCTGGGAAAGTTGTACACAATGTTTTCCAAAAACACGAGCGATATCGGCACGGCTTTGAGAATGTCACTCGATTGTGTCAAGGATATTGGCACGCCGGCACTCTGGTCCGGGATTGCCACCCGTTACGAGTATTTGAGACGACAATTCGTGACCAACAATGTTTTGGATCAAAGATACCCCGCAGGAGGTCGTGCCGTTCGAAAGTATCTGACCTGGATCTACCAAAAGCTCACATCTCGCGACTTGGATAATCCTGGCAACTTTATTCTGATCCAGCCTCCCAATTTCGTTGCAGACGATGCATCCGAAGCCGTGCCATCATCTTCCAAGGTAGTACGCAGCATCGCAGTGGAACCGCTGAGGGAAATTTCAATACCCGCTGTCCCGGCCTTGAGCGTCAGCCGGGCCGATCAGTTGACTTTGGAACGGTTCGTGGGTCAAAATCCGGAACTCTCCAATGAATGGGCGTCTCTACTACAACTCATATTCAGGGACAGTAACAGTGTTCCCATCGACGCCGACGAACTCGCCAAACAGCGCGCGACCGCTTACAACGCCCTCATTTCACACATTGGCACTGCCTTTGAGCGCTACGAAAGCCAAAATCCGGCCGAGGCTGCACAAGTCAGCCGGATTTTGCTGGACATTTACAAGAAGTTGACCGCTTCTGCCTCTGTTTGAAAAAAACCATGTCGAACCATAAACAGCAAATCATTTTCAAAAAGTGGGACAATGGGCGAGCCGGTTGCGTGTTGTTTTTAAAAAGTCCCTGTTCATTAGTCGTTCCGATTCAGTTTTTGATTGCTCGTCAATATCAGATTGATTTATCGAAACATGTCCACAACAAGGGTAACCCACGCTCGGCACAGGAGAAAGTACAATTTCCACTTGTACATTCACAAGGTCTTGAAGGCACTCGACCAAGGTTTCAAGATCAGCAAAAATGCAATGGAAATTTCAGATTCCTGCGTTGAAGATTTGTGCCACCGCATAATATCCCAGGCCGCCGAATTAGTTAAAATAAACGGCAGAAAGACCTTTACAGAAAAGAGTATGTATACTGCTACCAGAATGGTCATTGGAGATTCGCCATTGTGCAATGCCGCCGTCGTCGAAGGCGTTGCGGCCGTCAAGCGGTATGCTGAGGCCGAGGAAGCGCAAAGCACATCCGGCGGAAAACGACAGAGAAAGTCAGAGAAGGCCGGACTCATCTTCCCGGTGAGCCGCGTCCATAAAAAACTCAAGGAAGCCGATTTCGCAGTTCCTCGTTCCTCCCGCTACGCTGCTGTATTTTTGGCTGCCGTTCTGGAATACATGATCACCGAAGTTCTCGATCTTTCCATCAGAAGTGCCGCATTGAAAAAGAAAACTCGTATCAGTCCCACAGACATTAGGGTTTCTATCGAAAACGATGCGGCCCTCGACAAATTATTCAAAGATGCGGTCATCCCAGGTTCCGCGACAACGCCACACGTAAACTCGGCGCCGCCAAAGAAATCCGTCCACCACAAACGCGCCAAGGGTGCACATGCCGCCAAGTCGCCCAAATTACACCATGTAACGCCCAGAAAGAGCCCAGGAAGTCGTAGGTCTGGTGACGGTTCGCGTACTCGCGTCACAATCCCTTCCCCTGTATCCGGCAGGACGACCGGAGGCACGTCTGTTGGTACTCGGCGTCTCTCCGCCACACCTAGTCGCCAAACTCCTGCACGCTAGTGGGCGACACGGCCGACCGCAACGGCATTTTCTCATATTACCAATGTAAAACGCAAACACACACACGAGCACCGTCGCATCCTATGCGTTCCCTGTCCTATCGCTCATATTATTTCCACAACTTCAACATTGCGCATCGCGTTTTATTCGGCTGGATCCAACAATCGTAACAGATTCGACTTTTCGTTGTGCCATGCAAAAGTAGCCTCGCTCTGCAACTTTTCACGAAATTCCCACGCATCCAGCCCGGGCATTCTCACATTCGACAGGTGATCCAAGAGGAAGTGGGTCGGCAATGTCGCGCGGCATTGCAACAAGCCGACACAATCAATCAGTTCGCTGTGCCAAAAGAGTTCGGCGACAAAACCGGAACAGGTCAGGTGCGTCGCGTATTTTTCATGTCCGGGACACGCCCGATGGCGCCTGGGAAGGCGAATTTTAAAGTGTCCGTCATCCCTAGACTCCAATTTCATGCGTTTTTTGTTCTTTTCCTGTTTGGATGCCTCGAAAAAGCATTTGTGGACCAGAAAATCGTACCGCGGTATTGGATTCTGTCCGAACACCCCCGTGGTCTGCATTAAAAATTCGATAATCAAGTTGGTTTTTTGCGCTGTGTCCAATTGAGAGGATTGAATGTACAGTTTCTGCCAAGGGTGTTCTCTGGTGTACAATGAGTGTTTTTGGCGTTGCGCTTGATATTCTCTCTCTTTGCTTTCATCCGCCAACTGGTAATGACTCACATCATCATCTGGATCGACGACCACTTGTTCGGACAGGTATTCGTCGATGCTGCCGTCCTTGCTGACGCCCCACCAAAAGTTCATCCATTTGGCAAAGTGTTCTGCGGGCGTGGCAATCAAGGGTAGACGCCAGGTTTTGTGTCTCACAAAGTCCGAGACGCGACTCGCTCGAAGGCCGTGAGATGACATTTCGACGACCATCATCTCCTCCAAATCATTCTCGTCCTGCTCGCACAGTGCCAAAAACGCGTCCTCGAATGAGGATTCGACCAATTCAGCGACATTGGTTGAGGCCAAAACACAATCCATGACACGGGAAGCCATTCTTCGCGACAATAACAAGCCAATGTGGTTCAGCGAAGAACCGGTGAGAAATTGGATGGCATGCTCAAAAACGCCTTGCGACATTGGGTCTTCTGCGTATTTGCGAGCGGCATGCTCGGGTTGATAGGAGCAAAAAATCAAATCACCGGTGCGAAGATCGGTCGTGGTCGTCGTTGCAGTCATCGGACTCTTTTTACTTGTATTGCATTGGATGAATCGATTCAAAGCACGATTCAGCGTCTCGTTGAACGACCGAAACTCCGAATACCGCACCATGTCCTCGAAAAACGACATTTTTGTTTCAGTCAAGCCACGTTCCGAATGAAATCTACATCGCCGACATGCCGGCGACCCCGGACATCACGAGACAATAATTTGCCGATTCGTTTTGCATAAAAATAACTGGACCGTGTCACTAGATTCTAATGGCGACAACAGGTGTTCGACATTCGCCCGGTCGAGTCGTATCGGTTCGAGGACGTTCGGGAAGAGCCACGTACCAGTTATCGATTGACATGAGAAAGTGTAGAGGTGGTGTGTAGGCGTAGACTCACATAAAACCGTGGGTCCGGCTGTACAGGTGGACAATGGGTTGAGGAGGAGACGGTGGAGGAGTAGAGAGAGTCTCACGTACCGGACCGAAACTGAAAGGATGGGCGATGTCCGCGATGCTTCCGGCCGCAGCGGAATAATCCGTTCCAGATTTTTGGATGTGAGCCAAAGCCGTGCAGCTTCGGGGGCGAAGAACTTTTGATTTTGGCGAATGAGTCGAGGGGAGCCTTGGTGTCGGGTCCAGCACTCATCAGTCATAACGATAAGGTACGCGCTTGTTTCACGTGGCAATAGAATTGATTTATTCGCTACACAGTCGAGGTGGCACTTTAGGTGCGTGTCCCCCTGAGGAGCGCCTCGTCCTCGGCCTTCCTCCTCTCTTGCTCTTCTTGTATTTCGCCGACATTTTGATAACACGCCCAAAAGTTGCCGGTGCCGATTTTGCTTGCGCGAAGAAATCGGACACGGGCAAGCTCCGACTCGGAGGGTGCGGATGACGACACCAAACGCGTCCACTTGGGAGGCTCCTGGGGTGGGTCGGTGGCTCGGTTGAGGGCGAAAAAGACGACGAGGTCCAAGAATATCTTGCCCAGGGCCCCGCGGTCGGTCGTCTTGCTGTTGCCAATGTCGTTCAAGTTCCATCCATTTTCATCAATTTCACGGCGGGTCGGTTCCCAAACCAGCAAGTTCAGTATGATGGAATCGAGCAACTGTTTATGCTGGGTGTTAAAATCAGAACTCGAGTTCTTGGGTTTGTCGTACGCTTTCAACAGGCCCAGGCTGCTGTTGAGAATATTTGCCGCGAGATTATTGACATTTTTGCACATTTCGTCGACTTCATGCTGGTAGGGCCCGTTGGGTCCTTCGGGTTTCAAGTAATTCTGGTCATCTGCAGACCATACCAAAGGAAATGGTAGGGCGTCGCCATTGTCTTGGTTGGCGATCTCATCTTGCGGCGTCACCAAATGCTCGGTATGGAAATCCCCGGATTGGAATGATCGCGAACCCGCAGTACTCTGATGACTCCTTCCTCGTCCGGATTGAGTCGTAATCGTTGATGATGGCGATGATGTACTTTTCGGAGCACCGATAGAGTCGATCATATTTCGAACAAATGACCGACTGCGTTCAGAAATGACCGGGATACTTCGTTTCGGTAGAAACAAACCGCCATTGCTATTCCTGCCGGTTTGAGACATGAGCTTGATTCCGCTATCACACAACCACTATTTCACCTTTTCTTTTTTTAACAGACGGTTGAATGTGAACATGAGAGGTTTTTGTCCAAAATCCATTTTTTTTGTGCAAAACACATTTCTTTTTCGTTCGAAAAAATATATTCGAACGCGAGTTTCACAAATGGCACACTTGCTTTTGCGGGCCTACAGTCCCTATAAGCATGTCGCAGTTGGTGAATGGCGGATGCCCCTTCTGGGCCTCGCCCAATACGAGTCCCGGTGCATGGTTTTGTGTGGTCAACTACACTTTTCCCTCGATCGCCGAAGCCCCCTGCATCTTCGACATAGATTTGGCCCCAGATTGGCGCTCCTCCGTCGAAGCCTACATTTCGTTTTCCTTTCTCTTCTATGGACTCATCCTTTTCTACGCCAATTTCGCCATTCGCCACATTCGCCTCATGTACATGGGTATCCTCCCTCACACTCGAAAGACCATCGCCAATCACTTTCCTCTCGCCATTGCCATTTTCGCAATGATCATGCACGCCCTAGAGGGAACGTCATGTTTGGACATGTGGGGTTTCACGGGGCGCGTCTTTCCTGACCCCAGAACCTATCTCAACGTCTATTCGCTCGGATTTGGCGGCGGACAGGCCTTGTCCATGTACGCATGCGTATGGTGTTTCAACGAATGCTATTGGAATACCAAAACCAAGTACTTGTTGAGCAAATCCATATGCATTCCGGTCTGGGTGACGGTCGGCTTCATTTCACTCTACGCGATCGTGGTCTATCCGAGTGTAGGCGGCGCCCTGGGCAAAGAACTCGTATCCGACCAGAGCACGACGCTGGGAGAAAAAGTGGATATTATGACGTTTGTGATGCGGGCGGCCGTCGTTTTGGCGGTCAAAATCTGCATTCCATTCAGCGTTTTTGGTTATCAAAAGCGAATTAACAAGTCCATGTCGCACGAGATGACCTGCAAATGGACGACGCAGCGCAACCGTCTCGTTCGATTTGGGTTGATCGAGTTTTTGATCTCCGCGGCCTACATTGGTGTGGGATGTTTCTTGCAATACTGGATCAAGGAGCAATCGATTACGGCGACCACCAACATTCTCACCATGGAACGCATCACCAATGTGTTGACTTCGGTCAACGTCCTTGTGCTCATGGACGGCAACTATGACGAATTGCCGTTGCAAGAAATTTGCTGCCTCGTATTCTATCGAGATACCAAGAGGATGCCGCTGGTCTGGCAAAAACATGTGAAGGTGGGCGGTAAAAAGTCGAACGGAACATCGGTGACGGAAAGCATTTCTTCCGATGGGCGTTCCAGATCATCCAATGCCCGATCGTCCAAGAGCAGTTCCCGGGGTCGTCAGAGCGCCAATGAGGTCGACTTGGAATCTCAAGCCGACTCCAAGACATAGTACAACTGCATGATTTGTCGTCATCACTCGATTCTAAGGTCTGCAGTGTTATATTCACGGATTTCGAGCCTTGTTCACTAATAAAACTCGAAATGTCCCCGTCCTTCGCATTGTACAACGTGCAGGTGCGTGTCGACACTGTCCAGTTTCAACTCCCGGAACTGATGGATTCATTTGCATTTTTAGAGTAGCGCGATCCGTAAATATCAACTCGTGTCGGGCGGAGGAAGGGGTGATGGCGTGCGTCGCGGTCCGGCTCGACATTACGATAATAATCCTCCGATTTCACCCAGTAATGATCAGTTGGCTGGCCCCCGGTCGGAAATGTACGCCCAAAACACATGGTCTATGGGGATGGGTCCTGATAGAATTTGACGCGCCGCTAGAAAGTCACCACTAATGACCTCAGACGGGATTCGTTTGTCTGGCTGCCCGTCTTTGCAAATCAGCCTCAAGCGATATTCTCGGTTGCTGAGGACGCGCAAAAATCCTTGGACACTGACGATTTTCATGATTTTATTTGGGTTTTGTGTTATTATTAGCAATTGGATCGACATGTCTCATTCGCTGATTGTAGAGTGATCTTTGTCTGGGGGTGCAACATTTCCTCATTCGACAATGGATCGATCGAGTCGACGATTACATTATTCTCTGATTGGCGATGCGATGATAAGGTCTCCGAGACTGCCGAGTCGGTCGGAAATGTACCAATGGCAGCAGCAGCAGCAGCAGTGGTGGTCGCAGTGAGTTCTGAATTGTGAATGTCATCCGGTCTCAGCGCAGACGCTTGCGTGGGCTGCGTGTCATTATCAGACAACGTTGAATCGACAACTTGTGTCAACCACGAAGCAAAATCAAGTTGCGAATCTGAATCCGTTCGGAGGACGGAACTGACGGCTCGCATGACGTCACCCAACGTTTGGCCCGAAATTCGCGCAAACTGGAAAATGATGGCAGTGAGTTGACGTTCTTGTCGGATGGCCGAGTGGTCGCACCGTTGACAAGGAAGCGATTGTGGTTGCGTTTTTGGCAGTCCATTGACCGATTTCTTAATCTGACAGATGACCCTTTCAAGGTCGGCCAATTTGTTGGATATTTCCACGAATGGTCCACAAGGCGTCCGACCAGACATGGTTTTCGCCAGCTCAACCGCGCGCAACGCGGTCTGATCTACACGTCGTTCTATCCGATCTAGTTGGTGGGCCAGCGCTTCGCGGGACGGGTCGGCCAGCCCGGCACATTGCTTCTTCTTGGGCGGAATTCGCATCGCATCGCGTGAATCGCCCATTTCCGTTTCAAAATAATTTATGACCCGATCGTTTTTAGGAACCGCAACTTCGGAAACAGCGTCTCGATCTTTGACGTCAAAATACTCCATCTCGGACTGGGTACTTTGTGACGCAAGATCATCCTCTTCCGGTTCTTTACAGCGGGCGGGATTATCGTCGCAATGAGGATGAACATCCGGACAAAGATCGGCGTCTGCAACGCCAGCCAGACGAACTGGGTTCCCCCCAACTTTTCCGACCACTCCTTGTCCCATTTCTCCTCCGTCTTTGTCTTCTTTTTCCTTATTTTCATCTCCTTCCTCTTCTCCCCCTTCTTCTTCTTCTCCTACGGGCTCTTTTTCATCTCCGTCGTCATCGGTATCATCGTCAGAACGCTTACGTTTCTTCGATGACGTGCGCGGAAACGGCACAAAAATCTTGTTGCTTTCGATAAACTCCCGAACTTTCGGGAATATAAGCCTCTTGTTCTCGCCCTTCCACTAATTTTTTAATTTGCGTCAATATCGAATGAATATCATGGGTGAGTACAGCGGTTGGCGCGAACGCGACGCACATAGATTTTGTACAGTTCTTCGATTTTTTCCTGGACAATCGGGGTCTTTCGGTAGTCTTTCTGGCCCAGTAACGTTGGCCACTGGATCAACTTTGTCACGCGTTGCCAATGCGCGGGCTTCATCGAAAGAGTACCATCGCTATCATTCAACCATTCTCTTTCGGTTTTCTCAAACACTCTTCGTCGCACAATTGCGAACGCGCAAAGTATTGCTTCCTGTTCTCTGATGGTCCATCGTACTCTCTGTGGCCCCTGACAAGGCATGCTGTCTATTTTATGACAATATGGCAAAAGTGGATGTGTCCTGATGTGTGGCGACGCGTGGCGAAAATGGATCACGAGCGAATACGAGGCCTCGAAATATTTTTCGACGGGCACATAAAGGCATTTCTGAAGTGTCTGTTTTTTTAGATATGTCGGAATAAAAACACATGCCATGGCCTCCCGGCGACCGGCGATAAAAACGCGCATTTCGACGAAATGCGACAGGTCTAGGTTTTTTTGCTTCGCCAAAGCCAAAACGTTATTCGCTCGCTGATCGTCCGTCATTGTTAACAGTGCCCGTCATCATATACGCACATGTCCCTGTCGATCACCGCTGCCCTCAAAGATTTGTTATTTTCCCGAGATCATTGGATTGTTCGCTCGGATTACAACAACCGTCCTCGCTGGACGCTGCACTTCCAATCCGACGACGTCATTGTGCTAAAGGGATGGCGCGACCGGAAATTTTCCGTCCGTCTCGACATTATGCGACCCGATTCATCCGACGACTCGATGTATTCCATGTTGGACTCCGGTGACGACGCGGAAGAACGCGGCTTGATTAAGACTGTGGACGATCGTGACCGGAATGTCGCCGCAAAGGAAAAGGAAGATTTGTGTTTGGAAGGTGCCTTTGGGTTTGGAATTTTCTTTCAACGAATTGCAATCAAAATCGAACACTCATGGACGGCGAATGATCGTTTGAGACTCAAAATCATTGTTGGCAATGTCCCGCAACGGTTCCACACCACTTTCTGCCACACACTGTTGATACAGGAGGCGCGTGTTCATTACCGCTCCCAAGTTCCATCCGTCGGGGACATTCTTGTTCACAATCGAGAGCAGTATTACTTTGTGGGATGGCTCAGGGGAGGCCTTCAACAAATAGCGGCATGCAGAATTAAAGACGGCTCGGATCATGCGCTGCCCATCTCTCAGTGCACACAAATCGTTGCGAGTGGCACGAAAACAGCCTCGTAATCTAAATGTTCATTTAATCCGAGTACATTACTGATAAACGCCAATGGATGGTGGATCAAGTGAAATAAACGGACGCCTCACGCTGGATGTCAGCACCACCTCATCGTCTTCCGGTACGAATTGTTTCTGCAGCCGCTGCTGCTGCTGTCGAATTCGATACAAGTACTCCTTGACCAACTTGTGGTTAACGTTGAACGCAGGACGAACGGCATCAACAACGCCATACTGCAGTGAGAATTGTGGAAACGCCAAGAACAAAAAAAAGTCAGGAGACTCTGCGTGCACGCAAGTATGGCGTTTTTGGAAAAAAAGTCGGAAAATGCAAAACGAACAGTTTGGACCAGGTGGTCACCGATACCTTGCAATGACCCGAACGAGGCACCAACGCTGGGCGGCTTTCTGGGTTTATCACTCTGCTGCCACCAAAACACGTTCGGCGCGTTAGCCTTGCTCACATCATTCCAATCATCGGAAAATACAGTTATGAAAGCTTAGAGAACAGAACTTGTTTGGAACGCACGATCAAGAAACGCTCGCGTCGAAGAAAATTAACGGCTCTCGTGTAATTGTTGGCGTATTCATCGGTAAACATGTACTATTCGATCGGTAGTGAAAAATATTAGAGCTGTGTTTCAACGTGGGGTTTGGTAATTTCAATAGACAGATGGTGCAAGCAAGCAAGCAAGCAAGCAAACAACGGGGCGGCGTACTCGGGACGGGAAGACTTTGCTATCGGGTCCTAAGAGTTCGACCGCCTGAATGACAAAGCCGAAGGTGATGATACGGTCCAATTGATCCTTGACATTTAGATGATGAAATGCTAAAGTTGCCATAGTATTCCATATGGGTTTGTGCTCGTCGTCGTTTTTTGGACGGTCAAGAACGGGCGCATGCATCGCCTGATTGTTTTCGCTCATCAGATACGAGTTTGGGTCGTCCAAGACGCTCAAAAACAAAGCAACATCTTGCTCTTCAGAGTTCATTTGTTCGGATAAATGTGCACGGGGTTATCGGGATGGCGATCGGCCAGTAGTGACGAATGGATTGCCATGTGGCGATTCGTCCTTGCGCGCCCGACCTGTAGCCAACGGCTCGAAAAGAATCGAAAGGGCGCGTCCGTCCCATCCGTTTCCATCGCCGCGGGTCTTTGATTTTCAGAGCCCCTCCACAAAAAGATTTGCATATATATATATACCGAACGCACACAACCGGCTCGAATTCGTTCGTGGCGGTCGTCGTGTGAATCAGCTGCTGGTGAGTCGAGCGGTCAATGGATCTACATTAGGTAGCTGGGCACCTGAACACCGTCAGAATCGTCCAGGGGCATGCATTCCAATTCTGTAGATTGTGACAATCGCCTTGCTTTGGGTTCCAGGCCTTGTGCGACCACGGAAGCATCCGCTGGGCGGTTCGAGAGTGATGATGATGGTCCTTGATAATCTGGTCGTTGTTCTTGTTCTTGTCGTTTCCTTTGGGTAATATAATGGTTTTTGTCGGCATTCCATGGTGACTTTACCGATGCGGGTTCACATCCCGGGGCGACCACCGGCAAATCCGTTCGCCGTTTCGAGTGTGCTGCCGGTCGCCGATAATCTAACTGTTGTTGTCGTTGATGTTGTTGTTTTTGATGATGAGGATTGTAGTCGTCTTTGTTTGTATTCCATGTCGACGCACTAGATCGACGATGGCGATTTCGCCCCCTTTTCGATGCTACCGGCGGCGGCCGATAGTTCGACGGTTGGGCGCGATGATTGCGTTGCCCGTTTTCGACAGGGTACATTTTATACACATCCCCGTAATTCCTACTTCCGTCGACGTGACGAGAGGGTGATGCATTGCGGGCACCCCGACCGTACTCGGGGCGATCATGACCATGGTTGTTGTTGTCGTTGTCGTTGTTGTCGTTGTTGTGTCGAAAGCTCTCGCCGTATAGTTGACTCGGTTGAACGTTTCGCCCGTCGGCCTCGTTGTTGCTCACATTACCACGGTGCCAACGATGGAGGTCGAAACGACGTTCACCCAAAGAATTCCCATCGTGGCCCCGCGCATGTTGACCGCGAGAAAATAATAGTGTTGGCGGTGGCAGCGGTGTCAGTGGTGGTACGCCCCATTCGGAAGAATGGCTCTTGGAAACTTGGCGAGCACGTCGCTCGGCAGACGAGCTGCGATAGTCTCCGGGAGACATCCTCGGGGAGGTGAGGCAAGCGTGGTCCCTAAATGACTCCCGGTCGTGGCGTGCCCGGGTGTCCGGAGTCACATTGTCCACCGGTTCCCGGACAAATGCTTCGCGACGGAGCACATTCCTACCTGCACCGAACGGAGAAGGTGAGGTGGGCCGACGGTGATTGTTACCACTACTACTACTAGCGGTATTATGGGGATGATTGAGGATGGGGGATGGTGAGGGCGCGTAAGATGGTGAGGCACCACCCCAACTCGGCGGTGGCTCGTAACGATGATCGTCGCTTACGAAATCGTCCATTGAAGACGGCGGCGGAGGTGCATAAGAAGGCGATGACACGACGCCACCCCCATTCGTCGGCACGGCCGCCAAAGACTCCTGTTCATTGCGGCCGGCGAATGCCGAAGAAGCGACCGTTTCCTCCACAATCGGTTCCATCCCGGCCGGCGTGCTGCTTCCATCGTCATAAAAAAATGACAATCCAAGACAGTATCTGGCCAGTACCATGGCCAGATACTGATTACAGTGCATGTTGCAGTCGTTTTTGGAACACAGTGGCGGCCAGTAGCCGTGCAAACGATACAGCGAGGCCTCCTCAGATTCTTTGATAACTATATCGGTACGCAGGGCATTTTGACACCACTCCACCAATAGGACGTGGATCCAGTCCGATTGATGTCGATTTTCGGCGCCACCAGGTTCTTCTTCCAAAAATCGCCCAAGAATTTCAAACCAGAACAGAGTCTGGCCGAGGTTGCCTGGATTTTCAGTCATGAAATTAGCATTGTGAAACGGCGGTTAAGAAATCATATTACCAAACCGATCGACGGGTTCGACGCGCGAGATTCACAAACCTAAACTCAACAAGTGCTGTCTCAGGCATTGGCGGGCCACTCGCACGTCCGTGTCCAAGATGGCGAGGATAAACTGCTGCATATCTGGTTTAACCAGGGCGCACGCGCCGTCCATTCGAAAACATGTCAGAGACGAAGGATTTTCGAAGAAGCAATGGATTGTGTTCACAGTGTTGCGGCGATGGTACATTCGATATTACATCCATCCAGGAGGATGTCTTTGGATTGATTTAAAAATGCCCGGACCTCGGATTCCATCATTCAACCACGTCGGTGCTTGGGTTACTGCCGCAAAAATGAATTGAAGCGCTTTTTCCGATTACCATCCAGAGAGAATTCATGCGGCCGCTGCCATTCCTTTGTGTTCTGCAAATAGCTGGCGGCGAGGGATGCCGCCAGCGCGGAAAACCATAATGGACACCATCGTTCAATCTTCCAATGCGAATGCAGCATGGACGGTTGAAAATCTCGCGAACAAACCGAACTTGTGCGTTTTGCAGCTATATTTTCAATGCAATGCTCCGCCGCGCCCATCGTCGTTTTCCCTGAGATTTTTAATGTCATTTATTTTCTGCTCGCGCGAACCCCGCGTGCGACGGGGAAAAAGGACATTCGCCTCGGCACGCCCTGTAGTACGCTTCACTCACACGGTCAAAATCCGCTCCATTATTACCATCATTATTACCATCATTATTATCATACATGTCTTGTGCGAATCTGCCGGCAGCTTCGGTCGTCCAAATTGTCGACGGAGACGGTCGTTTCGAGTACGTCATTATCACGAATCCACACCTGTTCAAAAGACGGCGACTTGCACACATACATCTTGTCGTTCTAATCTTGAAATGGAATGTCAAAAATCAAAGTTTGGATCAAGCCCGGGGTCTTACACGCGATGCGAATATCGAAGCATATCACGTCTTTGCCATTCTAGGTGTCCAGGGTTCTGGCAAAAGTACGTCCTGTCGTATTTTGAAACATGCGCCGTTCCACAATCGACCAGGCGATTAACGAATCGCTTTTGCTCACCGCGCGCACGTTACAGGTACGCTACTCAATGACTTGTTCGACGCGCACTTTCACGTCATGGACTCTCAAAAGGGAAGGAGCCAAACGACAGTGGGGATTTGGGCCACCGTATCCAACGGGCCTGACAATACGACTAACGACGACAACAACAACAACAACAACACCTCGTCCGACAGCCTGCCGGCTCTGGTTTTGGATGTCGAGGGCCTCGACTCTCGCGAGCGCAATGGAGAATGCGCCATACTCGAGCGCCAAATGTCTCTGCTCTCGCTCATCGCCTCCAGAGTCTTGCTGATCAACATGTGGACGACCGATGTTGGACGGTTCGACGGCGCCAACTATCCAATTCTCCGGACTATTTTCGAGGTCTATTTGGAATTCATCCTTCCCAGTGAGCAGCCCGCCGCCGCGACCGACGCTGCCGCCGACAAGAACAGGCCTACGGCCAGACCGCCGCAACTGCTCTTTGTGTTGAGAGATTTTCCCGGCCAACCAGGCGACGAGGAATACACGGATTTGGATACTTTGGCACTGAGCATCCGCGAGGATTTGCTAACGCTGTGGACCTCCATACACAAACCGCAACAGTATCACCAAACCGAGTGGATGGACTTTTTCAAGGTCGATTTTGTGTCCTTGCCGTCGCGGCTCTATGAACCGGACTTGTTCAAAATTCAAGTAGGTCGTTTGAAGAGGAGGCTGTTGGATCCACAATACGACGTGGAATCCAACACGACGACAATACCGTCAACTGCGGCGCCCGCCTTCGAGAACGGGGCGTTTCAAACGGATCTTCCCTTTCATGACTGGCCCCTGTATGTCCACAATATCTGGTCCAGGATTCAAAAAAGCGAACAATTGGATTTGCCAACGCAGAGGGAAATGTTAGCCGTATTTCGCTGCGATCAGATTCTCTGCGCCCTCTACGAAACATTTGAAGCAGAGATGGAAACGGTGGAATCGTTTCTGCGGAATGTTGGGACGGAAATGGGTTTCTTAGGTGCCCGCATCCATGATTCCGTTCAAAAATCATTGACTGCATTTGACTTGCAAACACGTCATTATAATGTTCCTCAACTCGTTTTGGAGAAGCGAGCAAACCTATTGATCAAGTTTGCCGAACGCGCCCAAATTTCCATCCAACTGCAGCTGCGCATCATCCAGTCCGACATGACGCACAGTGCCCGAAAAGCTTTCGCGGCCATTCCCAAACAAGTATCTCTCACGCAGTTCTCCAAAGATTTGGCATCTCTGCGGGGACGATTTTTGATGATGCTCCGCAAAAAGTTCAGCGCATGCGCGGTGGCGGCATTGGCGGATGCGCCCCGTTGGAATTTTCACCAGCGACTCCAGCCGCTCCGTTTGGCTTTGAATGAGTGCGAAAACGAAACAAAGTGGCAACGCTTCCAATGGATCAAGGCGCAATTGATGGCCCAGTGCGAAAGCGGTCTCTTCACGTGGTTGCACAAGTGGTTTTGTGCTGAAAAGTCGCCCAATATTGCAAGCCGTGATTTGACCGAACTGGCCATTCCTTCCGCGTATTTGGGACGAGTCCGAACCGCTATTGCCGGAGAGTCCACTCTGGGTGTCACCACGTCGTGGTTGCGAATTATTCGACACTGGAAGTATGTGAATGCCAAAATGCTCAAGTCCCTCATGAAACTGCTTCGCGCCTTGAATTTTTCAGAAACACAACTCATGGCGCAGCTCGGCAGGGTGATGGACGGGGAGATGAACGACATTTTGGAGGGCGTCTTTTATAAATTGGCCAAACAAATCCAACCGCTCATGGAAGGCCAATTCCGGAAGTATTTTGTGACTGGGCGAAGTTATGCGAGACGTCAATGGATGGCAATGGAGAGCCAATTTCGGTGGCATTTTGCGTCCGACGGCCGAAATTACATGAGACCTCAATGGACAGCGGAGGAAAATCTGGATTACGAATTGAATGTCGCGTGCCATTTGGCCCTAGGATTGTTGGACCAAATTTCCATCATCCGAATTCACGCCCCGTTGCTCAAGGCCTCTTGGTTCCAGACGAGCGATCATGTCGTAGATTGGAGGGACGAGTTTCCCAAGGTCGATATCAAAGCGGTCGTATTGGATGTTTCCGAGTGCGCAACCATCATGGACGCGTTTCGCGTCACCGCCAACGAGGAGGCCATCAAGGCCAGGGCAGTCTTGAAAAAGTCCCGCTCCACACTCCTCTGGTCCATCGTACCCATCTCTACCCTGTATTTGCTCGGTGGCATGCCGTGGAGTTTTATTTTTGCACTGGTGCTGCTGTTGGGCGCGGTCGTTTTGTTTTTGTTTCAGCCACCGGCATTGCGCTCCTGGTGGCACCGTCAAATTTCGCCGGTTCTATTTCCGCTGATTCCACTGGCAAAATCTTTGAAAAGTGATTGAATTAAAATTGTTCATTTTTAGTCCCCCTGAACTTTTTCAACCGCACGAGCATGTTCCAAACAAATCTTGTCAAACGACGACGCGGTAATCCTGGAGTGCCGGATGGCGGTCCCGTAGGAAGCGGCGCTTCACAAACGACAAACCCCAAAATTGATCCGAGTTCGCAACCCGGTACGTGGTCTGAAATGACATTTTTTGAAGATTGAATCCATGGCGGGTCGGCGCGCCTCCACATTTTGCAGCGACACCCAGTCTGACATTTTTACCCGCACTAGTTTCCTGGAGGACTTTGTTCAACAAGGGAGGTTCGGCGTCGCCCAAAGTAGGAGCCAGCAGTGCCCGTGGCGGCGTCGATAGCAACACTGGCACCACCACCACCGGCCGACATTTGGATACTGCCGGTGACAAAAAAAAAGAATCGACAGTCGATACAAAAAAGCGCGGAGGCGAGAATGAGAGCGCGCGCAATTCAGAGTCAGTGCGTGGGTATTCTACTCGGATGCGTTCGGAAAATGAGTCTTCAAGCACCCATTCGTCAGGATCGGATATTCCAGGCGGTTTGAGCGGCACACGGCGAATCGGGACGAATATGAATGAATCATTCGACGCGTTCATGGAAAGGCAACAACAGCGACCGGCATCCATGGCCCCGCCATCCAGTAGGCTGACGCCATCCGGAAGTCAGCCGCGGAATTCTCTCATTTTTAATCAGCCCGACACGGACCACACGCCGATACAATATCAATTGATGGGTATGAGAACGGCGGCACCCAGTACAACGGGAATGACTGTGTCACCAGCGACATTGTCGTCCACGTTTGTTTCGAATCCAATTCGAGCAATTTCGAGGGAACCCGTGTCGTTGCCTATTGATCCTCAACAAGCCTTCTCCAAACCAACCTCGCGCGCTCCCATTGATTCGGCGTCGGCGGAGGCGGGATTCGAATCAAATTCCAGCTACCGAGACCCCACTGTTGACAATTCTCTTCCGACATTGTCGACCTCCGACGAACTCCAATCGGACAAACCTACTCAGTCTGTTATGACGGCAATGCCACCGCCAAAAACAAATCAGCAATTTAAATCCATCCCCAATCGCCAAAACTCGGATCGGAACGACTCTTTTTTGGTCTCCACCTCGTCCAACGGCGACAAAAATGACGATAATAGCGATAACAATGACAATAATGGTCGCGGGGGATGGAATCCGCCAAGCGATAGTTTCCAGCATTCGTTCACTCAGCGAGAACGTGACGCCAATGACGACGATGGTACTGGACTGCCGTCAGCGACAATGGCAGCAACGACAAGAACAACTGCGACGTTACCTTTCAAAAGTGCGTTTTCCTCACCCCCATCCACAGTTCAGAACGCTGCTGGTCGTACAGCGTCACCATTCGACGGGCCACGGACGCCATTCCAGGCCACCACCAGACCTTCGTCTTTATTTGCGTCACCGCCCGCTCCCAACCAGACATCTCGAACTGCAACGAGTCAAAACCGAGGCGCGAGTGATGATTTTGCATTGCCAACCCAAAGCACCGCCACCACCACCAACAACAACAATGACAATGTCGGCCAGATGCCAGACGATAACAATGACAATGATCAAAATACCGGTACATTCGCCGAGACATTTGCCCCGCCGCGTTCCACCAACGGTGGCTCGTTTTTGACGAATCTGACGTCTACTCGGCAATCATTCAAATCAACGCCCTTGTCTCGATTATTCAACCCGGCCGTGGTTCCAGACGATCGGTTCGTCCGACCATTGGCGGATCCCCTTGTCAAATTCCGTCCCAAGCAGTCGGTTCCAGATATGGCCAGTGATTTATTCGACCGAATCGTCGTCAATCTCCGGCTCCAGAACGAGCAACTTTCAAAGTCCGAATCCGACATGTCGCCCGCGTTGAGTGTCCGAAACAATGGCGACAGTGATGATGATGGTCATGATGATGATGACAAAGACAATGCTGCACGGAATCGAGTCCGCAACTTGGAACGACCGCAAGTGCTCTTTGTTTGGCCGGTTCAGCCCACGTGTCAATTTGCGGATCCATCGGCGAGTGCGTGGAGTTGGGCCAGGGCCGATCCCTTCAACATACAATATTTTCCCGATGCCGTTCTCAACGAGGCGATCGTCACCGCTTGGGACAGTTACGCGGGAGTTTTTGAACATTTTGTCGTTTGGATGCCCCAACAATGGTTTGCTCGCTGCCTTCTCATTCATTTGTCGCTGGAAACTAAGGCGTTGGCGGAAGTGTCTGGCGTTCATTTCCGATACTTGCACGTGGAGTGTACGCCTTTGGTCGATCGCGGTTGGAGCCTGAATGCCCACTCGCTGGTTGGTATTCCGCAAGTCCAGTCGCCCACTCTGGATGACGACGAACTCGAATCTAAAGTGACGATTGCAGAGCAGAATCTGAGTTGGGTCATGGCAGACAGGCCGTGGAATGTCTTACCTCTGTATAACACCTTTGAGAATCCGGAAGAAGCCGATGTCGGACTTCTAATGCGCAATCTCCCGATCGCGTTGAAAAAAGTTTATATCGACGAAATGCACACTTGGCGCTGTGTGTGCACCATGGATTTGGCCAGATGGATTTCATCTTCGAACTGGATCAAAATGCAACAGTGTTTGCCTCTGGAGGAGGAGGAGGAGGAGGAGGCGACGGCGGCGGAGGGGCAGGCAACCGCACGGGGTCTATCCGAGGCTGAACCGCAGCCCGCCTCAGTCCAATCAACCTTATTCGATCGAGGTGACTTGATACTGGATCGAAACGGCCAGATTGTCATTGTCAATGCGGACCATTCCTACATTCAAGAGGCACTGTCTCTATTGCAGCAATGCTGGCATAAATTGAATGCTCATTTGATTCATATGCGACAGGAGACGGAATCCTACGTCAGCGTCCCTCCCTTGATTCTTCCGGTCCAACAGTATTTGCTGGCATCGGACATCGCCTGGTCCCTGGCAAGCATGATTCCGTCCGCGTCTTCCTACTACGATCACTTCCGTTACTATTTCCAAGTCCAAGCGGCCAACAGGCAGGATTTTTCGGCCGTGTGGGAAGTCTCAAAACACGAACATGCCTGGTTTGGTTACTTTTTAAAGTCCTGTCGCCAGGGGGCGGCGACCGCTGGTCGCATGGTGCCAATCTCACCTTGTTATACTTTTTCTATTAGTCTCTTGGATGATGTGACAAACACCGGCCCAGCAGACCCGCTCGTCATTCATCGATCAGTCGTTGGGGTTGTGGCAAATGCAGAGTTCAAAAATGCTTTGGACGTTCACTGGTCGCGCGAGGCACCGTCTGCGTCCATGGGCGTGTTTTCGAGTACTCCGGCGGGCCAAAAAGGTGGACCTGTCCCCAGCGTCCTGCCAACCCAAATCAGACTTTGGATGACCGACGTTTTGTCACGAATGTCGCCTCACGTGTTGCTTCCAATTCCGCAGGACACTAAGCGTATTTTATCATCAACGCGTTCTGCGACCATGGCCGAAGACGCAGAGGAAATTGAACTTTATTTTGCGGCGGCGCCCGCAATCCTGCCCGACCAATTGGTGTATTACGGAATATCCACGGTACCAAAGGCACGCAGCATTGACGTGGTCCATATCTTGTCCGCAGAGTCTTATTCGCGGGCCAGAGAAGGAGCGAGAAGCGGCCACGTGCCGAGATTCACCAATCTAGAGGATGGGGTGCACACGAACGCCGAATTGGACCTATCTTTTTTGTGGTTTGGCCTAGCTCCGAGTCGCGCATGCCCCTGGCGGCGAATGCCCCGGTTGGATTTGGAAAAAATGTCACTGCAGATGCAGCCCTTGTTCAAAAGCGAAAATTAAAAATACAATTCATCGAACAGCACACTGGCTAGCCGTTTTTTTTGAATGAAAATGTTCTCTCATTTCGTCGTCATCGAAACAAACAGCGTTTGCTTTCTGCATCGGATTTCCCCATGGGACCATTTGTAAAAAGTCGAATGGGCGCCGAGACGAACAAGATTCGGGCGGCCATGTCCCGCGGGCGGGAACACATTACAAAAAACACAAAATCGGCTCTTTTAAAATCTGCACGCGGCTTTGCCACTCTCTTTGAGTGCGCGCCAATGTTGCCCATTTCATCATTTTGCTGTTGATTTGGAGTCTTGTCGAGGTTCTTGAGATCGTCCTTCGTCTGTGAAAAAGGACGTTTCCATGTCTCAGCGATCCGCCAAGGTGCGCCTAACGCCTCAAGAAACCGATGACGATCAAATTGATAATCTACTCTTCAGTTGCTGTGATTTGGAGAAGCGCCTTATTGACTGGAGTCATCCATGGTGCGTCGACGCGCGTCATTTGAAAGGCCAGTCGGTGCCGGTTCCTGTTCAAACGTTGTGTATTCTGACTCGATTGTGGCACATGTTAGGATTCCAGATTTGTTATTTCTGCTAAATATTCAACCGGAAGCCGTCCAAGTAACCGTTCATAATCCATTGACCATGTCTACGGCGAAAAACGTGATTATACTGGTGACCATCCTCCATTTGGAAATGCAAGTCACTGAAAATCTCGCCATTAAATTGTTTGCGGACTTTGCTGCCGGCCTAGTGGAGGTCTCCGTGCCGGCCACTATTGAAACCCAATCGAAAGTCGCAGCACAGTGCAAAATTAAACCAATGGCCTTTGGCAGCTGCATGTGTCTCAATAGCAAAAAAACCTTGTGGATTGTCAAATGCATGGCCGTCTACCCGTTTGCCGGTGTGTCCATTTCCGAAATCGAGAGCCAAAATGTGGATTTGCAGTGGCCCTTGGAGGATTTAATCCGATCCGTCTTCCTAATGCTGGAGTCTTTGGCGGCA
>Ga0182013_10000632_pt1 | contig 48231 bp, 45 predicted proteins | sample 612S2MmetaG_FD_120487 | JGI IMG/M metagenome (GOLD analysis project Ga0182013, IMG submission 120487) | Permafrost microbial communities from Stordalen Mire, Sweden - 612S2M metaG | ecosystem: Environmental > Terrestrial > Soil > Wetlands > Permafrost | place: Sweden: Stordalen | collected...
CTTCGAAGCCTCGATCACCAGCGCCGTCGCGTGGGTCCTCGTCGCCCACATCCGAACGATCACCCGACGTATCGCAAGACATTGATCAAAAATGAAATCATTTCGAGTCCGACTCTAAGACCGTGGCTTGGATGGATTGGCGAAGCCGCCATCCGAAGGGCGCGGGCGCCTCGCATCGGGGAATTTGAAAAATTTCTTCAAAGACGCGCGGCTAACGAACGCTATTGTCATATTGACAGCTGGATGAGCGATCAACGTTATGAGCGAAGGACTGGATCGACGATCTTCGACGGAGCGGAAATTTTCGCCTTCCGTGGGAACGGCCGGTGTCGCGTCCGAACCGGAGCCGCCCGAACTCGACGCGCGTTCCCCCCAGAGCTTCATTCGCGCGCTCGTCGCCACGGCGCTGATTACGGCCGGAGCCCTTGTCTCGACGGGAGCGCTCATCCTAATCGCCACGATTGTCCCGCTGGGGATTGACGCCGCGCGCGGCGTCGACGTCGGTCCACTTGCCAAACAGATAAGTTGGGCGGACGGAAGAACGGGCGTCGCCGTCGCCATATTCGCGGCGACCTATCTGGTCATGGCCATCGGCAAGCTGCCTGGCTACCGGCTCGACCGCGCCGGCGCGGCGCTCCTCGGCGCGAGCCTGATGGTCGCTTTTGGCGTCGTCACGCTCGATGACGCCTATCGCGCGGTCGATTTCGACACGATCACGCTGCTGCTCGGCATGATGATCGTCGTCGCCAACCTGCGCCTTTCCGGCTTTTTTCGGCTGGCGAACAACTGGGTCGTGACGCGCGCCCACCATCCCGTTGTTTTGTTGCTGGCGATTGTGGTCGTGGCCGGCTCGTTCTCGGCCTTTCTCGTCAACGACGCCATTTGCCTGATCATGACGCCGCTGGTGCTCGATCTCGTTAGCCGCTTGAAGCGCGATCCGATCCCATATTTGCTGGCTATACCGTTGGCATCCAATGTCGGCAGCGTCGCGACGATCACTGGCAATCCGCAAAACATGATCATCGGCGGCCTCTCGCACATCCCTTATGGGACGTTCGCCGCGGCCTTGTGGCCAGTGGCGGCGGTTGGCCTCGCCCTCACGGTTCTGCTCCTCGCGCTCATTTATCGTCGGGAATTTTTGAGTCGCGAGCGGCTCCCCGTCGTCGTGGCGAGTCCCGCCCGCCCGCATCCGGTGCTCGTTGCCAAGGCGGTTCTCGTCACGCTTGCGATGATGATCTTTTTCTTCGCCGGTCAGCCCGTCGCCAAGGTGGCGATCGTCGGCGGCTCGCTGTTGCTGTTCACGCGCAAGGTCAAGGCGGAGAAGGTCTATCGCGAGATCGATTGGCCGCTGCTCCTCATGTTCGCTGGCCTGTTCATCGTCGTCGCGGCGCTGGAGGCGAACGTGCTGACGCCGGAAATGATCGCGGCGGTCGGCAAGCTCAATCTCGAGACAACGCCTGTCCTGTCGGCGATCACGGCGGTGCTGTCGAACCTCGTCAGCAATGTCCCCGCCGTGCTCGTCTTGAAACCCTTCATCGCCCACGTGTCCGATCCGCAAAGGTCGTGGCTGGTCATCGCCATGGCCTCGACGCTCGCCGGTAATTTCACGCTGATCGGATCGATCGCCAATCTGATTGTCGCGCAGCGCGCTCACGCCGCCGGTGTCACGATCGGGTTCTGGACCTATTTCAAGATCGGCGCGCCCTTGACGATCCTGTCGATCCTGTTTGGCGTCTGGTGGCTTTGACCGCGCAATTTTTCGTCGAGACGCGACGGAGGACGACATGAGTGAACTCGCGGAGAATTTCGACGCGCCAGACATTCGGTCGACCAAAGCCGGCTTTCGGCCCGCCGCCCTCGACGCGCTCAATTTTCTGCTCGCCGACGTCAGAGGGGCGCTCGGGCCTTACCTCAACGTCTTCTTGGTCACGGATCAGCATTGGAGCCAATCTCAAGTCGGCTTGGTGACGACAATCAGCGGCCTGCTCGGTCTTTCGCTCCAAACGCCAATCGGCGCCGCGATCGACGCAACGCGCGCCAAGAGAGAACTCATCGTTCTGGCGCTTGCCGTTCTGGCGATAGGCGCCACGGCGATATTCGCCGCGCCGAGTTTCTGGCCGGTGGTGACAGCCAACAGCCTGATCGCGATCGCCGGCGACGTTTTCAGTCCAACGGTCGCGGCCTTGACCCTTGGTCTCTACGCCCGGAAACAACTGGCGCGGCGCTTGGGGCGCAATTCCGCCTTCGACCATGCCGGCAACGTCGCCATCGCCCTGGCGGCGGGCGCGGTCGGCTACGCCTTTTCCCAGCGCGCCGTTTTTCTCATGGTCCCGGTCCTCTCCGTTCTCGCGGGAATCGCCGTGCTCTCCATCCCCGCCGCCGCCATAGATCATGAGCGGGCGCGAGATATGGGCGAGGTTGGAGTCGCGACCGAGACGCCGGCCAAGACCGCCGGCTTAAGCGTCTTGTTCGAGTCCCGTCCGCTGGCCGTCTTCGGCTTGTGCGTCATGCTCTTCCATCTCGCCAATGCAGCGATGCTTCCATTGGTGGGACAGAAGCTGGCAGCCGTCTATCCCGAAGAAGCAACGGCAATGATGTCGGCCTGCATTGTCGCCGCCCAAATGGTGATGGCGCCGATCGCCCTGCTGGTGGGGCGCACGGCCGACAGTTGGGGGCGTAAGCCATTGTTCCTCGCGGGGTTCGCCGTCCTGCCGATCCGGGCCGTGCTTTACACCTTCTCGGATAACAGCTTCTGGCTGGTCGGCGTGCAGTTGCTCGACGGCGTCGGAGCAGGGATTTTCGGCGCGCTCACACCCCTTGTGATCGCCGATATCATGCGAGGCACAGGGCGTTACAACCTGGCACAGGGCGCGGTCGCCACCGTTCAAGGGATCGGCGCGTCGGTTAGCGGCTTAATCGCCGGCGTAATCGTCGATTACTATGGCTATACCGTCACATTCTTGAGTTTGGGCGCCGTCGCCGCGCTCGCCTTGATCGTCTTTGCCGTTGGCATGCCGGAAACGGCGAACCACGATCACGCGTAAGGCTGGAGCGCGCAAAGTCTTGGCGCGGCGAAGAGCGCTCCACCCCTCCCGATCAATCCTGCAACGGCCCCCAGGCGGGATCGGAGGCGTAGCCGGGCGTCGGGACCGGAAACTCCGAGCGGCCGAACACGTCGACCATGAAAATCTTCGACCCGCCGCCGCCGCCCCCTGAGTCGCGGAAGAACATCAGGAACAGCCCATTGGGCGCCCAGGTCGGCCCCTCGTTGTGGAAGCCCTCGGTGAGGATGCGTTCGCCGGAGCCGTCGGTCTTCATCACGCCAATGCCGAAACTGCCGGCGTTCTGCTTGGTGAAGGCGATGAAATCGCCCTTTGGCGACCATACCGGCGTCGAATAGCGTCCGCCGCCGAACGAGATGCGCTTCGCGCCGCCGCCGCCATGCGCGCCCATCACATAGATCTGCTGCGAGCCGCCGCGGTCGGATTCGAACACAATCTGACTCCCGTCCGGCGAATAGCAGGGCGCGGTGTCGATGGCCGCCGTGTCGGTGAGCCGCGTCGTCGCGCGCGAGCGTAGCTCCATCGCGTAAAGATTGGTCTCGGAGCCTTCCGACAACGACATGATGACCTTTTGTCCGTCGGGCGAGAAGCGCGGAGAAAAGCTCATGCCGGGAAAATTGCCCACGGCCTCGCGCTGGCCGCTCTCGACGTTGATCAAGAACACCTTGGGGTCGCCCTCGTCGCTCATGGCCATATAGGTCACGTCCTGCGAGGAGGGCGAGAAGCGCGGCGTCACGACGAGTTCGTCGCCGCGGGTCAGATAGCGCACATTGGCGCCGTCCTGATCCATGATCGCGAGGCGCTTGCGGCGACGGTCCTTGGTCCCGCTCTCGTCGACGAAGACGACGCGCGTGTCGAAAAATCCCTTCTCGCCGGTGATGCGGGTGAACACCGCGTCGGAGACGAGATGCGCGACCCTGCGGGCGTTGGCGGTGTCCGTCACGAATTGACTGCCCGCCGCCTGCTCGCCCGTCGTCACGTCGAACAGACGGAAATCCGTCTTGAGGCGCCCGTCGCCGCCGCGCTGCGAGCGTCCGGTCAGCACGAATTGCGCGTTGATCGCGCGAAAGGCGTTGAGATTGGGCGTCTGATCGGGGTTGGCGACCTCTCCGCCGGCGACGCTCGACCCGTCTACTGGCTTGAGAAACACCGACCGCTTGAAATTATTGTTGACGACGCTGGTGACGGTGCGCGCGGCGTCGTCGCCGACGAAACTGGTCACGGCGACGTTGATCGGCTGAAAGCCGCCGCCGGCGTGCAAATCAAGCACGCGCGCGGCGCGGGCCGGCGCGAAGGGCGCGAGCGCCCCTCCCGCGATCAGCGAAACAGCGGCGCGGCGGGTGAAGTTCAATGTCATGGACGGTTTCCTGCGAGGCGGGCGGAGGCGGGGCGTTCTTCCTCTCCGCCGTTCGCGGCGAGAGGGCGGGGCGTGGACGTTACATATCTTCCTTCATGTCCAGTTCCGTGACGCGCCAATAGTCGTAGTAGGGAGTGAACTCCGCCGGGATCTGCATCGGGCTGCAGCGCCGCACGGCGGCCAGCGCCTGCTCGCCGCGGGCCTTTTCGATCGGGTTGGAGGAGGGGTTCAGGAGGCGCGGCTCGCCCTCCAGCGCGCCGACGGGCGAGAGGCGAAACTCCACGCGCGGCACATAGGTCATGGCGTTCATCGACAGCGTCGTCGCCCAGCATTTGCGGTAATGCTCGACGGTGTAGCTGTCGATGCGCCCTTGCAGCGAAGGCGACATTTTGGCGGCCGTCGCGGTCGGCGCGCCGAGCGAGGCGAGTTGCGTCCGCTCGCGCCCGATCGAGGCGCGCTGTTGCGGCGCCTCATGGCTCAGCAGATTGGCGATATTGGCCGCGCTGAACTTGGATTTCGGCGCGCTCTCGTCGCCCGATTTCGGCTTCCCGGATTTCGACTCGGCGGACTTCGGCTTGTCGCTCTTCTCCGCTTCCTTGCCGTCCTCGGCTTTTTCCGCCGTCTTATCGAGCTTCTTCTGCTGGAGCAGCTTGGCCACTTCGTCGGTCTTGAGGCGCGGCGTCTCCTTGGGCTTTTCCGTGGGCTTTGGAGGAATCGGCGTTTCTTTTTCGACTTTTTCGAGCTTCGGCTTCACCGGCGGCTTCGGCTTCACGATCTCGGCGTCGTCGGGCTTGTCTTCGTCGGGCTCCGGGGCGGCCTTGACCTGTGGTTTGACCGGCGGGGCCGGGATGGGCTTTGGCGTCGGCGCCGGGCGCGTCGGCGGCTCGGGCGTGAGCGCTGCGACGCGCTTTGGCGGCGTCGGCGGCTCCTTCGCCGGCTTTTCCGGCGCATCGTCGGCGTTGGGCTCGGCGACGCGCTTGAACGAGGGCGGCGGGGTCGGAATGTCTCGCTTGGCCTCGGCCTGCGGCGGATGCGGATGGGTTTCGACCTGTTCGGCGACTTTCTCGGCGCGTTGCGCGGGCTTTACCGCGCGCGCGGTCTTTTCGCCCTTCATGATCTGGTTAAGCTGCTGATCGGACACGACTTCGATCGGCACGGTCTCCGGCGTCTCGGCGAATTTCGGCGCTTGCGCGAAGGCGATCAGCGTCGCCGCCAACAGCCCGGCATGGGCGGCGGCGGAGATCGGCAGACCAGGCTTCGCGCGCGGAAAGCTCACTTTAGCCGCCCTATTTCTTCTCTTGCTCGGTCACCAGCGCGACCTTCTTGTAGCCCGCCGTGGTGACCAACGACATGATCTCGGCGACGCGACCGTAATTGACGGCCTTCGATCCCCGCACATAGATGCGCTCGTCAAAACCCTGTTTGGCGGCCGTCTTCAGCTGCTCGACCAACTGGCCGATCTCGACCGGCTGATCCATCAGGAAAACCTGGCCCTTTTCGTCGATGGCGATGGCGACGGGCTTTTGGTCGATATTGAGCTGGCCCGCCTTGGTTTGCGGCAGGTCGACGGCGACGCCGGTCGCGAGCAAGGGCGCCGCGACCATGAAGATGATCAGCAGCACCAGCATCACGTCGATGAACGGCGTCATGTTGATGTCGGCCATCGGAGCGTGCCGCGAGCGGCGTCGTCTACCGCGCCGTCCGCCGTTGTTTCCGGCGGCCTGTATCGAAACGCCCATTCCCTAACTCCTCATGCCGCGCGGTCGCGGCCGCCGGCGGTCTGATCGATCTGGCGCGACAGGATCGCCGAAAATTCATCGGCGAAAGTCTCCATGCGCCCTTGCGATTTCACCACGTCGCTTTGCAACTTGTTGTAGGCGATCAACGCCGGAATGGCAGCGAACAGGCCGATCGCGGTGGCGAACAGCGCCTCGGCGATGCCGGGCGCGACGACCGCGAGCGAGGTGTTCTTCGAGGCGGCGATCGAGCGAAAGGCCGTCATGATGCCCCAGACCGTGCCGAACAGTCCGATGAACGGGCTGGCCGAGGCGACCGTCGCCAGCACCAGCAGATTGGATTCGAGTTTTTCGATCTCCCGCCCGATCGACACGTCGAGCACTTTGTCGAGGCGCGTCTGAAGCCCCATGAAAGAGGACCCGGGGTTTTGCACCGAGCGCTTCCATTCGCGCATCGCGGCGACGAACAGCGAGGCGGTTCCCGTCGTCGGGCGCTCCGAGACTTTGTTGTAGAGTTCGTCGAGTGAATTGCCGGACCAGAAATTTTCGTCGAATCGGTCCATCGCGCGGCGCGCGCGGCGAAGGAGCAGCGTTTTGTCGACGATGATCGCCCAGCACCAGACCGAGGCGGCGAGAAGGCCGATCATGACCGCCTTGACAACGATATGGGCGCCCCAGAACATGGTCCAGATTGTGATTTCGGCGGCTTGGCCGGCGAGCGGGCTCGTCGCGATTTCGGCTGGATTCATGTCAATTCCTTATCAGATCGAGCGGCCCCGTCGCTCCGAGGGGTTGCGCGCCCCATTCCTATCGCGCTCAATTCCGCCGATTGTGGGGCTTCGCGTTGCGCCGCAAAAACTTTTCGGGGCCGCCGCGATTAAGCGGCTGTAAGGGTTAATGTTCGGTAAGCGGGAACTCTATTGCGCGTTTTGAATGCGGAGAAACTTTTCGCGCACCTCCCGCGGCAGGCGGCGCGCGCGCCCGCCTTCCACCGCCGCCACGGTGACCCGCGCCGCGACCAGAAGCTCCGCGTCGCGCCAGATTTTCTGCTCCAGCACGAGCGAGGCCGCTCCGACCTCGTCCACGGAGGTCTCGACGGCGAGCAGATCGTCCATTCTGGCGGGCCGCTTGAAGTCAATCGTCATCGCGCGCACGACGAAAAAAACCGCGCCTCCGTCGCCGCCTTCGAGCATGGCGCGCTGGTGAATGCCGAGTTCGCGCAAAAGCTCGGTGCGTCCGCGCTCCATGAAACGCAGATGCGAGGCATGGTAGACGAGCCCTGAGAAATCGGTGTCCTCGTAATAGACGCGAACCGGGAAGCGATGCGAAAAGGTCATGTGGGAGCGCAGCCAGCAGCCGGATGGGAGTGGGAAACCCGCGAAACGAATCATAGCATCAATACCCGATCCCGGCCCGCGCCGCTCCCTGTCGCCTCGGCGTTTCGCGTGACAAAACGGGCGACATGGCCAGCAAGCCACGATCAAGGAGGCCGACAATGACTGAAGTCCACAAAATTTCGACCCCCGCGACCGGGCTGGAGACGCTGGAAGCGCGCATCCCGCGGCGAGACGGCGAGGCGCCGGCATATCTGGCGAAGCCCGCCGGCGTCGACAATTGTCCGATCATTCTGATCGCGCAGGAGATTTTCGGCCTCAACGATCATATCCGCGACATCGCGCGTCGCTTCGCGGCCTTGGGTTATCTCGCCATCGCGCCGGATTTCTTCGCCGGAGTCGGCGATCCCACGCGCGCGCCGGACTTAAACGCGATCCGGGCGATCGTCGCCAAAACCCCGGATGCCGCGACGATGGAGGTTTTCGACGCGGCGCTGGCTTTCGCGGCGGCGCGCGGCGGCGATTCGGCCCGCGCCGCGATCACCGGCTTTTGCTGGGGCGGACGCATCGCCTGGCTTTACGCGGCGCATAACCCAAGTCTTCGCGCGGCGATTCCCTGGTACGGCCGCCTGGACGGCGACCATACGCCCAATCATCCGCGCTGGCCGGTCGACATCGCTGGCGGGCTCAAGGTTCCGGCGCTCGGCCTCTATGGCGGCGCCGATCCGTCGATCCCGCTCACCCAAGTCGAGGAAATGCGCGCGCGGCTTTCGAAGGCTGGCGCGCCAGGTGAAATCCATGTCTATGAGGGTGCGCCGCACGCCTTTTTCGCCGATTATCGCGAAAGTTTTCGTCCCGAGCCGGCGCGCGACGCATGGGAGCGGACGCTGTCGTTTTTGCGCGCCCGGGGCGTCGCTTAAAAATCGCTGGCGAGCCCCTTCACCTCCCAGTCGCCGTAGCGCGCGGGGTCTTGCCCGCCGCGCCCGCCGATTTCCCGAGGAGGCTCTGGGCTGGCGGCGGCGCGGCGGCGCTGCTCCGCCTCCTCCAGCGCTCGGCGGGCGGCCGCGGGCAATGCGCGCCTTGCGCCAACGTCTTCAAGCGTCTCGGCTTTTGCGTTCTCGCCGCGATCCGCGGGGGAGTGGGTGGTCATCGCATTCGCCTTTCCTCGCCCGCCTTTGGCCCGTCTGTGCTATGATTCGCGGCCATGGGCCGGGAGGCGGTTGTTAGTGACGAACGATTCTAAACCATTATCCAATAGGTCCAAACCCGGCGCGCGCATGAAGAACCGCCAGGGCTTCGTGCCCGCCGAAGCGGCGCGCCTGGCCGAGGCCATGAAGGTTCCCGGCTTGCCCGCGCGCCTCGCGGCGGCGCATATCCTGGCCGATGTCGTGCAAGGCGGCCATCGTCTCGACGAATGTTTCTCGCCTTTCGCGGTACCGACGCGGCTCACCGGCCTCGACGCCCGCGACATTGCGTTGACCCGTTCGATCACCACCGTCGCGCTGCGGCGGCTTGGCGTCATCCGCCGGGCTCTGGCGGTTTTGCTCGACAAGGGCCTGCCGCGTCAGGCGGTTCGGCTGGAATGGCCGCTGATCGCCGCGGCGGCGCAGATTCTCTTTCTCGACGCCGCCGATCACGCCGCTGTCGATCTCGCCGTGCGCGCGGTGCGTCTGGAGCCCAAGAGCGCCGGTTTCGCCGGGCTGGTCAACGCCGTGCTGCGCAATCTGGCGCGCCAGCGCGAGGAGTTCCTGGCGCTCGCCGAAAGCGGCGAATTCGACGCGCCGCCCTGGCTGGCGCAACGCTGGCGCAAAACTTACGGCGATGTGGCGGCGAAGGAAATCATCGCCATGCAGATGCTGGAGCCGCCGCTCGATCTCACGGTGAAATCCGATCCGGCCGACTGGGCGCGACGGCTTGATGGCGTCGTCTTGCCGACGGGTTCGGTGCGGCTGTCGAGCCGGCTTCCGATCGCGGAACTCGACGGCTATGCCGAGGGCGAATGGTGGGTGCAGGACGCCGGCGCCGCTCTGCCGGCGCGGCTGCTGCGCGCGCGGCCCGACGAGCGCATCCTCGATATGTGCGCGGCGCCCGGCGGCAAGACCGCGCAACTCGCGCTCGCGGGCGCCAATGTGACGGCGCTCGACCGCTCCGCCGAGCGATTAAAACTGCTCGCCGCCAATCTGAGCCGGCTTCAACTGCGCGCCGACATCGCCGTCGCCGACGCGACCAGCTTTTCCGCGCCGCCCTTCGACGCCATTCTGATCGACGCGCCCTGTTCCGCGACCGGGACGATCCGCCGCCACCCAGACGTCGCCTGGACCAAAAAGCCGGGCGACGTCGAAACGCTGGCGCTGCTGCAAACCAAAATGCTCGACCGCGCGGCGACTCTGACACGCCCGGACGGCCGCATCGTCTATTGCACCTGCTCGCTGGAGCCCGAGGAGGGCGAGGCGCAGATCGCCGCATTCCTGCGTCGCAACCCCGACTTTAGACGCGACGCAATAGACCCGGCGGGGGAGGGGATTCCCGAAAACTTCGTCAACACTGACGGCGACCTGCGCACCACGCCGCAAATGCTCCCGAACCCCGACCCGCGCCTTGCCGGCGTCGACGGGTTTTTTGCCGCGAGAGTGGCGAGGCGGGGGTGAGCGGCGCGGGCCTTCCAGCGCCGCTCATTTTCCCTTAAACCTCGCGCATGCATCGCCCAAGGGGAGCCCCAAGCCAAATGATCGGACGCCTTAATCACGTCGCCATCGCCGTCGCGGATATCGAGAAGGCCTCAAAGGTCTACGCCTCCATGCTCGGCGCCAAGGTCACCGCGCCCGAGGTCGTCGCCGAGCATGGCGTCAAGGTGGTTTTCGTCGAACTGCCCAACACCAAGATCGAGTTGCTCGAACCCTATGGCGAAAACTCGCCCATCGCCGGCTTCGTCGAAAAGAATCCCGGCGGCGCGATTCATCACGTCTGCTATGAGGTCGACGACATAATTAAGGCGCGTGATCATCTTAAGGCGGAGGGCGCGCGGGTGCTGGGCGACGGTTCGCCGAAGATCGGCGCGCACGGCAAGCCGGTGCTGTTCCTGCACCCCAAGGATTTTTGCGGCACGCTGGTCGAACTCGAACAGGCCTGAACGGTTAAGCAAGGGATGTCATGCCCATTCAAACGCCCCTGGCGGTCGCGATATTTCTGACGATCTGGTGGATCGTGCTGTTCGCCATTCTACCGCTTGGCGTGCGCTCGCTGCATGAAGATGGGGAGACGCCGGAAGGGTCCGACCCTGGAGCGCCGAAGGCGCCAATGTTGATCAAGAAGGGTCTTATCACCACGGGGGTCTCGATCGTGGTGTTCGGCGCCTTTCTGCTGATCGTCAAGGCGATGGGCTAGACTCTTCGCGCGTAAAGGGTTCCCTTGGCGGCTAAAGCGCGGTAAACGGCGCGTCGCGACAGGGCGCGCCGGCCGATCCCGCCAAGAACGGAATTTTCAATGACACAAGAATCGTCGACGACTTCCCTGCCGCACGCCGGCGTCCTCAAGGGCAAGAAGGGCCTCATTCTCGGCGTCGCCAATAATCGCTCCATCGCCTATGGCATCGCCAAGGCCGCGAGCGAGGCGGGCGCGGAACTGGCGCTTACTTTTCAGGTCGAGGCGCTGGAGAAGCGCGTGCGTCCGCTCGCCGCCGAGCTTGGCGCGGTCGTCGTCGGCCGTTGCGACGTGGCCGAGAGCGACACCATCGACGCGGTTTTCGCCGAGGTCGAGAAGCTCTGGGGCAAGCTCGATTTCGTCGTGCATTGCCTCGCCTATTCCGACAAGGACCAGCTCGACGGCCGCTATGTCGACACGACCGCCGAGAACTTTAACCAGTCGCTGGCGATCTCCTGCTTCTCCTTCACCGCCATCGCGCAGCGCGCCGAAAAGCTGATGAAGGACGGCGGCTCGCTGCTGACGCTGACCTATTACGGCGCCGAGAAATGGATGCCGCATTATAATGTGATGGGCGTCGCCAAGGCGGCGCTGGAAGCCTCGGTGCGCTATCTCGCCGCCGATCTCGGGGTGAAAAATATCCGCGTCAACGCGATCTCCGCCGGGCCGATCAAGACGCTGGCGGCCTCGGGCATCGGCGATTTCCGCTACATTCTGCGCTGGAACGAGTATAACTCGCCATTGCGCCGCGTCGTGACCATCGAGGAAGTCGGCGAAACCGCCGTCTATCTGCTGTCCCCGATGTCGCGCGGCGTCACCGGGGAGATTCTCCATGTCGACGCCGGCTATCACGTCGTCGGCATGATGCACCCGGCCGCCGCCCCCAGAATGGCCGATCTGCTGGCGATGTTGCCACAGGAAAAATGACGCCGCGCCGTCGCGAAAACGGGGCGGCGCGATCGAACGACGCCCCTCTCACGGCAGGTGAACCCAAGAAGTGACCTTTCTTTCAACCAGTCCCGCGCTGGCCCGCGCGCTCAAGGAGCGCAACTACGCCGATCCGACGCCGGTGCAATCCGCCGTGCTGGCGAAGCAGACGGAAGGGCGAGACATTCTCGTCTCCGCCCAGACCGGCTCCGGCAAGACTGTCGCCTATGGCCTCGTCATGGCCGCGACGCTGCTCGGCGACGCCGAGAAAATGCCGCCGGCCGGCGCGCCGCTGGCGCTGATCATCGCGCCGACGCGCGAACTCGCCATGCAGGTGCAGCGCGAGCTGGAATGGCTGTACCAATACGCCGGCGCGCGCATCGTTTCGTGTGTTGGCGGCATGGACAGCCGGCTGGAGCGGCGCAGGCTGAGCGAGGGCGCGCATATTGTCGTCGGCACGCCGGGGCGGCTGCGCGACCATATCGAACGCGGCGGCCTTCCGACCACTTCGCTCCAGGTCGTCGTGCTGGACGAAGCCGACGAGATGCTGGATCTCGGCTTTCGCGAAGATCTCGAATTTATTTTGGAGACGACGCCAAAAGAGCGGCGCACGCTGTTGTTCTCGGCCACCATGCCCAAGGGCATCGCCAATCTGGCCAAGCGTTACCAGCGCGACGCGCTGCGCGTCGAGGTCGCGGGCGGGGCGCGCGGCCACGCCGACATCGAATATCGCGTCATTCGCGTGGCGCCCAAGGAGATCGAGCACGCCGTCGTCAATCTGCTGCGCTTCGTCGAGGCGCCGACGGCGATCGTGTTCTGCAACACCCGCGAGGCCGTGCGCCATTTGCAGGCGATACTACTGGAGCGGGGCTTTTCGGCGGTGCTGCTGTCGGGCGAATTGAGTCAGCATGAGCGCAACCAGTCGATGCAGGCGCTGCGGGACGGACGGGCGAAGGTTTGCGTGGCCACCGATGTCGCCGCGCGCGGCATCGACCTGCCCAATCTCGGCCTCGTCATCCACGCCGAATTGCCCAATGACGCGGAGACGCTGCAACATCGCAGCGGGCGCACGGGACGCGCCGGACGCAAGGGGGTCAGCGCCTTGCTGGCGCCGCCGGCGCGCCATCGACGCGCGGAGATGCTTCTGCGCGACGCGGGCGTTCACGCGCGTTGGAGCGGGCCGCCCACGGCGGAGGAGATCGCCAGGCTCGATCAGCAGCGGCTGTTGCAGGACCCGCTCTTGACCGAGGAGCCCTCGCCGGAAGAACTGGAATTGGCCCGGCTGCTGCTCGCCGAGCGCGCGCCCGAACAACTCGCCGCCGCGCTGGTGAAACTCTATCGTTCACGTCTGCCGGCGTTGGAGGAAGTCGAAGATCCGGGAACCGGGCCGAGCCCGCGCGAAAAGCCCGGGCGCGGCTCGCGCGAACCTCACGAAAAATCCGGGCGCGGCGCGCCCGCGCGCGTCCCAAAGACCGCCGCCGCGCGTTTTCCGGAAGGTGCTGCGTGGTTTCGGCTCGACATCGGCCGCGCCAAGAACGCCGATCCCAAATGGCTGCTGCCCATGCTGTGCCGCAAGGGCGACATCACCAAGCAGGACATTGGGGTGATCCGCATCTTCGACAAGGAGACGCAGTTCGAGGTCTCCGAGGCGGCCGCGGCGCGCTTCGCCGCCAACATGCGCCGTCCTGGCGGCGAACCGGTGCGGGTCGAGCGGATGAACGAGGGGCCGGGGGGACAAGTTGGCGCGCAGGACGCCAGCCCAAAGCCAAAACGCCGCCCCAAGACCGATAAATCGCGCGCTTGAACCGGCCGGTTCACGCCAAATGAACCAAAACCCCTCAACCGCGAGCCCCAAGGCACGCGGTTCGGGGGGGCCTCGGCCCTTCGGGTCAGTCCGCCTTGCTTTGCCGCGGCGGCGCGTTCTCGGCGAGTTCCTCGCGCTTACGGAAGCGCAGGACTGAACCTGGAGCCCGGTTGCGCGAATTGATTCGGATGCGGCCCGTGCCGGTCAGCACATAATGGCCGCGGTTGTCATCCCATCGCATCAGATCGGCCTGAATGGCCGTTTGACGCAACACCATGGTCATGGGATCCTGCACATGAGCCGGGGCGACGTCGCCATGGACGTCCACCTTGCGCAGCGCTTCGACCAGTTTGGTTTCGTGAGTGTCGGTCATCTTGCTCCGAACATGGCGCCAAACGGCGTCGCCCGCAAGGTCCTTGCCGCGCGGCGCCTGCAAGAGGGCGCGCCTGGCTGACGCTCCCCCGGGGCGGTCAGCGCTCTCTTCGCCGCCAGCCGGCGACCTCGGCCTCGATTTGCTCGCCAGTCGCGAAGTTTAGCCAACTGTCGCCCACCCGGCGGCAGAGGAAGGGCAGGACATACGTCCCATTGTGATCCAGGCAAAGCAATTCCACCGCCGCCTCGTCGTTCGGCAGGCGGTCGGCGATGAACTCGGCGATTCTGTCATTTAGGGAAGTCAATTTCTTAGCCTGCTGTTGGAGGAGCGGTCGGCGCCCGCTTATTTTCGCCGCCGGACCAAGTTGGCGCCGAAAAGAGTCCGAAGGATGACGCGATCATGGTCGAGCTTTGGCCCGCCGCCTGGCCGGGGCACAAAAACAGGGCGCGGATCGGTGTTTCGACACCAACCCGCGCCCTAGTGGGCTGACACCAATTGTGTGGTAAATGGGGATGCGGCGGGCCAAACGCAAGCGCGTTCATCCCGTCACTTTCTCAAGAACGGCGCCATTCCCGCCCGCGCTAGCGCGTCGGCCCGCTCGTTCATTTCGTCGCCGGCGTGCCCCCTGACCCAATGCCATTCGACCTCGTGCCGCTCGGACGCCTCTTCGAGCCGCCGCCAAAGCTCGACGTTCTTGACCGGCTTTCTGTCGGCGGTTTTCCATCCGCGCGCCTTCCATCCGGCGATCCACTGGGTCACGCCGTTGCGCACATATTGCGAATCGGTGTGGAGATCGACCGCGCAAGGACGGGTCAACGCCTCCAGCGCGACGATCGCGGCCATCAGTTCCATGCGGTTGTTGGTCGTCGCGGACTCGCCGCCCGAAAGTTCCTTCTCGCGCTCGCCGAATTGCAGGATCGCGCCATAGCCGCCCGGCCCCGGATTGCCCGAACAGGCCCCGTCGGTCCAAATTTTCACGCGCCCGGTCATGGCTCGTCCCTTACGACGGGCATCCTCAAGGACGGCCTACGCATCGACGCCATAGTTCCGCGCGGTGGCGATTGACTGATGAAACCGCAGCTTCGTCAGATATTCGCGCGGATCCTTTGGGCGCACCAGGGCGCCGGGCGGGACGTTCAGCGCGTCGACGAAGCGGGTGAGCAGAAAGCGCAGCGCGGCGCCGCGCGCGAGCAGCGGAAAGGCCGCGAGCTCCCGGGCGCTCAAGGGACGCACGCGGCGATAGGCGTCGATCAGGGCGCGGCCCTTGCCTTCGTCGTAGACGCCGACCGCGTCGAAGCACCAGGCGTTGAACGAAATCGCGAGGTCGTAGGCGAAGGCGTCGTCGCAGGCGAAATAAAAGTCGATCAACCCCGAGAGGCGATCGCCCAGAAACAGCACATTATCGGGAAAAAGGTCGGCGTGGATGACGCCGGAAGGCAGGTTCTTCGGCCAGTCCCTTTCGAGCAGATCGAGTTCCTCCGCGATCAGCCGCCGTAACCCTGGTTCGATCTCGTCGGCGCGGGCGGCCTGCGGTTCGAATAGCTTGCGCCAGCCGCCCACGGAGAGCGAATTCTCGCGGGAAAGCCCGAAGCCCGCGCCGGCGAGATGCAGCCGCGCCAGCGCCTCGCCGAGCGCGGAGCAATGCGCGGCGTCTGGATGGTGGATGGAATAGCCGTCGAGAAAGGTGACGATCGCCGCCGGCCGGCCGGCGAGACGGCCCAGAGCGGTTCCGGCGTGGTTTCGGACCGGCAGCGGACAGGTCACCCCCGCCGCCGCGAGATGCTCCATAAGGCCGAGAAAAAACGGAAGATCAGCTTCGGCGACACGCTTTTCATAAAGCGTGAGGATAAAGCTCCCGGCCTCGACATGCAGGTAGAAATTGGAGTTTTCGACGCCCTCGGCGATGCCCTTGCAGGACAAGAGGCCGCCGAGATCGTAGTGGCTGAGGAAGGCGATCAGATCCTCGTCGTTGACGTCCGTATATACGGCCATGGCCTTCGCTTGGTTTCGAGCGGTCGGGAGCGGGCGGCGTCAGGCGATCGCGCGCAACTCCTTGGGCAAGGGGAAGGACACGTTTTCGTCGGCGGCGGAGACGCTTTCGACATGGATCTCGAAACGCTCCGCGAAGGCCTCCATGATTTCCTCCACCAGCACTTCGGGAGCGGAGGCGCCCGCCGAAATGCCGAGCGAAGAGACTTTCGAGAAAATGTTCCAGTCGATGTCGCCGCGCGCCTGGACGAGCTGGGCCGGCGCGCCGCAACGTTCGGCGACTTCTCGCAGCCGCTGCGAATTCGAGGAATTGGGCGAGCCGACGACGATCATCGCGTCGACAAGCGGCGCCACCTTTTTTACGGCCGACTGGCGATTGGTGGTCGCGTAGCAGATGTCTTCCTTATGCGGGCCGACGATCGTCGGGAAACGGCGCGTCAGGGCCTCGATGACTTCCTGCGAATCGTCGAGCGAGAGCGTCGTCTGGGTCGCATAGGCGAGGTTGGTCTGGTCGTCGAGCCGCAGGTTATCGACATCCGCCACCGATTCGATCAGAATGACCGCGCCCTCGGGCAGTTGCCCCATGGTGCCGACGACCTCGGGATGGCCGGCGTGCCCGATAAGCAAGACGCGCCGTCCGCGGCGATGATGAATTTCGGCCTCGCGATGCACCTTCGTGACCAGGGGACAGGTGGCGTCTATGGCGAGAAGATCGCGCTTCCCGGCGTCGGCGGAAACGGATTTGGCGACGCCATGGGCCGAGAAAATCACCGGCGCTTTGGTGTCGGGAATCTCCGCCAGCTCTTCGACGAAAACCGCGCCCTTGGCCTTGAGCATCTCGACGACGTAGCGGTTGTGAACGATCTCGTGCCGCACGTAAACGGGCGCCCCGAAAATCGCCAGCGCGCGCTCCACGGCGTCGATGGCGCGCTCCACCCCGGCGCAAAAGCCGCGCGGCGAACAAAGAAGAATTTTGAGCGGCGGTTTCTCGCGCCGAGGCTGCACATTCATTTTCGCGCCTTCCGCAAGGAGCTACATTGTCCGCGACCGAACGCTTAGCGAGCGGCCATTTCGAAAAAGCGCTGGAGGCGCCGTTGGCGCGAACTGATGTAGCGCCGGGGCGAAGGTGTCAAGCCGGCGGATTGGCGGCGCGCCGCGAAGGCTCGCCCAAAAGGAGAGGGTCGCCGAAACAATGTCTCTAATCAAATATTATAAAGTTATTTCATTAGATAGCGCGACCGCGACAATTATCCAAGTATTTACAAATATATAAATTTGTATGGATTAAGCCAAGGAGCCATCTGGACGCTCCTCTGGACGCTTCAAGGAGCCGCGCGGCGCGCTAGTTGTCACCAGTTAATCAGAACTTATCTTTTGTCGACAATTTAAATGTCTGCAATGAAAGGAGTTTTAAAGAATACATGCGACGGTGCGCGGATCGAAATCCATCCGGCGCCGGAGAACTCCCCGTGCAAAAGTTTTGTCGCGAACTCAAGGCCTTCGAAGCCGACACTCGCGGAAACGTGACGATCATAAGCGCGTTGGCGATCACAATGTTGCTGGCCTTCGCCTCGCTGGGCGCTGAATATGGCGCGGGATTGCTCCTCCAATCGGAAAATCAGCGGATCGCCGACTCGGCCGCCTTCATCGCCGCCACTTATTGCGGCGCCAACAGCGAGTGCTCCACCACCACGACGCTGAACACCGCGACGGCGATCGCGCAAAATATCGGCGCGCTTAACGGAATCCCCGCCGCGGATGTGACGCCCACCATCGTCACTTCGCCCAGCGGCACGACTGGCGCCGAAGCGCTGCAGATCAAGGTCAGCACCACCAAGTTCTTGATGATCACCCCGATCGAAGGCGCGCCCAACTTTCTCTCGCTGACGGCGCTATCCTACGGCCAGATTGGCCAAACGGCGTCCGCCGCCGCCTGCGTCATCGGGCTCAGCGCCTCGGGCGGCAACGCCTATGCGGGCGCCGGTGGCATCGCGTTCAGCGGCGGCGCCAGTCTCAGCGCGCCCAATTGCGGCGTCGCGACCAATAACACGATCACGGCCGCCAATTGCGGCGGCCCATGGTTGACCGCCAAGACCTTGAGTTACAACACGACCGCGCCCACGCCCACCTCGCCCGTCGGCGGAGGCAATTGCGGCTCCGCCTGGATGAGCCCCACGACCGCGACCAAGGCGGCGGTCACCGATCCGCTCGCGAGCCTCACCGGCGTAACCACGGCGCAAGCGCGCGTGTTGGTGACCGTAGCGCAGATGACGTCGCCCGCCGCGCCCACGGTGACAGCCCCGACGGTGACCGTGCCGACTAGCTCGGGCGGGACGGCCTGGCCTCTGGCGCAGCTCGGTTATTATCCTACAACCACGGTAACCGACTCGACGACAAAATGCTCCGCCAGCTATAGCAACAGCACCTGGACGATCAGCGGCTGCAACCCTGGCACCTACAACCTCACCTCCGCGCCCGTCGTGAGCGGCATGAGCTTTAACTTCATGCAGTCGGGATCGTCGTCCTCTGTGTATAACTTTAATTTCTCGCTCTCCACCGGAGGCACGACCAATTTCGGTCCCGGAACCTATAATTTCGCGCAAGCCGTGAGTGTTGGAGGCGGAGCGACAGCCAATTTCAGCGGCGGAACTTACAATTTCGCTTCGGGCTTCTCGATCGGCGGCGGAGCCACGACCACCTTCAGCGGCAGCGCGGCCGTTAGCATCTCCGGCAACCTCACCACGGGAGGCACGACTACTTTCGGCAACGGAACCACAAGCATTAGAGGCAATCTGACCACGGCTGGCACAACCACCTTCGGCACGGGAGCCCTAAATCTGACCGGCAATCTGATTACCGCCGGCACCACCACCTTCGGCGGTTCGACCTACAATATCGGCGGATATGTCTCCACTTCGGGTACGACCAATTTCGGCAGCGCCACCACCGGAGGCGCCTTCAACGTCGTGCAATATGTCGCGCTCACGGGCGCGAACTCCTTTGGCTCCGGAACCTTTAATTTCGGCAAAGGCATGACCACCAGCGGCGGCAACGCGAACAGCTTCGGCTCCGGGACCTTCAATTTCGGCGCGCCAACCTCGGGAACAGCCTGCACGGGCAGCGCTTACTACTCAATCTGCAACAACAGCAGCGGGACGTTAACTTTCGGCGCCGGCACGTTCAACTTCTCTAGCGGTATCTACTCCGGCGGCGGCACGACGATTTCAATGGGTTCGGGTTCCTTCAGCAACAGCTACGAGATCGGCGCGGCCGGGGACGGCAACGCGTTCAATTATAGCGGTGGCAGCACGGCGACGCTCGGCGACGCGAGTGTTTTCCAGTTCAACGGCAATATCGTGACCAACGGCGGCAGTTACATCTCTATCGGAACCTCGAATGGCGCAGCTATACAGCACGACATCCACGGCTCGATGAATCTCCAGGGCGCCATGACCCTTGCTCCTGGCGTCTATACCATGACCGGCTATTTCGCGGCGGGCGCCACAGCCGGCGGCAATGTCAATGGCGTCGGCGTCGCCGGCAGCGGCGTGACGATTGTCTATGGCGGCGCTTACCCCGGCACGTTCAGCGGATCCAGCCCAAGCTGCGCCGGCGCCGGATTCTGCCTTGGCGCCGGTTACAGTACGGTTACTCTCACAGCCCCGACCAGCGGTACGTACCAGCAACTTGTCGTAGTCGGCCCGACGGTTGCCAGCGGCGTCACCGCGGGAACGCTCCTTACCGCAGGCTCGGGCGCGACGCTTTCCGGCGCGTTCTATACGCCAAATGGCCAGATCTACATGAATGGCGGGGCGAGCGCGGTGTCGGGTGGGTGCCTGGAGATTATCGGTTCGATCATTCAGGTCACGCAGGGGGCCAGCGCGGCCACCGCCTGTTCCGCCCTGAATGGGACCACGGGCACGTCTTCCGCCATACCCGCGGGGATCGTCCAATAATCGCTTCGAGGATCGTCCGACGAAGGCCATTCCTCGATTCCGCGCTCAAGAGTAACTAAACCTTAACTTCACCGAGGCAATCCTGTCTTGAGCGAGATGCAGGCATGACGATTTCACTTCGACCTTCGAAGCGACCGCGCGCGGGATGGGGTGGCTGGCGGAGCGATCGGCGCGGAAGCGCCTTCGTCGAGTTCGGCCTCCTCACGCCGATTTACCTCCTCGTCATCGGAGGCGTCATCGACATCGGCCGCGCGATCAGCATGGAGTTCAATTTGTCGGCTGGCGTTTCCGCCGCCGCGAATTTCGCCCTGAACCAGGCGGCGTCGGCGCCTCTCACGTCGAGCAACGCGCAGACCTGGGCCAACAATCTCGCCAACATCGTCGCCTCGAGCTATTCCACGGGTTGGGCGAACGCGACCGTCGTCGTCAATAACAGCCTGACGGCTTCGATCACCAACGGCGGCGCCATATCCACGACCGGCAGCACGACGAACGCCAACAACTTTTATTGCCCCACGGGCAGCGTCAAGGTCGGCATCACCTGGGGAAGCTCCTATGCGAGCGCCGGCACGTCATGTTCGACCGGCGGTCCGGTGTCCGGGCAATACATCGTGCTGAGCGCGACAAAATCGTTCACCGCGCTGATCTTGCCACCCAGCATAATGTCCAATTCGTTCACCGTCTCAGCTGTCGTGCAGGTGCAATGATCCGCGACGTCCTCTCGCGCTTCGAACGCGACAAGCGCGGCGTCGCGGCGGTCGAGTTCGCCATCGTCATCGTGCCGCTGCTGCTGTTCATGTTCGGCATCATTGAGTTCTCGCGGGCCTATTGGGCGAAGGAAGCCCTCCAGCAAACCGCCGTCGACACCGCGCGCTGCAGGGGTTTGAAAATCTCCGCCGCCGGCTGCACCACGGACACAGGGGCCCAGGCGTATGCGGTAAGCGTCGGAAACACCTGGGGATTGACCATTCCAACGTCGAACGTGATCATCACCAGCGCTTCCGGGACAACTTGCGGCGGCGTTTCCGGATTTGTGACGGTGCACATCACCTATACGTTCAAGACCGTTGTCCCGGATCTGATCGCCGGCCTTTTCAACGACACTTTGTACGCCTCCGCCTGCTTTCCGAGCGGCAATTTTTAAGCTCTCCAATCTCGGGCGCGCGAAGCGGCCCTGCCCCTTGGGCTGGGCACGGCGACGATTTATGATGACGCATGCCCGGGGTCGGAGAAGTCATGCGCGTCAAATCGCTTTATCGCTATCCTGTCAAAGGTCTGTCGCCCGAGCCGCTCGAATGCGCGCTCTTGATCAAGGACGGTTATTTTCCGGGCGACAGGCTGTTCGCGCTGGAGAACGGCCCCTCGGGATTCGACCCCAGGGCGCCGGTGCATCAGCCCAAGATCAAATTCTTGATGCTGATGCGAAACGCCGCGCTCGCGAGCCTGTCGACGCATTTCGACGCGAAGACGCGCGTTCTGACGGTGGATGGCGCGAATGGCGCGCGCGCGCGCGGCAATCTCGACGCGCCCGAGGGCAGGGCTGAGATCGAAGCCTTCTTTACGGCATTTCTGGGCGAGGAGATTCGCGGTCCCGTAAAACTGCTCGAAGCGCCGGAAAACTTTCGCTTCACGGATTCGAAATCCGGATTCGTCTCCTTGCTCAATCTCGCCAGCGTCGCGGCGATCGCGAAGGCGCAGGGCGCCCCGGTCGACCCCTTGCGCTTCCGCGCCAACATCTATCTGGAAGGGATGGAGCCCTGGGAGGAGACCGCGCTTGTTGGAGAAACGCTACGCCTCGGCGGCGCGCGGCTGGAAATCCTCAAAATGACGGACCGCTGCGCCGCGACTGGCGTCGAGCCGGGCGCCGGCCGGCGCGACATGGACCTCGTGCAAACGCTGCGCAAAAATTTCGGCCATATCGATTGCGGCGTTTACGCGCGTGTCGTGGAGAGCGGCCGGATCGCGCTTGGCGACGCGGCCGCTTAAGCGTCGGTTCAGTCCCCGAGAGGAAGTTCGCCCGGCGCGGGCGAACCGCCCTTGTCGTTCTCGCGGGGCTCGTCGCCGGGCGGACGCGGCCTGCGCCGCCGACGCGAGGCGAGGTTGAATCCCGCGCCCTCCTGTTCCTGGTCCGGCGCCTGATGTTGCGTCGCCGCCGGCGTTTCGACGTCTAGCGGCGCCGGTCTCACGGAGACGGCGATCGCAGGAGGCGCGGTAATGAAAGCGGGCAGTCCCACGGGGCTGGCGATCTCGGGAGCGGCCGGCTGTTCGCCAGTGGAAGCCGGCTCGACCCGCGGCGGGAATCGATTACGGTCGCGGTTGCGCTCGAACCCCATGCGAGGACCGCGCTCGTTCGTCTCGCCGCCGCGCTCGACATTGTGGTCGTGCCCACGATCCTGGCCTCGGTCCGATCCGCCGCGATCCTGGTTGCGGTCCGGACGTCCGCGGAACGGCGGCCGCTCCGGGCGATTCGGACGTTCGTGGCGCGGTTGATCGGTGAAGGGCCGTTCTTCAAACGGCTGCGGCTGCGCGAAATGCGGCTGCACTTGCGGCTGCGGGCCCGAATAGGTCGGTGGGGGCTGAAAAGCGGGCGGCGCGGGGGGCAGGCGCTCGGCCAGCGGCGCGAACCGGTCGGGAATGCCCGTGAAATCGTCGTCGTCGTCCTCGATGTCGTTCTCCGCCTCGAACGTCTGGCGGCCGTAAGCGTTCGTGCTCTGCTGCTGCGCCGCCGCGATCAGCCTGAAATAATGCTCGGCGTGCTGCAGCAGATTTTCCGCCATGACAATATCGCCGGAGGTTTGCGCGTCGCGGGCGAGCTGTAGATATTTCTCGGCGACATGTTGCGCGGTGCCGCGAATCTTGACGTCGGGACCATTCGATTCAAATGAACGCGTCAACGGATTGGGGCCCTTGCGTCCATTGTTGTTGCGCCCGCGCAAGCGCTTGTTTTGACCTGGTCTCATTGACAATCCCCGATGATCCTTCTGAAGTCGCGAGCGGGTCGCGCCCGGTTCTCGCCTGTGTGTGATCGCGTCGCGCGTGAAAGCTTTTCCAACTTCCGGCGCTTTTCGAAGCGGCGTTTGTATCGAGCGGCGCTTTTGCCATGAGCGGCGGCCTTTCGGGCCGCGACGGCGGCATTGCCGCCCATTACACGACGAACGCCGCCGCGCCGTCGGTTTTTGCTTGCGCTCTTGCCTTTTAGCGTTTCACGCCCCGGCCATGGGGCCGCATTCCCTTGCAGCGAAAATTCCCGCTAAGTTCGACGTTCCCTGTTGAACGCCCTAATCATGGCGACGAAACACTAGCGCGCCAAAGCCTGATCATCGGTTGATCCGTTCGTTCGCCATCCGATCGACCGTCTCTGAATCCGGCGAGGCGTGGGCCTCGGCGACTGGAAGCGGTAGGCGCGAGAAAGTCACGACACTTGGTCATCCGTCGCGGGACATCGACGCCGCACTCGGTCACCGCGAAATCATTCCGACAAGAACGCTGTAATCCGGGCAATGAGCGGGACCAGCAAAACTCATCGATTGCCACCCTGTATACAAGACACTTGTGTTCCCGCCAAGGCCGGCTCGACGCGCGGCGACAAAAAAAGCAAGAGTGTAGCTAAATTGTCACGCTTTCCGCCCCCGGGGCTCGCGCCGCGACCGCCCTTTCATGTCCTCCCAAATCGCGTTCCACGCCGGCGATTTCAAGCCCGGCCATCTCCAGAAACGCGGAAATCTCGCCGATTTGGCCGGCGCCCGCTTCAAAAAGCGCTACCCCGTCGCCTTTCAAAAGTCTCGGCAACTCGGTGGCGATTTCCCGATAGCAGGCCAATCCGTCGGCCCCGCCGTCGAGCGCCAACGCCGGGTCGTGCAGCGTCACTTCCGGCGCCAATGTCGCGATGTCGGCGCGTTTAACATAGGGAGGATTCGACACGACGACATCGAATCGCCCGGAAATCGCTTCGGCCCAGCGCCCGCGCAAAACGCTGGCGCGCGACTCGAGGCCAAGCGCCGCGAGATTGGCGCGCGTCGCGTCGCAAGCCGCCGCCGAGAGATCGACCGCCACGCCCCACGCCGCCGGCGATTCGGCGAGCAGCGCGCAAAGAATTGCTCCAGACCCCGAACCGAGGTCGAGAAACGACAAAGGCTCATCGCGCCGATCCGCGGTGAGACGCAACGCCAGGGCGATCAAGGTCTCGGTGTCGGCGCGCGGATCGAGCACATTCGGCGCTACATCGAGATCGAGCGTCCAGAAGCCTCGCTTCGCCAGAATGCGCGACACGGGTTCGCGCGCCGCCCGCCGCGCCGCGTAACCCGCTAGACGCGCCGCGGCCTCCTGGCCGAGCAGGGCCGAAGGCTCCAACACCCATTGCGCATGGGTCAATCCGGCCGCCGCGAGCAGCAGCGCGCGGGCGTCGGCTCGCGCTTCGTCGACGCCGGAGCCCTCGAGCAGAGCGGCGAGCCGGTCGAGCGCCGCCGCCCTCGTTTCGTTTGGCGCGATCGCGAAGGTCCGGTCTTCCGTCACGCGCCGCCTTTGGCGAGTCGCGCCGTGAGTCTGCGCGCGAAAGCGCTCGCGTCGATCGGCGGTTCGCCGTCGGCGATTCGCGCGAGATCCAGCAGCAGGAAATATCCGTCCCGCGCCTCGTCGCCTTCGGGCGCGCGCGCCAGCTCCAGAATCGCGGCGTGGCGCGGATTGACCTCCAGCACCGGCTTGCCCAGCGCGCCGCCCTGTCCGTGCTCGGCGAGCAATTGCGCCAGCCGGCGATCCAGCCCATGTTCCGGGGCGATCAGACAGACCGCGCTTTCGCGCAGCCGCGTCGAGACGCGCACGTCGTCGACATGCTCCTTGAGCGCTTCCTTCAGCTTCGTCACTAGCATGGCGACTTCCGCGCCCGCTTCCGGCGTCGGCGGTTGCGGCGCGTCTTCCTTTTGCGGCACGAGGCTAATGTCGGCGGCGCCCTGCGTCACCGATTTGAACGGCTTGCCGTCGAAACCGACGCAACTCGTGACCCAAAAGGCGTCCACGGGATCGTCGAGCAGCAACACCTCCACGTCCCTCGCCGCGAATTCCTCGATCTGCGGGCTTTGCGCCATTCGCTTGCGGTCGTGGCCGACGAGATAAAAAATCGCGGTCTGATTCTCGCGCAGATCGGCCACGTAATCCTTCAATGTTCGGGTCTTCTCGGCCGAGCGCGTCGAGGCGAAGCGCGCGATCTTGAAGATGTCGTCGCGCCGCTGCGGGTCTTCGTGCAGACCTTCCTTCACGACGGCGCCGAAGTTCGCCCAAACCGAGGCGAATTTCTCCGGCTCGTTTTCGGCGAGCTTGGTCAACTCCTGCGTGACGCGCGCGGTGATCGCCTTGCCGATCTGGCCAAGGATCGGGCTTTGCTGCGCCATTTCGCGCGACACGTTGAGCGGAATATCGGCGCTGTCGACGACCAGCCGCACGAAGCGCAGCCAGGCCGGCAGCAGATCCACTTCCTTCGAGATCAGCACGCGCCGCACATAAAGCTTGCTCTTGCTCTTGCGGATGGGATCGAACAGATCCAGCGGGCGCGATCCCGGAATAAAGGCGAGCACCGTATATTCGATGCGCCCCTCGGCGCGCCAGTGGATCGTCAGCGCGGGTTCGTCGAACTGGCCGGCGAGCTGGCGGTAGAAATCGTTATAGTCCTCGGCACTGATGTCGCTCTTTGGCTTGGTCCACAAGGCCGCGCCGTCGCTGATCCGGCGCGGCTCCTCGCCGGGCGCGCCGATGATCTCGATCGGAATGGCGATGGCGCCGGAATGTTCGCGCAGCACATGCTCGACGCGATAGGCTTCCAGGAACTCGTCACTGTCGCTGTTGAGATGCAGCGCCACTCGCGTCCCGACCACTGGGGCGTCTTCCAGCGCCGCCGGGGCGATTTCGTAGGAGCCCTTGCCGTCGGAGGTCCATAGCCAGGCCTCATCGGAGCCGGCGCGACGGGTCGTCACCTCAACCTTGTCGGCGACCATGAACACGGAATAGAAGCCGACGCCGAACTGGCCGATCAGCCCTTGGCCCAGGCCGTCCTTGTTTTCGGCGCCGCCAACCTTGTCGAGGAAGGCGCGCGTGCCGGAATTGGCGATGGTTCCGAGCGCCGAGACCAGTTCGTCGCGTCCCATGCCGACGCCATTGTCGGCGACGGTCAGTAGGCGCTTGTCCTTGTCGAGCGCGATCGTGACCAGCGGCGCGCCCGCCTGTGCCGCCAGCGCTTCGTTCGACAGCGCCTCGTAGCGCAATTTCTCGCTGGCGTCGGCGGCGTTGGAAACGAGCTCGCGCAGGAACACGTCGCGCTCGGAATAGACGGAATGCGCCATCATTTGCAGCAGCCGCGCCACGTCGGCGGTGAAGCCGTGGCTGCTGGTGCGCGCATTGGGGTCGATAGTCGCGGATGTGGCGTCGTCGGTCACTTTGGCGGCTCCAATAAATGGACGTTAATCGAACGATCCTTCGCCCGAACGGCCGGAAAGGGGGACTCCCTTCATCGCGCGAAATTCTCGCGGCGGGATCGGTTCGTCCGTCATATCGGGGATGAGGCGGAAAGTTGCAAGTCGCGGAGGGCCAAGTCCGAGGGCCAAGTCCGAGGGCGAGGCCAGCGAGTCGGTTCCCGCCGCTCGCGGCAAGACGAACCGGCGAAAGGATTCCTCTCGACCGGCTCGCCCATCGCCACGAATTCACCGATTACCTCGCGCCTCATTCCGGGGGCTGGGGGGCTGACGAAAACCGGAATGGCGCTCGACAACCGGCTGCGGCAATGAATGGGATATTGGGTGCGTCTCTTGACCTGCAAGTGGCTCAATGTGGACGAAATCATGAAATCTTCGAAAGGCGCCGTCGCAAAAGCTTCATCCAGGCTTGCCCTTCGCGTCTTTGCAGGCGAACATGGCGCGGACAGTTGAGCGGTCGCCGCTGAAAAGCATGAGGCGGGCGCCGGCGGCGAAAGCGCGCAATCCAGGGACGACGCATGAGCGACAGGGAGCCTAACTCACGCGAGGCCGGCGCAAGCCGCCTTTACCTCGTCAATGGCGCGTTTGGGAGAAACCCGAAGGCGCGCGAGCCCGCCGCGGCGTCGAAGGCTTCGAAAAGCGCGGGCGCCGTCGTCTCGTTCGACCGCCGGGAGCTTCGCGTCATCTTCGATGTCTACGGGAATAAGGTGGCGAACGGCGAGTGGCGCGATTACGCGCTCGACTTCACCGCCTCCAAGGCGGTTTTTTCCGTCTTTCGCCGCGCCTGCGAGACGCCGTTCTATCGCATCGAAAAAAACCCGACGCTCGGGCGCCGGCAGGGGGCCTATAGCGTCGTCGACGCCAGCGGCCTCATTCTGCGGCGCGGTCACGATCTCTCCCGCGTCGTCGGCGTGCTCGACCGCAAGCTGCGCCTCGTCAGCGCCGAATAGGCGGTCGCGACGAAAAAGGCCCCGCGCTGGCGGGGCCTTTCGTGGTCCAGGCGGTTGGCTGGGCGCCCGGGCGTCGACCGTGCGACGCCCCGGTCATCACCTGCGGTCGCCAAACAGATAGAGCAGCGACTGGAACATGTTGATGAAGTCCAGATACAGCCGCAGAGCGCCGAAGATGCTCTTCTTCTGGGCCATCTCGTAACCGTCGCTGGAGACGTATTCGTCCTTGATCGACTGCGTGTCCCAAGCCGTCAGGCCAGAGAAAATCAGCACGCAGAGAATCGACAGCCCAAACTGCAGGCTCGAACTCTGCAGGAAGATGTTCACAACGCCGGCGATCACCAAACCCCAGACTCCCATAATCAGGAAGGAGCCCATGGCCGACAGGCTTCGCTGCGTCGTATAGCCGTAGATGCTAAGTCCGCCAAAAGCCGCCGCCGTGATGAAGAACACCCGCGCGACGGAGCCGCCCGTGTAAACCATCAACAGGAACGACATCGACAGGCCGATCAACCCGGCGAAGACCAGAAACAGCGTGCGTGCGGTCGCCGCGGATATTGTGTTGGCGCGGGCGCTCAAGAAGAACACGAAGCCGAGCGGCGCGAATATGATCACCCAGCGCAGCGGGCTCATGTAAATCGCCTGGCCGAACGGCGTCAGGGCCAGACGGCCAGCGGCGTCGTGAGTCACGGCGAGCATCTGCGCGCCGAGCGCGACAAGCCCCGTGACCCCCAGCCCCAGCGTCATATAGTTGTAGACACCGAGCATATAGGCGCGCAGGCCCTGGTCTATTTCCGCAGTCGCCTTTCGGGCGACGTGGGCGCCGAAGCTCGTATTGCGGTCGTAATTGGACATGAGATCCTCTCGTCTAGCGGCCTCGCCATATCGACAAGTTCGCGGCGCTGGCCTAGCGGTCAATATGGCGTGAGCCCGAGAAAGAGACAAGAGCGCCAAGAGATGAACTCTCGGTAAGCTTATTCCTCGACCGCGGGAGGCGCGGCGCCGAAAACGAGACCTTGGCTGACATCTCATATTTTACAGCAATTTTTTCGGCTCATCGTTCGGCGCGGAAAACAGTTGTCGAGTTGGCCGTTGAGGGCAAAAGCAAGTTTCGCGTCGAAGCCTTCGAGAAAAAAAGCGAATGTGTCGGACGTTTCCCGTGGATAGAAATCCGCGACTATCGACATAATACGAAGGCGCCGCCTCAAAACGCGGAGGATAAGCAAAGCTGGACCAGAGCGAGGGTTATTTCGACGCGCCGACGGAAGTTCAGCGCCGCGATATATTCACGCCGCCGCGCCACGACGCGCGTGGCCCCGACCAATCAGCCACTTGTCGGCGCGAGAATTTGCGATAACATCAAGCTACGGCGTCATGCGCCCTGAAAGCAAAGCCAAGCATGACGCGCTAGCCCGTTCACCCTGTGTCGCCTGTCCTTCAAACAGAGACCTAAGGAGGAAAATATGCGTGACGACGATCTCGCTCCTCTTTGTCGACTAACCGAGCCGGCTGGATGGCGAATGCTCCGAGCTTTTCATCTTGCGACCGTCAAAGCCGTCCTGTCGATGGGGCTATTGGTCGCGGCTGTCCTATTCGCGGTCGGCCCGGCTTCGGCCCATGGCCGTCTAGGCGCCGCCGAAGCCCGCTGCCGCCTGTTCATCGGCCCCGACATGATGAATTTCACCGGCTATATGCCGGACGCCGATAAAAACGAGTTCTGCGAGGATATTCCCGCCACCGGGCGGATGATCATGGCGCTCGACGACATCCAGGAAGAACTGCGCGACATGAAGATCGGAATCCGCATCGTCAAGGATGTGGGTGGCGAAGCTAAGGAAAACGAAAACCTCGACGCCGTGACCGTGGCCTATAGCGAGCCCAGATATTACCGTTCGGGCACCATTAACTTCCAACATATTTTCCCGGAAGCCGGATATTTTGTCGGCATCGTCACCGCGATTGGCGATCACGGCGAGCAATGGGTCTCCCGCTTTCCGTTCTCGGTCGGCGAAAGCTTCATGCGCGCGTTACCGGCTTACCTTTTGCTCGCTATCGGCGTCATAGCGGCCTTCTTCATCTATCTCTACCACCGGAAGCTGACGCCGCCGGCGCCGATCAAGACTATCACGCCGCGCGACCCGGAGCCGCCGCACGACCACCCGGAGCCGACGCCGGCGGAGTAGTGACAGTTCGAGTCGCGCGCGCGTTTCTCTCCGCCGATCCGGAGAGTGACGCGCGCTTTTTGGCGCTATTGGCCGCGACTGGGCGCCGAGAGTCTGTCGGCGAAAAGGGCGATCGTCTTCGCATAGACGCGCGCCTGGTTCCATTCCAGCAAGGCGGAGAAATTGGGCTCGCCTTCGTCCCAGCCGGCGCCGCGTCGCCAGCCGTTGCCGTATAGAAAATTGGCTGTCGAAGCGAGGATGTCGGCGGTGTCGTGAACGAGGTCGCGCCGTCCGTCGCCGTTGAAATCGACGGCGTATTTGAGGTAGGACGACGGCATGAACTGGGCGGGACCGATTTCGCCGGCCCAGGCGCCGCGCATTTGCGCCGGCGACATGTCGCCCCGCTGCACAATTCTCAAGGCGTCGATCAGTTCCGCGCGGAAGCGATCCGACCGGCGGCAGTCGTAGGCCAGCGTCGCCAACGCGCTGAACGTGCGGAAATTGCCGCTGTCGTCGCCATAGGTGGTCTCGAGGCCCCAGATCGCCACCAGCACGGCGCCCGGCACGCCATATTGTCGCTCAATGACCTGGAACAGCGCGGCGTGACGCGCGAGCAAGGCGCGCCCGCGGGCTATTCGGCCGGGGGTGAGCAAACGGCTCGAGAATTGCTCGAAGCTCCTATGGAATATGCCCTGCTTGCGATCATGCGCGATCACCGATCGGTCATAGGAGACATCGCGCAGCGAGGTTTCGATCACCGCGGAAGAGAAACCCTCGCTCAAGGCCTCCCGCTTGAATTCGGCGAGCCAGCCTTGGAACCCTTCCCCGTCGTTTCCGCATTGCGCGGCGCGCGCCGGCGCGGCGCCGAGCATCGCCGCCGCCGCGAGAGCCCAAAGAGTCGCCTTGAACCCGGCGCTTCGCTTGCGAATAAAAAACATGGCGTCCCCTCGGGCGTCCTTTCGCGATGGCGAAGGCCGGCCCCGCATCGAAAGATACGACAAAAATCCCTTAGCTTCAGCCGAGTCTTCCCCGCGCCGCCCGCAGTTTCTCGATTCGCGCCCGCGCGGCTTCAAGGCGCTCGCGGTGCTCATCGATCACCTCTTCCTCGGCCTTGGCGAGAAAGCCGGGATTGGCCAGCTTGGCCTCCAGCTTTTTCGCCTCGCCGTCGAGCTTCTCGATCTCCTTGTCGAGCCGTTTGGCTTCCGCCGCGAGGTCGATCACCCCTTCCAGCGGCAGCGCGACGAGCACGCCGCGCACGAGAAGCTGCGCGCTGCTTTTTGGCGCGGCGTCGGCGAAGGCCACTCCGGTGAGGCGCGCCAGTCGTTTCAGCGTGTCCTCCCAATGCGCGGCACGGGCTTGCGCGGACTTATCCGCGCCAACCACGACCAGCGCGATCTCGGCGCCCGCGGGCAGATTCATCTCGGCGCGCAGCGAGCGCACTTCCGAGATCAGTTCGACGATCCAGCCGACTTCGGCCTCCGCCTCGGCGTCCTCCAACTCGGTGAGCCGAGGCCAGCGCGCCAGCGCCAGCATGCCCTCACGCGCCTCGCCCTCGAGACCCTTGATCGCCCACAGCTCCTCGGTGATGAAGGGCATGAAGGGATGCAGCAGAGCGTAAATCTGATCGAGCACGAAGGCGGTGCAGGCGCGCGTCTCAATCTTGGCGGGGCCGTCCTCGCCTTGCAGCAGCGGCTTTGTCAGCTCGACATACCAGTCGCAGAAGATGTTCCATACGAAGCGATAGGCTGCATTGGCGGCGTCGTTGAAGCGATAGGCGTCGATGGCGGCGCTGATGTCGCGCGCGGCGCGCGCGGCTTCGGTGACGATCCAGCGGTTGAGCGTGATCTCGTTGGCGGCGGGGTCATAGCCTTTTACGCGGGCGCAGCCGTTGATCTCGGCGAAGCGCGACGCGTTCCACAGCTTCGTCGCGAAGTTGCGATAGCCTTCGACGCGGCTCGTCGCGAGTTTTATGTCGCGTCCCTGCGCGGCCATCGCGGCGAGCGTGAAGCGCAAGGCGTCGGCGCCATAGTCCGTGATGAGATGCAGGGGGTCGATGACATTGCCCTTCGACTTCGACATCTTCGAGCCCTTCTCGTCACGAACGAGGGCATGGATGTAGACGTCGCGGAAGGGGACCTCCTTCTTGAAGTGCAGGCCCATCATCATCATGCGGGCGACCCAGAAGAAGATGATGTCGAAGCCGGTGACGAGGACGCTCGTGGGATAATAGCGCTCCAGTTCGGGCGTTTCGTCGGGCCATCCCAGCGTCGAGAAGGGCCACAGCGCCGAGGAGAACCAAGTGTCGAGCACGTCCTCGTCGCGCGTCAATGTCACATCGCGCTGGCGTTTTTCGCGCGCCGCTTCGAGGGCTTCCCGCTCGCTTTCCCCGACGAAGACATTCCCTTCCTCGTCGTACCACGCGGGTATCCGGTGCCCCCACCATAACTGTCGCGAGATGCACCACGGCTGGATATTCTCCAGCCACTCGAAATAGGTCTTCTCCCAATTCTTCGGCACGAAATTGGTGCGGCCGTCGCGCACGGCGGCCAGCGCCGGCTGGGCCAGCGTCTTCGCGTCGACGTACCATTGGTCGGTGAGGCGCGGCTCCAGCACCGCGTGCGAGCGGTCGCCATGCGGCACGGAATGGATGTTGTCGGCGATTTCGGCGAGCAGCCCGCGCTCGTCCATCATCGCCACGACGCGCGCGCGCGCTTTGAAGCGGTCGAGCTTGTCGAGCGACTCGATCGTCGCGTCGAGTTCGCCGGACGCGGCGAAGCCTTCGAAAAACTCTTCGTTCCCGCGTAGCGTCACGCGAGCTTCGGCATCGAGCACATTGACCAGCCGCAGCCCGTGGCGCTTCCCGACCTCGAAATCGTTAAAGTCGTGCGCCGGGGTGATCTTCACCGCGCCGGTGCCCTTTTCGGGGTCGGAATATTCGTCGGCGACGATGGGAATGAGCCGCCCGACCAGCGGCAGGCGGACATTGCGCCCGATGAGTTTGGTATAGCGCTCGTCTTCGGGATGCACGGCGACCGCCGTGTCTCCGAGCATCGTCTCGGGCCGCGTTGTCGCGACGGTGATGAACTCGCCGCTGTCCTGCCCGTCGAGAGTCGCGATCGGGTAACGGAAGTGCCACAGATGGCCCTTCACTTCCGTCTGCAAAACTTCGAGATCGGAGATCGCGGTGTGCAGCACGGGATCCCAATTGACGAGACGCTTGGCCTTATAGATCAGCCCCTCGCGATGGAGCTGGACGAACACCTTGACCACCGCGCGCGAAAGCCCTTCGTCGAGCGTGAACCGCTCGCGCGACCAGTCGCAGGAGGCGCCGAGCCGTTTTAATTGCTCGACGATGATTCCGCCCGACTCGGCCTTCCATTCCCAGACGCGCTGCAAAAATTTCTCGCGGCCCATCTCGCGGCGGCCCGGCTGCTGGCGCTCCATCAGCTGTCGCTCGACCACCATTTGCGTGGCTATGCCGGCGTGATCGGTGCCGGGCTGCCACAGCACGTCCTTGCCCTGCATGCGCGCGTGACGCGCGAGAATGTCCTGCAGCGTGTTGTTGAGCGCGTGCCCCATATGCAGCGAGCCCGTGACATTGGGCGGCGGAATGACGATGGAATAGGGCGGCGCGCCGGCGCGCTCCGGGCGCCCCGCGCGAAAGGCGCCGGCGGTCTCCCACTGTTCGCGGATGCGCTGCTCGATGGCGGCGGGATCGAAGGTTTTTTCCATGGTCATGGGGGTATCGCAAACCTGCTCCCTCTCCCCGTTCGCGGGGAGAGGGCTGGGGTGAGGGGCCGGGGACGAAGGCAGCCTCTCCCCGCGAGCGGGGAGAGGGGACGCCCCTTACGCCAGCGCCTTCAGCGCGCCGCGTCCCGCGTAGATCGCTGTCGGTCCCAGCTCCTCCTCGATGCGGATGAGCTGGTTGTATTTGGCCAGCCGGTCGGAGCGGGCGAGCGATCCCGTCTTGATCTGGCCGCTGTTCACGGCGACCGCGATGTCGGCGATGGTCGAATCCTCGGTCTCGCCGGAGCGATGCGAGAGCACCGTGGTGTAGCCGGCGCGATGCGCCATTTCCACGGCGGCGAGCGTCTCGGTCAGCGTGCCGATCTGGTTGACCTTGACCAGCAGCGAATTGGCGACGCCCTGCTTGATGCCCTCCGAAAGTATCTCGACATTGGTGACGAAAATATCGTCGCCGACGATCTGAACCGTCTTGCCGATTTTGTCGGTCAGCAGTTTCCAGCCGGCCCAGTCGTTCTCGGCCATGCCATCCTCGATCGAGACGATGGGGTAAGATGCGGCCAGCTTGGCGAGATAGTCGACCTGCTGCTCGACCGAGCGGGTCACTTTCTCGCCGGTGTAGACATATTTGCCGTCCTTGAAGAACTCCGACGCGGCGGCGTCGGTGGCGAGGCACACGTCGACGCCCGGCTTGAAACCCGCCGTCTCGATGGCCTTCATGATGAAGTCGAGCGCGGCTTCGGCGGAAGGAAGGTTCGGCGCGAAGCCGCCTTCGTCGCCCACCGCCGTGTTGAATCCGCCCTTCTTGAGCGCGCTCTTCAGCGTATGGAAAATTTCCGCGCCCCAGCGGATCGCGTCGGCGACGTTTTCGGCGCCGACGGGCATGACCATGAATTCCTGGAAATCGATGGGATTATCCGCGTGAGCGCCGCCGTTGATGATGTTCATCATCGGCGTCGGCAGAATGCGCGCCTGCGTGCCGCCGATATAGCGATAGAGCGGCAGGGCGGCCGCGTCGGCGGCGGCCTTGGCGACGGCGAGCGACACGCCGAGAATGGCGTTGGCGCCGAGCCGCGATTTGTTGAGCGTGCCGTCGAGTTCGATCATCGCCTCGTCGACCGCCACCTGCTCCTCGGCCTCGAAGCCCAGCAGCGTGCCGGCGATCTCGCCATTGACGCTCTCGACCGCGCCGAGAACGCCCTTGCCCTGGTAGCGCTCGGGGTCGCCGTCGCGCTTTTCCACGGCTTCGCGCGTTCCCGTCGAGGCGCCCGAGGGCACGGCGGCGCGGCCAAAGGAGCCGTCCTCCAGCGTCACATCGACCTCGATCGTGGGATTGCCGCGCGAATCGAGAATTTCGCGGGCGTGGATGTCGATGATCTCGGTCATGAAAAGCCTCATTTTGCTGCGGCGCGGGAGTTACGCGCCTTTTAGCCCGATTGGCCGGCGCGGGAAAGCGGGGAATGCCGCGAGGCAGTGGATTTGGAGTTTTTTGGCGGGGCGGGCGCGTGGCGATGCTGTCGCGCATTCATCCAGCTTCTGGCGTCTGGCATCTAGCCTCTGGCTTCTGGCTTCTGGGCTTTAACCCTCCCCTTAACCGCCGGGTTAACCTTCCGCTTAACCTTCGGGTTAACCCTCCCCTTAACCACCCGTATTTGTCCTTGGCCAAAAAAGACGATTTAGACCCACCCTTGACGCCCCGGCACTCGCGCCTCTAATTCGCCCCATGACCAAGACCCGCCAAGGCGCCGCGCTGCTCGGCCAGAAATCGTCGCTTCCGGCTTCGCCCGACGAGGCCGAACTCGATATCGTGCCCAATCCGCGCCCAAGCGAGAGCTATCTCGTGCGCTTCGCCGCGCCGGAGTTCACCTCGCTGTGTCCGGTTACGGGCCAGCCGGACTTCGCGCATATCGTGATCGATTACGTTCCCGCCGAATGGCTCGTCGAATCGAAATCGTTGAAACTTTATCTGGCGAGCTTTCGCACTCACGGCGCCTTTCACGAGGATTGCACGATGCGCATCGCCCTCGATCTAAAGAGCGCGCTTGCGCCAAAGTGGCTGCGCATCGGCGCCTATTGGTATCCGCGCGGCGGCATTCCGATCGACGTGTTCTGGCAGACCGGCGAGCCGCCGCAGGGGCTGTGGCTGCCCGATCAGGGCGTGCCGCCCTATCGCGGGCGCGGTTAAGCGCGCCCGCGCGATTTTTTTTAAGGCCTCGCGTTTAGGCCGCGCGGCCTGCTTGCGTAGCCTTGGCGACCTCGTTGAGGCGGCCGCTTTTCACGTCGTAGACGTAACCGTAAATCGGAATATCGCGCGGCACGAGCGGGTGCTGGCGAATGCGCAGCACGTCCTGCAGCACGCTCTCCTCCTGCGATTTGATCGTGTGCCATTTGATGAAATGGCCGGCCGCGCAACCGCCGCCATGTTGCGGGTTGGACCAGTTCTTGCCGTCGAAGGCGGCCGTGTTGAGGTTGTCGTCGAGCAGTTCGGCCATCACCTCGTCGCAGAACAGCTCCATGCCGCAATCGGTGTGATGGATCACGAACCATTCGTTGGTGCCGAGCAGCTTATGGGAGATCACCAGCGAGCGAATGGCGTCGTCGCTGGCGCGCCCGCCCGCGTTGCGGACGACATGCGCGTCGCCCTCGGCGAGGCCCGCGTATTTCGCGGGATCGAGCCGCGCGTCCATGCAGGTCAAAATGGCGAAACGCCTGGCGGGGGGCATCGCGAGTCCGCTCTTGCCACCAAAGCCAGCGACATATTTGGCGTTGGCGTCCATGACTTCGTTCACGATCTTGCTGGTCATTCATTCCTCCCGTTTGGCGTCGCGCGCCATTTGTTGGCCCAAGACCCATATCGGCCTCGCGCGACACAAACTCTAACCCATTTTTTCGCGCGCGGTAATCGCAGGCGTGGTGGCTCGACGATGGAGAAGGCGCAAGAAAAAGGCCCCGTCTCCAATCGGAAACGGGGCCTCTTCAATCGTGCGCGGCGTTATTGGATCAGTAGCGATAATGATCGGGCTTGAACGGACCGGTTTGCGGCAGATTGAGATAGGCCGCCTGCTGCTCGGTCAGTTTGGTCAGCTTCACGCCGATCTTGTTGAGATGCAGCGAGGCGACCTTTTCGTCGAGGTGCTTCGGCAGCGTATAGACTTCCTTGGCGTAGTGGCCCTGCTTGGTCCACAATTCGATCTGCGCCAGCGTCTGGTTGGTGAAGGAGGCCGACATCACGAAGGACGGATGTCCCGTGGCGTTGCCGAGATTCACCAGGCGGCCTTCGGAGAGCAGGATGATGCGCTTGCCGTCGGTGAATTCGATCTCGTCGACTTGCGGCTTCACATTGTGCCACTTCAGGTTCTTCAGGCCGGCGACCTGAATCTCGCTGTCGAAATGCCCGATGTTGCAGACGATGGCGCGATCCTTCATGCGGCGCATATGGTCGAGCGTGATGACGTCGACATTGCCGGTCGCGGTGACGAAGATGTCGGCGCGCGGCGCGGCTTCTTCCATCGTCGTGACCTCATAGCCTTCCATCGCGGCCTGCAGGGCGCAGATCGGATCGATCTCGGAGACCAGCACGCGGCAGCCGGCATTGCGCAAGCTCGCCGCCGAGCCCTTGCCGACATCGCCAAAGCCGGCGACCATGGCGACCTTGCCGGCCATCATCGCGTCGGTGCCGCGGCGGATGCCGTCGACCAGCGACTCGCGGCAGCCGTAGAGATTGTCGAATTTCGACTTGGTGACGGAATCATTGACGTTGATCGCCGGCCAAAGGAGCTTGCCCTCCTTCTGCATGATGTAAAGGCGATGCACGCCCGTGGTCGTCTCCTCGGTGACGCCCTTGATGGACTCGGCGTTGCGCTTGTAGAAACCCGGATTGGCCTTGAGGCGCTTCTTGATCGCCGCGAACAGGACCTCTTCTTCCTCGTTCGTCGCCTTGTCGAGGAAGGCGACATCGCCGCCCTCGGCGCGCAGGCCAAGGTGAATGAGCAAAGTGGCGTCGCCGCCATCGTCGAGGATCATGTTCGGGCAGCCGCCATCGGACCACTCGAAAATGCGATGGGTGTAATCCCAATAATCCTCGAGGCTCTCGCCCTTGATGGCGAACACCGGCGTGCCGGCGGCGGCGATGGCGGCGGCGGCGTGATCCTGGGTCGAATAAATGTTGCAGGAAGCCCAGCGAACATCGGCGCCGAGCGCCTTCAGCGTCTCGATCAGCACGCCCGTCTGAATGGTCATATGGAGCGAGCCCGCGATACGCGCGCCCTTGAGCGGCTGGCTGGCGCCGTATTCGGCGCGCGTCGCCATCAGACCGGGCATTTCGGTCTCGGCAATGTTGAGTTCCTTGCGGCCCCAATCGGCGAGTCCGATGTCGGTGACGACATAATCGTTGAAATGAGTGGTCATGATCTTCCCTTCGCGCTTATGTCGCCAGATGTCGGGCCGGCTCGCGCCACGTCCCCGCGCCGGGGCTATAGCAAAGGATTTCGCGCCACGCAATAAAGATATGTGCAAGTCTTTATATGATAGCCGGAGGCGGCGGCTCGTCAATCGCCGTCTGCGTCAGCGGCTGATATTGGAACCGCGCGCTGGCGACGGCGATACGCAGCCACACGCTGATGCCGACGCCGATGAAATGCGCCAACAGAAGAAGAAAGCTCATCAGCAGCACGAACACGTCCAGCGCCCGGATGATCTTGGTGGGGTCGGTGATCGCGATGCCCGGCGGTTGCGAGACTGTTTTGGCGATCAGCAGCGATATGCTTAGCGCGACGCCGATGAAGGACAGAAAAACGCCGAGAAAGCCCAAGGTCATCCCAGCGTGCAGAAACCACAGGCCGGAGCCGCGTTTCCCGCCGAGGTAACGCTCGGGAGCCAAAGCGATTTTGCTGGCTCGCCGGGTGTAATGATACGCCAGCGCGCAGGTCACGAACAATAACGCGAGCGCGCAGCCGCTCCAGTAGATGGCGTCGCCAATCCCCGCCTGGACGGCGCTGAGCGCGCGTCCGGACGTAGCGAATTGCAGGAGCAAGGCCGACAGGAAGGCGAGCACGAACTGAATCCAGAATTTGATCCAGCCCAAGAGACGCATTTGGCCGGCGAGACGCAGCCCGATTTTGTCGCCGGCCGGGCCGCTCATCCGCAAGGCCGGGACGACAGCTTCCGGCGCCGGGCTTTTTCCGGGCAGCATTCTGCTGGCGAAGCCGGGATAGGCGAAACTGTTGGCGATGACGAGTCCGATATGGACGACGACAAAGCCGGCGAGCACGAACGCGCCGATTTCGTGAGTGTTCGCGAACAAGTCCGCCAGACGGTCGTCCGGTTCTCCCCATGAGGGCAGCGGCGTTCCCCAAAACAACGCGGGCGATGCAGTGAAAATCTGGCGCAGATAGCCGCTGGCCGTCACGACCACGAGCGAGAGATAGATCAGCGCGTTCACCCATGCGCCAATCAATCGCCGCCAGCGCGGCGTCTCCGCGGGATAGGTCGGGGCGCCGAACAAAAGCCTCGACAAAATCGCGAGGATGAGCAGAACCGCGGTCGTAAGCCCCAGGGAAACATGGAAATCCACTAGATACGCCCGCTCGTCGGTGGTGGTGGGCGAAGAACGCAGATACCAGCCGAGCCCCAGCAGCGCCGCGGTCGCGAGCGCCAGGAGCCAGTGGATCAGGATGGAGAAAAATCCGTATCTCGCGAGAATTGACTTCATGACGCCGCCTCTGCAATCGCGTGATTCAACTGGCTCACGGTTTATATATGCAAAATAGATCGCCTGCTCATGACGCGGATAGTCGCGCGGAACAACTGCGCGAAGCGGCGAGGAATAAAAGATTCACGCGGAAAGAACCGAGCCGGCGCGCCGCCTCACTTCAGTGTCGGCGCGCGCAACGGCAGGGGATCCGTGTCGAGCAGCGCGAATAGCAGATGGTCGCGCCATTGCCCGTTGATGTTGAGATAGGCGCGGGCGTAGCCTTCCTGCGTGAAGCCCAGGCGTTCCAGCAGGCGCTTCGAGGGTTCGTTATTGGGCAGACAGGCGGCTTCTATCCGATGCAGCCCCTGCTTTTCGAACGCATAGACCAGAACGGCGCGAACCGCGCGGCTCATATAGCCTTTGCCGGCGTGGGGTTCGCCCATCCAATAGCCCAGCGTCGCCGCCTGCGAGACGCCGCGCCGCACATGCCCGAGCGACAGGCCGCCGACCAAGGTGTCGTCGTGTTCGCGAAAAATCAGGAACGAGAAGGACTCGTCGCGAGCCAACTCCTCCCCGTGCCGACGCACGCGATAGCGAAAACTGGATCGGGTCAAATCGTCGAGCGGCCACACGGGCTCCCACGGCGTGAGAAAGGCCCGGCTTCGCGCCCGCAGCGAAGACCATTGGACGAAATCGCTCATCTCGGCGGGACGCAGATAGATTCCGTCGCCGTGGATAGGGAAGTTGCGCCGCGCGATGCTGACGCCAAACAGCGCCATGATCACACCCTTGTCGCGAGGCGCGTCGCGCGCGCGTGGTCCTCGATGAAGGCCCGAACGCGCCCTTCATCGTTTTCGAGCCGGGAGAACCGCTCCTCGGCGGTAAGAATTGGCGCGAGACGCGGCGGCAGCTCGATGCGCTCGCCGATGGCGCGCTCGATCGCCGCGGGAAATTTCGCCGGATGCGCGGTCGCCAGCGCCACGACCGGCGTCGAAGGATCGACCGCGAGCCGCGCCCGCGCGGCGTGAACCCCCGTCGCCGTGTGCGGGTCGAGCACATAGCCCGACTCGCGATAGGTGCGGGCGATCTCGGCGCTGGTTTCTGCTTCGCTGACCGCGCGCGCGTCGAAATCCTCTCGGATCGCTGCCAGCGCCTCCGGCGGAATATCGAAGCCGCCGGATTGGTCGAGACTGGCGAAAGCCGCGCGCAATGCCCCGGCGTCGCGTCCCAGCGCGTCGAACAGCAGGCGCTCGAAGTTGGATGAGAGCTGAATGTCCATCGACGGCGACTGCGTCGGCGTGACGCCGCGTGGCTCGTAGCGCCCGCTCGCCAGCGCGCGCGCCAGAATGTCGTTGGCGTTGGTCGCGACGATCAGCCGCGACAGCGGCAGGCCCATGCGCTTCGCCACATAGCCCGCCAGCACATCGCCGAAATTGCCGGTCGGGACGGCGAAGGAAACCTCGCGAAGCGGCGCGCCAAGCGCAACGGCGCTGGTGAAATAATAGACCATCTGCGCGACGACCCGCGCCCAGTTGATCGAATTGACGCCCGCGAGACCGAGGCGCTTGCGATAGGCGCTGTCGCGAAACAGGCTTTTGAGAATCGACTGCGCGTCGTCGAATGTGCCGCGCAAGGCGATGGCGTGGATATTGTCGTCCGCGACCGTGGTCATCTGGCGGCGCTGCACGTCGGAGACGCGCCCATCGGGATAGAGGATGAACACATCCACCCGGTTCTGCCCGGCAAACGCTTCGATCGCGGCGGCGCCCGTGTCGCCCGAGGTCGCGCCGACGATCGTGGCGCCGAGGCCGCGCTGCTCGAGCACGTGGTTCATCAGCCGGCCCAGCAATTGCATCGCCAAATCTTTGAAGGCAAGCGTCGGGCCGTGAAAAAGTTCGAGCACGAACAGATTGTCGTCGATCTGCGTCAGTGGCGCGACGGCGCGATGGGAAAAGCCGGCGTATGCGGCGCGTGTCGCGTCGCGCAAGACTCCGGCGCCGATCTCGCCGGCGAAGGGCTCGATAAGCCGCGCCGCCGCCGCGTCATAGGGAAGCCCGGCGAGGGCGGCGATGTCGCCGCGCGCGACGGCGGGGTAGGTCTTGGGGACATAGAGCCCCCCGTCGGCGGCGAGGCCCGCCAAGAGCACGTCGTCGAAGGCGAGTTCGGGAGCTTCGCCGCGGGTCGAAATATAATGCAATGGGCGACACCTATGAATTGGCCGGGCGGTTCCACGCGAGCGCGCGGCGCCGACGATGGTAGCGCCCCGGCGGCGATTTGGCGAGTGGGGCGAGGGTTTTAGGACATGCGAATCGGCGCGCGTCAATGCGCGTCAATGCGCGTCAATGCGCGCGGACGCGCGATCTTGCGTATAGGGCATACACGATCAGCAGCGCCGCCGCGAGGCCCATCCACGTCACCGCGTAGGAGAGGTGGTTATTGGGAATATCCGCCGCGTCCGGGACGGTCCGAAAAAGTCCGTCGTCCAGCCCGGCCTGATCTTCCTGCTGGAGCACGAACGGCGCGGCGTCGACAAGCCCAAGCGCCGCGGCGATCTTGACGGGATCGCTGGTGAACCACAGGCCCGTGCCGGGATCGTCGGCCGGGGTGAACGCGTTGCGCGACTGCGGCGCTCGGAGCCATCCCTTGATCTCCGTGGGCTCGTTCGGCCCATGGCGCCAGGCGTCAGCGGCGGTCAATGATTGCGCGACGAAGCCGCGGTTAACGAGGAGGGCGCCCCCGCCCGCGAGCCGAAAAGGCATGATAACGAAAAAGCCCGGCCCTCCACCGGCGGCCCCGGCGGGCGCCTGGGTGAACACCTTCACCGATCTGGCGAGATCGAATCGGCCCGTCGCCCGAACGTGGCGATAGTCGTAATCTTCTCCGCGCAGCCCGGCCCAATCGCTAGGCGGCGGAATTTCGGCCGGAGCGGCGCGCGTTCGCGTTTCGAGTCGGGCGATCAGGGACTCTTTCCATTCCAGCCGCCGCAATTGCCAAACGCCCAACGTCAGCAGCAGCCCCAGCGCCAGCGCCGCGAACAAGCTTTGCCACACGAGCGACCGCGACGACACCTTCACCTGATCCGCCGCCCTTCCTCGGCCCGATTGTAATATTGCAGCGCGATCAGCAATCCCTTGGTGGGACGCAGCATCCCAATGCAGACTATGGCCGAGAAGGGAAGAAAGATCAGCGCGTGAACCCAATAGGACGGCTGATAGACGATTTCGACATAGGCCGCGACGCCGACAATCAGGAAGCCGGCGATCATCATCACGAAGATCGCGGGGCCGTCTCCCGTGTCCGCGAACGAAAAGTCGAGGCCGCAGGCCCCGCATTTCGGCGCGACGCGCAGCAAGCCGTCGAACATCTTGCCCTTGCCGCAGCGTGGGCAGGAGCCGGTTACGCCAGCCCAATAGGGATTGACATGAGGAGGATGTTCTGGATTCGACATCAAGGCCCTTTCTCGCGCGAACGGCCACGGAAGGTTCCGTGACCGCTAGCGCCGTGCTCCAATGGACGGCTAGTCCCTCGCGGCGCGCGGGGCAAGCCCGCTCCGCTGTCGCGCCTTATTCAGCCATGCCGCCCCAATTGCCCCACACATATATGGCGGAGAACAGAAACAGCCAGACCACGTCGACGAAATGCCAATACCAGGCGGCGAATTCCAGCCCCAGGTGTTGATCGGGCTTGAAGTGCCCCTTCAGCGTGCGAATGAGGCAGACCGCGAGGAACAGCGTGCCGATGATCACATGGAAGCCGTGAAAACCGGTCGCCATGAAGAAGGTCGAGCCGTAGTTCGTCGCGGCCGGATGGGCCGGGTCGAATTTGAAGGCGAATGGCGCGTGCGCGTATTCCCAAGCCTGGATCGCCGTGAACAACGCGCCGAGGGCGATGGTCGCGATCAGGCCCTTCTTGAGCTGATCGCGATCGCCGTGCAGCAGGCCGTGATGACCCCAGGTTAGCGTGGCGCCCGAGGTCAACAGAATGAGGGTGTTGAGCAGAGGCAGCTTCCAGGGGCTCAGCACTTCGATGCCCTTGGGCGGCCAAACCCCCTCGAACAACGCGGTGCGGGCGTGCTGGGCGATATCGGCGGGAAACAGGCTCGAATTGAAGAACGCCCAGAACCAGGCGACGAAGAACATCACCTCGGAAACGATGAACAGGATCATGCCGTAGCGGTGATGCAACCGCACGATTGGCGTATGATCGCCCTTGACCTCGGCTTCGTTGATGACGTCGCTCCACCAGCTGAACATGGTGAAAAGCACGCCGATGAGGCCGGAGAAAAACACGTACGACCCGACCTTGTGGCCGAAGATCGGCATCCCCTTCATCCAGGAAATCGCGCCGATCGCCAAAACAAGCGCCGAAAGGGCGCCGACCAGCGGCCACGGGCTCGGATCGACGAGATGGTAGTCATGTTGCGGTTTCGCGTGTCCATCGGCCATGATCGTCACTTCCTTTGACTGCGCCGGGCGCGCCGGCATGTTTGAAACGCTTCCGGCTCCCGGCGCGCCTCGAGGGGCGGGCAGGGATCAGGTTTTTGGTCTTATGGCGGGCGCCAGACTGGTCTTGGTCGACGGCGCGACAGCCGCCGGGCCTTTTACCGCGAAGAACGAGTAAGACAGAGTGATCTCCGCGACATGCCCCATGGATTCCTCGTTCTCCAGGGCCGGATCGAGGAAGAAGACAACGGGCCACTCCGCGCTTTCATGCGCGTCGAGGCGCTGCTCGGAAAAACAGAAACAGGCGAGCTTATTGAAATAGGCGCCCGCCTGGTCCGGACTTACGTTATAGGCGGCGACGCCGCGCGTTTCGTGATCGGCCAGATTGACCACCTTGTAAAAGACGGTCGCCGTTTGTCCGGTGCGCAGCGAGATGCTCGCTGTCTCCGGCTCGAACCGCCAGGGAAGATCGCGCGCGACATTGGCGTCGAACCGGACGGTTAAGGTGCGCTCGCCCTGCTGACCCAAATTCTTCTTGGCGACCTGAGTCGTCCCGCCGAATCCGGTCGCCGCGCAGAAAACGCGATACAGCGGCACGGAAGCGAAAGACAAAATCAGCATCGCCACGGAGCCCACGACGAGCGATAGGGCAATCCGCCGGGTGCGTCTGGGGTTGGGTTCGCCGTTATCGGTGTTCATTCGCCCCGCCTCAGTTCGGCGGCAATTGGGCGACGGCGCCGCCCAATTTCGCGATGGTGACGGCGTAAAACAGCGCCGCGAACAAGGCCACGGCGAGTCCGATCGCGATATTCCGGGCGCGGCGACTCCGCGCCTGTTCCTTGGTCAGGACGACTCCGTCCTCTTCGCGCGGCGCGTTAGGCTGTTCGTCCACCATTTTCAGTCCGCCACTCCAGTACGCCATCGCCCGATCTCCCCCGACTAACCCGTGATGGCCGTCAGATGAAGAATGCGCTCGACGACCAGAGTGAGAAAGAGCGCGAAGAGGTAGGCGATCGAAAAGATAAACAGTCGGCGCGCCGCGGTCTTCGCCGCGTCGCCTTCGCGATTTCGGTACGTCGCGAATGCGAACAACATAAAGGCGACGCCGCAAAGCGTCGAAACCAGTCCATAGGCCGGCGACGCATAGCCGAGCAGATATGGAAGCACGCCTATCGGCGCCAGCAGCGCCGAATAGATGAGGATTTCAAGGCGCGTGCGATCTGGGCCCGCGACATTGGGCAGCATCGGGATGCCGGCGCGGGCGTAGTCGTCGCTTTTGAGAAGGGCAAGAGCCCAAAAATGCGGCGGCGTCCAGACGAAGATGATCGTGAACAGCACCAGGCTCGAAAGACCGAGTTCACCTGACGCCGCGGCGAAGCCGACCACTGGCGGCAAGGCGCCCGCCGCGCCGCCAATCACTATGTTCAGCGGCGTCGCCCGCTTGAGCCACATCGTGTAAATCACGACGTAGAAGAAGATGGTGAAGGCGAGCAGCCCCGCCGCGAGCCAATTGGCCACCAGGCCGAGCGTAAAGATCGACATCCCCGCGAGAACCAGCCCAAACGCGAGCGCTTCCTCGCGCGCGAGGCGTCCCGATGGGATTGGCCGCTTGCGGGTGCGCGTCATCAACGCGTCGATGTCGGATTCAAACCACATATTCAACGCGCCGGAGGCGCCGGCTCCGACCGCGATCGCGAGCAGCGACGCGAAGGCGATGACGAGATTCGGCGGCGTAGGCGCCATGACAACGCCCGTCAAGGCCGTGAAAACGACAAGGGACATCACGCGCGGCTTCAGCAACGCGAAATAATCCGACGGCGCCGCGATCGAAATGCGCGGGGTTCGACCATCGTCGATCCTGAGTGTCGCGTCGCTCATCTCTTGCTCCGCCTATTGTCGGACCAGCCAGGCCTCCATGGCCTGGGCGCGTGGCCCCGCCGGGTTAGACCGCCCTCCCGCCGAGCTTGGAGACTCGGCGGGAGCGCGAAACTCAATGTTCCGAGCCGGAAATGCGCGGCAGAACCTCGAACTGGTGGAACGGCGGCGGCGAGGGCAAGGTCCATTCCAGCGTCGTCGCGCCAACGCCCCAAGGATTGGCTCCGGCGGGGATCTTCTTCAGATAGGCGTCGATCACCACGTAGAAGAACACCAACAGGCTGACACCGCCAATATACGCGCCGATCGACGACCAGTAGTTCCAGAGGGCGAAGGCGTCGGGATAGTCGATGTAGCGGCGCGGCATGCCGGCGAGGCCCAGGAAGTGTTGCGGAAAGAACGTCATGTTGACGCCGATGAACAGCAGCGCGAAGTGAACCTTCGACAGCGTTTCGTTATACATATAGCCGCTCATCTTCGGGAACCAGTAATAGAATCCCGCGAAGACGCCGAACACCGCGCCGAGCGACATGGTGTAGTGGAAGTGGGCGACAACGTAATAGGTCTCGTGCAACTGGCGGTCGGCGCTCGCATTGGCCAGCACTACGCCGGTGACGCCGCCCATCGTGAACACGAAGATGAAGCCGATCGCCCAGATCATCGGCGCGCGGAATGAGATCGAGCCGCCCCACATGGTCGCGATCCAGGAGAAGATCTTGATGCCCGTCGGCACGGCGATCACCATGGTGGCGAACACGAAGTAGCGCTGCGCGTTCAGCGAAAGGCCGACCGTGTACATGTGGTGCGCCCACACGATGCAACCGAGGAAGCCGATCGACACCATCGCGTAGGCCATCCCGAGATAGCCGAACACCGGCTTCTTGGAGAAGGTCGAGACGATGTGGCTGATGAGGCCGAACGCCGGAAGGATCAGAATATAGACTTCCGGATGGCCAAAGAACCAGAACAGATGCTGGAACAGCAGCGGATCGCCGCCGCCGGCCGGATCGTAGAACATGGTGCCGAAGTTACGGTCGGTCAGCAGCATGGTGATCGCGCCCGCCAGAACCGGCAGCGTCAGCACCAGCAAGAAAGCGGTGACCAGCATCGCCCAGCAGAACAGCGGCATGCGGTGCAGCGTCATGCCGGGGGCGCGCATGTTGAAGATCGTCGTGATGAAGTTGATCGAGCCGAGGATCGACGAGGCGCCGGCGAGATGCAGCGCCAGAATCACGAAGTCCATCGCCGGGCCGGGATGGCCGGTGTTGGACGACAATGGCGGGTAAAACACCCAGCCGCCGCCAAAGCCCATCATGCCCGGAGCCCCTTCGACAAACATCGAGAGGACCACCAGCACCAGCGAGACCGCCAGGAACCAGAAGGAAATATTGTTGAGGCGGGGGAACGCCATGTCCGGCGCGCCGATCATGATCGGAACGAACCAGTTGGCGTAGCCGCCGATCAACGCCGGCATGACCATGTAGAAAATCATCAACACGCCATGAGCGGTGATGAAGACGTTATAAAGATTCTTGCCGCCGTCCAGCGCCATCGCCGGATCGACGCCCTGCAGCATCTGCGCCAATCCGGGGAAAACCGTGATGCCGGGATGCATCAATTCGGCGCGGATCGCGATGGACATGATCGTGCCGACGACGCCGCCGATCACCGCGAGGATGATGTACAGCGTGCCGATGTCCTTGTGGTTGGTCGAGAAAAGAAAGCGGCGCAACCCCGTGGGATGCCCGTGCGCGCCGTCATCGGCGGTGGTCGAACTTGCCATGGTCATGTTCCTCGAATGCTTGGTCGGTGTTCTTGCGGGAGAGACGGATCATTGATTCGCGGCGGCGGCGAATCGCTGGCGAGATTCGGCGCCCGCGAATTTCTTTTTCGCGTCCTCCAGCCACTCCTGATACTTTTCCCAGCTCACCACGCGGATCGCGGCAGGCATGAAAGCATGATCCTTGCCGCAAATTTTCGAGCATTGACCGTAATAAATCCCTTCCTTCTCCGCCTTGAACCAGGTCTCGTTCAGGCGGCCGGGAACCGCGTCCATGCGAATGCTGAAAGCGGGGATCGTGAAGGAGTGGATGACGTCGGATGCCGTGATCTGAAGCTTCACTACCTCGTTGACCGGAACCACCGCCTCGTTGTCCACGGACAGCAGGCGAACGTCGCCGGGCTGAAGGTCCGCTTCCTGTTTCATGACCTGGTCGAAACCGAAGCCGCCGCCTTGGTCCTCGGGGTATTTATAGGACCAATACCATTGATTGCCGGTCACCTTGATCGTGATTTTCGCCGGCGGAATCTCCACCTGATGCGCCAGCAAGCGGAACGAGGGGATGGCGATAAACACCAGGATCAGCACCGGCACCAGCGTCCAGGCGATTTCCAGCCCCGTGTGATGGGTCAGCTTGGACGGCACGGGATTGGCGCTTTCGTTGAACCGCCACGCCACGTAAACGAGTAATCCGAGCACCGACAAAGCAATGAAGCTGATGACCGGGAGCAACACGACGTTGTAAAACTGTTGCGTTTCGCGCCCAACCTCTGTCACCGTCGCCGGCAGTCCCACGCCTCCAGGAGCGGGCTGGCCTTCGACTTGCGCGGCCGCGAGCCCCGCGAACAGAAGGATCGGAAGAAAGGCGGCGCCCGCGAGAGCGGCGCGTCGGAGAAAATGTCGGTTGGGGTTGTGCATTAAGGTCGCCTTTCGAACCTTTCGTCAGTCGTTTGGTCGCGTGGATCGCCGCTTACCCACGCGTGGGCGCTGATGCAAGAATCGAACTCGTCACGCCCTAGCCGCGCGCGGCGGTTCGACAACGCGCCGTTTCAATCACAATCCGTCGGTTGGCGCAATTGCTGCGGCGCCATCTTTATGCAGGCAAAAAGCCGCACCCTCGAAAAAAAAAGTCGTGATCGCAAGGGGAGGCGTGGGAGATCGCGCATCCAA